>Ga0185299_10000078_pt1 | contig 299559 bp, 277 predicted proteins | sample PaiPotPPA55metaG_FD_128002 | JGI IMG/M metagenome (GOLD analysis project Ga0185299, IMG submission 128002) | Iron sulfur acid spring bacterial and archeal communities from Banff, Canada, to study Microbial Dark Matter (Phase II) - Paint Pots PPA... ...
ATAGAAGCAGGGCAACGGTGGATGGCGTCGACCAAAGTTTCTGGTACTCGGTGAGCTCGGAAAATATTAAGGACGGCCGCCACGTCGGCCTTGACTTTTATGACCTTCTCATAGAAGCGCTCATTGAGAAACCGTCGGGAAGGTCAACGAGTGACATGGCGATGTTTCAACAACTGGGGACGCGATTGATTGCCAAACGTTGGAGTCACCGGCGACTCTGAAAGGGATGTGGATCTGGATACGCCGCCTTCAGCAGCGGCTCCGACCAAAAAGAAATGAGGCGCGAATCCCCGTCGCTCCCCATATCGGATGGCCCGCTCACTTGCGTCTGCGCAAGGTCAACAACGTTCTGACGTAATCTATGATTGCGAAGGCAACCGCGATCCAGAACACCGCGCCGATCCACGCTTGCCATCCTCTGGGATGATAAAACTGCATCACGACGGCAAGCCCGATTTTGTGTTAAGTCTACCGGGATGCTCTCGTGTGGACATTCCTCCTTCGGAAAGTGACTCACGGCCTCACGACGATGTGCACACTCGCAGGATCGCTTGACCTTAGCGATCTCGTTCTTGGGCTGCTGCCAGCAACGACAACGCGCGGTTCGCCGCAATCGGCCTCTCATCCTTGGTCATGAAATGGCCGGGCGCATCGTCTTGAACTCGCGCAGGATTGTTGGAGCGATTGGACACTGTGCCAATGCATCAGAATCATGTATTCGCTTGTTGCGATTCTAGTAATCAGTGGCCATTCGCAAACTGTGTGTCATCGAGGCTCCAACTGCCGCCAAGCGCTTTGTAGAGCTGGACAACGACAAGGCTGCGATCACGCGAGGTTTGGGAAAGAGAAAATTCGGCCGGATAGAGAAGCTCCTGGGCTTCCAGGACCTCGTAGTAGCTGGCGAGCCCGCCCCGATATCGCCGATTCGCGATGGCGACCGATTCAGTCAGGGCCCTAACCTCGTGCTTCTGCTGTTCCTCTATATCGCTCAGCTTCTGAGATGCGGTTAGGGCGTCCGATACTTCTTGAAAAGCCCTCAACGCACTCTGCGAATACTGAAACTTAGCCTGATCAAAGACGGCCTTGGCGGCCCGACGTTGCTGGGTCAAGCGGCCTCCGGTAAAGAGGGGCCCCGAAGCCGATGCTGCAAGTGCCCAAATATCCGAGTTTCCAGTGGTCAGCGACGATAAATCGGTGCTGACCCTACCAAACAGCGTCGTCAAGCCGATACGAGGAAAGAAATTCGCGTTCGCGACACCAACATTTGCCAAGGCGTATCTGAGATTGTCTTCGGCCTGGCGAATATCAGGGCGTCTTTCCAGAAGCTGAGATGGGATTCCAGCGGGCACAATCGGCGGAGTGTTCAAGCCCAAGTCGGGTGGACTCCTCTTAATAGCACCGGGATTCCGACCGACGAGAATACAAATCTGGTTTTCTTTTTCCGCAATCTGCCGCTCAGCATCATCAACCGTAGTCTGTGCTGCGGCCAAGGCCGATTCCGCGCGAGTGACCTGTAGTTTGGACCCAATTCCGGCGCCAAAGCGCTCGCTGAAAAGTTTATATGTCGCCTGAAAGGCGTCGCGGCTTTGATGAGCGAGTTCCAAACGTCGATCTAGTTCGACAAGTTCGAAGTAGGCGGCCGCGACGTCGCTTACAAGCGACAGCATGAGACCGCGGCGGGCCTCCTCAGTTCCGAGATAAGTTGCATTCGCCGCCGCCGCGGTGTTGCGAATGCGTCCCCAAAGATCAATCTCCCACGCAGTGGAAAGACCGCCCACAAACAGTTCATGCGTGGAAGCTCCAACCGTTGGAAGATCCAGCGCGGGCCGGAATTTATACACGCCGAGATCGCGTTGCGCTCCCGAGTCAAAGCCTACCGAAGGATAGTAGGCCGAGCGCTCCACGCCAACGTACGCACGCGCCTCTTGGGTATGCGCGATGGCGGTACGCAAATCGTAGTTGTTCTTGAGAGCTTCCTTGATCAGGTCCTCAAGTAGGGGATCTGAATAGATGTTCCACCACGCCTGATCAGCCAGAGAGAACGAATCCGCACTCGCTTGCCCTCGAAATGTTGGAGGAACCGGCACTACGGGCCTTTTGTAGACCGGGCCGCGGAAGCAGCCACTTAGGAGAATCGTGGCCACGAGAAGAATCGGCGCGCCGCGTTTCACGATGAACTCCTCCAGGAACTTACCTTATCTTTGGCGGATTCCACGGCGTAAAACGCGACCGGTATGATGAAGATGGCGAGCATGGTTGCGGCCAGCATGCCGCCGATCACCGCAGTCCCGAGGATCCGCCGGGATGCTGCTCCCGCGCCGCTTGCGATCGCGAGCGGAATCGTCCCGAGGACGAAGGCAAAGGCGGTCATCAAGATCGGCCGGAGGCGAATGCGGGCCCCTTCCAACGCCGCTTCCAACGCGTTCTTTCCGCGGAGACGTTCCGACCTTGCGAACTCGACGATGAGTATGGCGTTCTTCGCGGAGAGGCCAATCAGCATCACAAGACCAATTTGCGCGTAGACGTCGTTTTCAAAGCCTCTCATCCACAGCGCAACAAAAGCTCCGAACACGGCGACCGGCGTGCATAGCAGAACGCTAAATGGAAGGGCCCAGCTTTCGTACTGGGCCGCGAGGATAAGAAATACGACAAGCAGCGAAAACCCAAAGACCACGGCGGGACTTACTTGAGAAGCAGCCTTGTTCTGCTGATATGAAAGAGCATTCCAATCGTATCCCATATCTTTCGGCAAGACTTGATTGGCCACTTGCTCGAGCGCCTTCATGGCTTGCGCAGTGGTGTAGCCAGGAGCAGCCGATCCCGTAATCTCTACCGAGCGGTATTCGTTAAATCGGGAAGTAAATTCTGGCCCGGCCGCGGCCTTGATGGAAACGACCGAGGAGAGCGGCAGCATCTCGTCGTTCTTATTGCGAACAAAAAAGTTCGTGACGTCCTTGGCATCGGTGCGATAGCCGTTGTCTGCACCGATGTATACCTGCCAGGCGCGGCCGAAGCGGTTGAAGTAGTTCACAAAAAGGGAACCCATGAAGGCTTGAATGGTGCTGTAAACGTCTTTTACTTCCACGCCCTGCTTCAAGACTTTGTCGCGATCGACCGCAACTAGAACTTGAGGTACCTTGGCGTTCAATGAGCTGTTCAGGCGCGCGAGCTCAGGCCGCTTTTGAGCCGCTTGCAGGAACCGATCGGTATTTTCGGCGAGATAATCGACAGATTTTCCGGCCCGGTCCTCCAGCATGAAGCTAAAGCCCCCGGAAGTTCCGACCCCCGAAATAGCCGGCGGTGAAAAAGCGAAGGCGCGCCCCTCCGGCATTCTGTCAAGCTTATCGTTGACCGAATCCATAATCGCTGTGATGCTCGTATTCTTACTTTTGCGCTGGTCCCATGGCTTCAGCGCTACGAACACGAATGCGCTGTATGTGGCGTTCGTTTGGGTAAGGAGGCTGTTGCCCACGATGGTGCTGTAGTACTGAACACCGGGCGTGCTCTTGAGAGCCGTCTCTACTTTCTTGGTGAAAGCGTCGGTTCGCTGGAGAGATGCCGCATCCGGCAACTGGATATTCAAATAAAAATAACCTTGATCTTCGCTAGGAAGAAATCCGGAAGGAAGCCTGTACCCCACCAGAAGAGCTGCGCCAGTTACCGCGCACAGCAGGAGCGCGCTCAAAGCCATTTTTCGGATGAGCGTGCCGGAAATGCTGACATATCGATTCGTCGCTCTATCGAATATTCGGTTGAACCCGCCAAATACACGATGCAGGAAACCGGTGGATTCCTCGCGTGGCTTCAAAAGGAGAGAACAGAGCGCGGGACTCAGCGATAGCGCGTTGAAGGCGGAGATCACCACAGAGACCGCGATCGTCACGGCAAACTGCTGATAGAGACGGCCCGTGATTCCCGGAATAAAAGCGGTGGGAACAAAGACTGCCGCAAGAATAAGAGCAGTTGCGACTACGGGGCCACTAACCTGTTCCATCGCTTTTAGCGAGGCTTCTTTTGGATTCAAGCCAGCAGCTATGTTCGTCTCGACAGCCTCGACCACCACAATCGCATCGTCAACCACGAGACCAATCGCCAAGACCAGCCCGAATAAGGAGAGGGAGTTGATGGAGAAACCCAGCATCGGAAAGAAAATAAAGGTCCCGAGTAGCGAGACGGGAACCGTCAGTGCGGGGATTAGGGTGGCGCGAACATTCTGCAGGAACAGGAATACAACGCAGATTACCAAGAGCAGCGCCTCCACCAGCGTGGTGATGATTTCGCGGACGCCTTCTCTGACGGAAAGGGTCGTGTCGAGCGAAACCACGTAGTCGACGTCATCCGGAAACTTCTCCTTGAGCTGCGCCAGCATTTTTCGGACGCCATCGACGGCGTCAATGGCGTTGTATCCCGGCAGTTGAAAAACATTGATGATCGCCGCGGGAGCGTCGTTCATTCGCCCGATCACGTTGTAGGTCTGTTCTCCGAGTTCGATTCGGGCAACATCCTTCATCCGAATGACAGAACCGTCCGGATTCTCGCGAATCACGATATTGCCAAAGTCTTCTTGCGTGACCAGGCGCCCTTGGGCACGCATCGTGTAGGTAAACTCCTGCCCGCTGGGAGCTGGTTCCGCACCTACCTGCCCTGAGGGGTTAACGGTATTCTGCTGCTCAAGAGCGTTGACGAGATCGGGCACAGTCACGCCGAGGCTGGCCAACTGGTCGGGCTTCACCCATTGACGCATGGCATATGCCCCCGCACCCTGCACGACGATGGATCCGATCCCCATAACGCGCGTGAGCGGATCCGCAATATTAATGTTGGCGTAATTCGCCAGGAACTTTGCATCTCGGGTACCCTTCGGGGCGTAAAGCGCAATGATCATCAAGGGGCTGACATGGGATTTTGCGATGGTCACTCCCTGGTTCCGGACCGAGGGAGGGAGTTGCGGCAGCGCCCGATTCACACGGATCTCCGAAAATACCTCCGCGACATTGGGGTCCATGTTCAGATCGAAATCAACCCGCAGTTTCATGGTTCCATCATTCGCATTGAATGACCGCATGTACAGCATGCCTTCAACGCCGGCCATCGCTTCTTCAATCGGGGTTGCGACAGCGCTCTCGATGGTCAGCGCGTCGGCGCCGACATAGTTGGTGGTCACGACAATTTCAGGAGGCGCAATGGCGGGAAACTGAGCGATTGGAAGGCGCTGCGCAAGCACGACTCCGACGATAACAATGAGAATCGAAATTACGATCGCGGTGACTGGCCGATTGATGAAAAATCTTGACATCAGGGCGCGCTCCCGCGGACATCGGCCAGAGCCGAAGTTAAAGGCGGAAGCTGGGCATCTTTGGGATCGACCCTCTCTCCAGTTTTGATTTTCTGGAGGCCTTCAATCACAACCCGGTCATCCGCGCTTAAGCCTTGCTCGATGATCCAGTAGGAACCAATCCGGTTGGAAGCTTTCACGTTGCGGAATGCAACTCGATTATCCCCATCGACCACAGCGAGTTCATATTCTCCCTGCAATTCCTGCACGGCGCGCTGGGGAATCAACAAGGCATCCTTGTCGATGCGAGTCGCAGTTCGAATCCTGGAGTATTGACCCGGACGCAAGACGTTTCCCGGATTCGGGAAGATACCCCGAATCCTGAGTGTTCCGGTTGATGCCTCAATCTCCCGTCCAACGATGTCAATCTTGCCCTTATGGTCATAAACGGTTCCGTCCGGCAGGATTAGTTCCAGGTCCTCCCCTTGCCTCGAACCTTTAGTGAGGAGAAGCTGGCGCAAGCCGAAATACTCCTGCTCGCTGATCGGAAACTGTACGAAAATCGGATCGATTTGCGAAACCGTTGTCAGAAGAGCCTTTTGATCCGTCCCAACCAGATCGCCGATGTTGGCGACTCGAATGCCCGCTATCCCGTTGATGGGAGACTTAATTTTTGTGTAACCCAGATTGAGCTCGGCGCCTTGAAGAGAACTGCGTGCGACCTCGATCTGCGCCTCGGCGGCTTTCACGGAAGCCAGAGCGTGGTTGTACTTTTCCTTCGCGGCCAGAACCGACGCCTGATTCGCGAGGTTCGACTGAAACGCATCATCCATCTCTTGCTGGCTTACCGTGCCATCCGACACGAGAGGTGCATAACGCTCGACATCCAACTGAGTTTTCACCTGAGCGTCTTGGGCGCGGTTGATCTCGGCTTGAGCCGCATTCACGTCGGCACGAGCCCGAGTCAGTTCAGCGCTGGCTACGTTGAGTTGAGCATTTGCCTGATTCACCACCGCCTGGAAGGGCCGTGGATCAACCTCGAACAGAAGGTCTCCTGTTTTCACCAAGGATCCTTCTTTATAGTTTTGGGCCAGAAGATATCCCGTGACTTTGGAATGAATCTGGGCGTCGATATATCCAACCGTGGTTCCGATCCACTCTGAATAGATGGGAACATTCGTGCGAACCGGCTTCGCTACTTCCACTTCGGTCAGCCGGCTCTTCGCTTTGTTCGCGCACCCAACCAAACCCAGAACCATTACGCAAGCGGCGATCCAAAGGGGACTCAGGACTCGGAGTTGGCGGCTGGCCAACCATGGATATGGATTCTGAAAAAACATGTTCTGCCGTGTCTGGAGCGAACATGAGTCCGCTAGTGCGGCGGCAGAATTCCTTTCGTGCTATCGCCACGCGAACAGTCGCTACGACGGTTTCTAAAACTAAAGCTTCGCTTTACAAGCGCAATTTGCCTGCCAAAGCTGGCGACACTCGTTTACCGCGCGAAACAAGAACTCGCAGGGGAGGGGTAGGAAGTTTCCGCAAAGTTTTCGCTCGAGCTCCACATCTGGCCGTCGTGACCAAAGCTCGACAGAAGGTGTTCACGGGCCGTCACTGCTTGCCAGTGCGCTGCCGAAACAATTGTTCTATTCTCCGATGGATTTTAAGTTTGTCCCCGAGCAGTGCTGATGGTTGCGGACCGCGATGGGCCTTGTGGGCGGATTGCGCTGCAAAGCTCTACGTTAACCGCTGGCTAGCCGACTATCTGGGATTTCGTCGAATCGCTGTCAAAAGCCCAGGAAATAACGAATAGAACCGAACCCGATGCCCAATAGGATCAGGGGAATCACCTTCAGTTTGAATCTTTGGAGTAGGAGGAGCGACAATATGACCTCGATCAAAGAGATCACATTGAGTTGCTTGAGACCTGCACCTCCTGATGGGAAGATCACCGCTTTCCCTAGAAATAGCGTTAGAACTAAGATCGCGCCGACCACAACGGCGGTGATCAGTTCCAGGACGCCTCCGATCATACGGTTGTCTTGGGTTCTTTCCACCAGCGGCGCTCCCGCGAATACGAAGAAGAAGCACGGCAGAAAGGTATAGAAGGTCGTCGCCAGCAGACCCAAGGTTCCCATCCACAATGAGCCGTGGAAGTGGTTGTACCCGGCCAGGAATCCGACAAAGGCTACTACGATGATCAGAGGGCCTGGAGTTGTCTCGGCGAGTGCGAAACCGTCCATCATTTGGAGCCTGCTCAGCCAACGAAGTTTCAACACCGCAACCTGAGCTACGTAGGGAATTACCGTATATGAGCCGCCAATAGTCACGAAGGCGGTCTTGGTGAAAAACAGCGCGAGGCCCCGCCAAAAATGGAAGTCCCTAGCAAAGAAGTAGAACAGCGGCAACGGCAGCAGCCAGAGAATCAGGACAACCGCAGCCAACTTCATCGTAGGCCACAAAAGAGGGATAGGTTTCGTCGCGCCCGAACTACTGCGGATGTAATAGCTCTCTTCGTCCTTGTCCTCTTCGGCGCTTGCTTTGCCGGGGCGGTGGAGAAGGCCGGGCCGCACCGCCGTGAGAGCGATTCCCAGAGCAATGGCGCTGAGCATCACTGTGACCAGCGAGGCCTCAAAGAAGAACATCGCTGCAAACGCAGCTACTGCGACGGCGCCTTGAATCGGTCCGCGCACGGCCCTTCTGGCAACTTTCTGCAGGGCGACGATCACCAAAGCGATGACAACGGGTTTTAAGCCATTGAACATCGCGGCAATCCAAGGCAAGCTACCGAATCTGACATAGACCACACTGAGTGCCAGCAGAATAAACATTGAAGGCAGCACAAAAAGTGTTCCGGCAACAATGCCGCCCCGCTTGCCATGAAGCTTCCACCCGATATAGATCGCAAGCTGCTGAGCTTCAGGTCCGGGAAGCATCATGCAATGGCTCAGCGCATGAAGGAAGCTTCGGTTGCTGATCCACCGCTTCCTCTCCACCAACTCGTCGTGCATGATCGCGATGTGTGCGGCTGTACCGCCGAAGCTGACCCATCCCAGCTTGCACCAGAAACGCAGCGCTGTCTTAAAGGAAGGTCGCTGCGGTGTCTGTTTCATCCCCCGGCATCCCAGGTCCCGATCGCGAGATATCGGCAAAAGAGTTCTCAACAGTCTGTAACCTTTGCGACATTATAACATCATAATGAGTGAACAAACGAAGGCGTCCACCGTTTGCTCTTGGTGCTTCGCGCGTTCGACAAAGATCAAACAAAATAACGATCAAGAAAGTAGAGAGGCTTTGAATATGCACCAACTTACTCATTCTTTGGAACGGGAAGGCAGCCGCCGCTTTGTATTCTTAAGCAGAGGTCGTGCATTCCTGGCTAGACCTTCGGTAGCAGTTTGGGCTGCTATTCCGCTACGCCTGATTGTTGGCTATGGCTTCATGGAGCACGGCTTCGCGAAACTGTCCAGGGGGCCTGAAGTGTTTGCCGCCATCCTGCATACGATGGGCGTGCCCGCGCCTCACCTCATGGCGTGGCTCACCATTCTGACCGAACTCCTCGGCGGTCTCGCTGTGTTGCTCGGAGCGTTCGTCCCACTTGTAAGTCTGCCGATGGCTGCGGTTCTCTTCGTTGCGATGCTGACTGTCCATCTCCCCTACGGGTTCAGCTCGATCAAGCTGATGAGTGTGACGGCGGGCCGCGCCCAGTTCGGTCCGCCGGGCTACGAGCTTGATCTGCTATATCTGGCGTGCCTTGCGGCGCTCGTAGTCGGTGGTTCAGGGCCGATCGCGATCGACAATTATCTTAGGAAGAAGCAATAGCGATTCGTCCGCGACACCGGAGGGAATGCCGCCAGAGGTTTCTCACCGAGAAGTCTTTCGGACAAGGCGGGTGACGAATTGGACGAGATCTCCCCGGTAGTAGAGTGTTTCGTAATCGACTGGACGGCTGCCTGTCGAGTAGGAAGTTCGTTCAATGCGAAAAATCGGGCTCCCTGCTTTCACTTTTAGCGCCCTGGCAACTTCGTTCTCAGCGGCCACTGCGTCCAATTTGTACTCCGCCTCGATCAGCGGAATATCGTATCTGCGTTCAAGCAGCGAAAAAATGGGCTCGACCTTCAGATTGTGGGTCATGATCTTCTTGCCGATCTCCAAGGGTAGGTAAGTCTCGTCGAAGGAGAGTGGAACGCCGTTTCCCAGGCGCACGCGACGAATTCTGACGACGCGCTCGCCTCTTGTCAGCTCAAGCTGCCGTGCCACAGTCGCGTTGGCAGTTACAATTTCCTTACCGATTACGCGGGCCGTTGGCTTGCGGCCAAGTGCGTGCATATCTTCTACAAATCCGCTCAGCTCTTTAAGGTCCTGCGTAATCTTTCGCCCAGCGACGAATGTGCCCCTGCCGCGACGAATCTCGACAAGACCGCGGCTCACAAGATTCTGAATAGCCCGACGGACGGTGATGCGACTGACCCCGAATCGCGCAATGAGGCTGTCTTCGGTCGGCAGTTGGTCACCGACTTGAAGGTCTCCATCGGTAATCTCGCCAGCGAGGATTGTTTCGACGCGCGCATAGAGAAGAGAGTCATGCCCCGCTGACATGACGACATTATAACGTCGTATTAGCGTCTGAGTGACGGGTGTCGCCTTAAAAGCAAATTGCTACGAATTGATTGACCGTGCATCGTTAGGTTCTTGCTCTGGAGGCAAACGTTTTAAAGTTCGAGCGTGCCGTGAAGGTACAGGCGTGCCCGGCCGGCGATCTTCACGCGAGCGCCGTCGATTGTGCACTGCACGGACCCCCCGCGGGCGCTGAGTTGTTGCGCATGAAACGTGTCCTTACCCAGCCGCCCCGCCCAATATGGAGCCATGGTGCAGTGTATCGAGCCGGTCGCGGGGTCTTCATCGATCCCGATCGAGGGTGCAAAAAATCGGTACACGTAATCCACCTCACCCCCGTCGGGGGCGGTAACAATCGTTCCGCTTCCGGCGTCCAGTTTGCGAAGAGCGGCAATATCGGGAGAGAGCGCTCGCACTTGTTCAGCCTGATCCACCACCACGAGGTAATCGCGCGATTTCATTACCAGGGCCGCTTTCAAGCCCAGGGCCGACAGCAGGTCAACTGGTGTCTCACATGGTTGAGGTGGCCTGGCGGGAAAGTCCATTTCAAACCTGTCTCCGTCCTGGGCGACGGTCAACACGCCGCTGCGAGTGTGAAAGCGAACCGGCCACACCTTGTGCTTTCGCAGCGCGAGCACATAGGCGGATGCCAAAGTCGCATGCCCGCACAGGTCGTCCTCGATTTTGGGTGTAAACCAGCGCAAGTCGAAATCACCGTCAGCGCGAGGAACAACAAAAGCGGTGTTGCTGTGCCTGTTCTCAACCGTAATTTTCTGCATGACGCTATCCGCGAGAAAAGCCGAAAGGATGCAGACCCCCGCTGGGTTACCTGCAAAGAGTTCGCCCGTGAATGCATCAACGTGGTAATACGGAATTGCCATGAGGTGCTCCTCTAAGCTGCTCGATCCCTTTAAGAAACGGGACATCAGGATCGGTAATCATTGAAAATCTGCATAAGTACAACTTACATCGGAAACACGTAGGCCTGCCGACAGAAAGGCGATCAGCGCTGGGGACAGCCGCTCGCGGCTGTCGCGGCCGGAAGTCCGATCGTCTTGAGCTCAGCCCCGGAAGCATTCGCTGACGATAGTAACCACGAAGGGGGTTACGCGCAGCGTTACCTCAAGCTATAATCATTCAGGAATGACGTCCGTCCGCGATGCTGCGCAACCAACCCAATTCGCATTTACCCGAGTGCTGGCTGCACTGCCTGGTGTGCCCGCGCCGCTATCGCGCGAATCTTCCGTCGCGTCTCCGTCCCAGCCTGTTCGGTAGCGACTAACAAATCCTCCAAGCAAATCGGTTCGCTGGCAATTCTCTTCACGAGATTTTTCTGCGGGTTCATGCCAACGACCAACCTGATCGACTAACGACGATCGACCAACGACGATTCTCCGGAGGATTCCATGACCACGAAAACACTAATGACGCCCGCTACCGCAGGACCAAAGATCAAGACGGCGCTGCCCGGCCCGAACGCCCAACGCGTGCTCGCGGGCGATGAGAAATATATTTCGCCTTCCTACACGCGCTCCTATCCGCTGGTCGCCAAGAGCGGACGCGGCATCGTCATCACTGACGTCGACGGCAACGAGTTCTATGATTTCTCCGCAGGTATCGCCGTGGTCTCGACCGGGCACTGCCATCCCCACGTTGTGGCCGCCATGCAGAAGCAGGTGGGTGAACTCATCCACATGTCGGGCACGGATTTTTATTACGAAAGCATGATCCAGCTCGCCGAGCGCCTGTCGAAGATCGCCCCCATGCCTGGCCCGCACAAAATTTACTACGGCAACTCCGGCGCGGAGGCCATTGAATGCGCGCTGAAGCTGGCGCGCTATCACACCAAACGCCAGAACATTATCGCCTTCTTCGGCGCATTTCACGGACGCACGATGGGCGCTCTCTCGCTAACGGCATCGAAGCCGCAGCAGCGGCGCCGCTTTGGGCCGCTCGTGCCGGGCGTGACTCACATTCCGTATCCCGACCTCTATCGCGGACGCAAAGACGCCACGCAAGATCCCGACGCCTTTGCTCTCAGTTGCGCGCGCTTTATCGAAGAGAAGCTTTTCAAGACCACGCTCGCGCCCGAAGAAGTCGCCGCAATCTTCGTTGAGCCGGTGCAGGGCGAGGGCGGATACGTAGTTGCGCCTACTATTTTTATGCAGGAACTGCGTCGCATCTGCGACCGGCACGGCATCCTGTTGGTTCTCGATGAAGTACAAAGCGGTGTGGGACGTACGGGCAAGTGGTGGGCCGTGGAACACACCGGCGTCGAGCCTGACATGATTTGCATCGCAAAAGGCATCGCTTCGGGCATGCCGCTCGGCATCACCATGACGCGCGCCGAAATCATGGACTGGGTTCCGGGCTCTCACGCTTCTACTTTTGGAGGCAATCCCGTGTGCATCGCCGCGGCACTTGCTACGCTCGACGTGATTGAAAAAGAAAATCTGCTCGATCACTCCGCCGACGTAGGTGGGCACATGATGAAGCGCATGGCAACCTGGCCTGCTAAGTTGAAACTCGTAGGCGATGTGCGCGGCCGCGGCCTGATGATCGGGGTCGACATTGTGAAGGACAAAGCGACCAAAGAATACGCCGCCGCAGAACGCGACAAAATTGTCGAGCGCGCCTTCGAACACGGAGTCCTATTCCTCGGTTGCGGCCCCAGCACGATCCGCCTCTGCCCGCCGCTTGTGGTCAGCAAAGAAGAAGCCGACGTTGCCATGGACGTGCTGGAAGAGTGCATTCAGCAGGTGGGCAAGTAGCAAAAAAGGATGGCTTCCGGCGTTCGACCTTCGGCCTCCGGATCCGGCGGAACAGTGTCTTAATGTTCCGCGCGGAACATTTATGCATGCAATAATGTATGCATATTAGTATATGTATATATGCCTCTAAGTGAAACGAACTATGGGACTTAGGACGGACGGACTACCTGTATAGGCCTCAGTTCATTTCGCCGACGTATGACGCAGGAACGCTTTCCCTTGCGGGGGAGCAGAATTGTTTTCTGCCGCCTGGATCAGCGTGCTGATTCTGTCACGCCAGATGATGATGCTGTCTTTGGCGGCCTGAACGTCCGCTGCATCGGGCGATAGTTCCAGATACTGTTTCATGTGAAAAATGGCAGTATCGTAATACTTCCGCTCGCCCGCCAAAGTTGCGAGATTGAACTGCCCTTCCGGCCAGGTTGGGAAAATATCCAAGGCAGCCTGGTATTCGCGAATGGCTTTTTCAGTTTCTTTCTCTTTGAACGCGTACTCGGCTAACACCTGATGCTCGCGCGCACCTTCCGGCATTGCCGGTTTTGCCGCAGCCTCGCGCCAAGTCTTGGCCTGCGCGCGGAACTGCTGCAGGGCGGCGTCTTGTTGAGCTTGTTCCTGCTCGCGGGCCGCGTCGGAAAGAAAACGCAGGCCGGCTTCAAACTTGTCGGCACCGTAGATTGGAATGCAGTCTTCGCTATCGTGGCTGTAATCCTGCCAGCTCACCGTGCAATAGCCGGGACGCGCAGCATCGCCGCCCATTCTGACGGAGATGACACGGGCCAGCGCGATACCAAAATGAAAGCGCCGGTCGGCCGACGTGAATCGCAGATACTGGTCGTCAAACTGCTCGATCGAATACCAGCGCTTCATCGACTCGTTAATCCACTTCGTGGCTTCCGCCTTATCGCTTGCGACCTTCTCGTGCCTTCCTTTGCTTGTTTGCCGGGCGCTGCCCATGGCGATTTGCGAGGAAAGGCTTGAAGGAGTCATTGCCGTCATTGCCAACAGAAACGCCGCAACTGCGAAGTTTTGTTTTGTGCCACTCATGTGGATCGTTCTCCGTATCGTCAGATAGTTAAGCTTAGATAGCCAAGGTTGGATAGCTAAGCTTCAAAGCTATAAGGCGAGCCTCGCCGAACGCCACAAGAAAGCTCTCGCATGGGTTCCTTTCGTAACTTCCACAGATAACCTCGTCGCCGCAGTCCCTAGGCTGGGAGTATTCGAATTTCCCCAACAGTAATCTTGCCCGGTCTTTCTTCTAATCTCATACTCCATGCGCGCGTTGTTTCGGGAAGGCAAATTGACTAGGCCGTGTCAGCCCCAAACGCTCGCGGGGAAACCTCATGGCAAAGCTTGGCATGGCAAAGATCGGCATGGCAAAGTTCGGCGAATTCGCTGTGGTCAGATATTTTGTTGGGTTGATTCGGTCATCGCGGAACTCAATCCTTCTGACGGTACTCTGCTGCCTGGCGTTCTTCCTGTGTGCAGTGTCTCTTCGGGCGGACACTTGCTCCTACACATACCGCTGCACCGGCTGGCAGTGCGGTCAGACGATGGGCGGCATGAGCGGGACTCGCAGCCAATCCGGCGTAACCCGCGCCCAGTGTGAATCGGCGCGGCAAAGCGCTCCCAATTCGTCTGCTTGCACTTGCACATCGGACAGTGCGGCTGCCCCCGGCACCGACATTCCCGTGGCTACCGGCAATCTGACGCAGGACCTGGTGAGCATGGGCGCGAACGCCATGATCATGAACATCAAGAATCCTTATGTCGGCGTGTTCATGCAGCATGCAACCAATTCTTTCCTGGTCTCTTTGTTCGCTAACAGCGCGTCCGATACGGAACGCCAACGCCAAATCATGGCGCAACAACAACTGATGGAACAGCAACTACGCCAGCGTCAGCAGGAGTTGGAACGCCAGCGGCGTATTGCCGAGCAGCAACGTATCGATGCCATGTTCGCTCGCCTGCAGCGCCAACTGAAGCTTGAGGGAGTGGCGTTCGGCCTTACGCTGAAAGCGATGAACACCAGCACCGACCTGGAATTGAAGAGCATGAGCATGAACTCCGGCGGACCCGACGGCCTGAAGCTCAAAATGAGTCCCGCCACTCCGACCTCATACGGATTAAAGGGTCTTCCCGGCATATATGTAGGAGGGCCGGCGGGCTCGGACGCGGCAGATGGTGGGGCGAACGGTGGCGCGGTGTCCCCTGCCAATCCGAATCTAGTCTCCGGTCCGGGCACGGGAACGACCGGCCCAGGAATACCCGGACTGCCTGGCATTTATCTGGATGGAGTTCAACCGAATCAGGCTCCACAACTTGCGCAAGCTGCCGAAAAGCTTTCAGGACCCGAGCGCGACATGGCGCAGGATACGGCGCTGGAAGCCGCGCAGAAGAATTCGCAGATCACCACTTCTCAGGAGCCGCAGGCGCAGACTTTTCAGAAAGCGGTGCAGGATTACGACCACGCCGCGGCTGACGCTAAGACGGCGCAACAGCAATTGAATAATCAGCAAGCTAGCGTCGAGGCCGACCATGCTGTCCTTGATATGGCGCGCAGCAAATTGGATTCCACTACGGCGACCGAAGCGCAACAGCAGGCTTACAGTCAGATGGTTCAAGCGGCGAAGACGGATGAGGACGCGGCCGCGGCAGGCCAGCGAATATTCGACAACGCGCAGGCCACACTCTCACTCAGTCGCACCAAGGCCGCTGGAGCACTGGCCGCGTTGGCGCCTTCCACGACGGCGAATGATACGTCGGTCGTTGATCTTAGCCACGTCGACCTTAGCCACGCTACGCATTCACAAACAAATCTTCTCCGTACCTCACCCGCTCCGGTCCCGGAAGACAGACCTGTGCAGACCTTGGCAGCATCTCCAGTGCTAGCTCGCGCACCGGTGAACGTTCCCACAACGCCGCTCAAGCAGACCGCGCCGCAGCTCTGCACCCAGCTGGTTCAGGCTCAGGATGCCCTCCGCCGCCTGATGCGCACCCAGGAAACGCAGTCGCAAAACCGTGAAGAGTGGGAGAAAGAAATCGACGACGATTCCGACGATGCCCTGAAGCGCGGACTCGACATGGTGCGCGACTATGCCGGCGAAAAACTGACCGACCATCTTCAGGAATTGATCAAAGGCCAGGACAAGGAAATAGAAAACCTGTATCTGGAGATCTCAAATAAAAAAGGATCAGAAGTTGGCGATCTGCAAAAGAAATTTGAACAGCTGGATTTGAATAAAGCGCGGCTGAACGATGCGTTAAGGCGCGCCGAAATCGACAAGAAGCATCTCAGCGAACTGGCGAACGAGCGCGATTTTTTCGAGTGGACCCACAAGAAGCCCGATGATCTGAAGGGCGCGATGGAGGGCGTCCAACAACTTGCTGACATGTTGCTGGGCGATCCCGCGGTTCAACATGCGTTGCGCCTCTCGCCTGAATCTACCTCTTTCATTAAGTCTGTCGGTTCCCTGATGGGGTCCGGTTATGACATCTACGCCGATTATCTCGGAGCGCAAGAGATTAAACAGCTCAATCAGAACTCCGAACAGTTTCTTCAGGCAGTGAAAGCGCTGAACCGGCGCATCCAGACGACCGTGACTCAGCTGAACGCATACAAGAACCAAACTCCCGAAGGTTACAGTTGCACTTCGCGGTGAGGGCCCGGCGTCCTTTGAGTTTGTGCGCGAGAGAATGGCGCTGCAATTTCATAAAGATGGGACGTAGGCCGAAACGGCAGACAGAGGTGCGTGGCGGGAGCCCGTCACTTCCCAGTTTGGGAGGAACAGCCGCTTTCCTCCCGCTCAATTTGTTTGAGGGTCACACGCATCACAGGCTGGGCCGACTACAGTTGATCAGGGAGACCTCTTCATGCCTTCTGCCGTGATATTTTTCCGGCGCATGTTTTCCGGCCGTCTCACGCGGGCGGTGCTTCAATTCCTGGACTGGGTCGCGGATCAGACTCTGCCTGCACAGAAGATTGCCGCTCATCATCGCACGGGGCGCCGGGGAGAAGAAGCGGCTTACTTCCATCTGAGGAAGCTCGGCTATACGATGGTGGCGCGGAACTTCCGTTCGGCGCGGTGCCGGGGAGAGATTGACCTGATCGGATGGGACGATGATGTGCTGTGCTTCGTCGAAGTGAAGACGCGGACCACGCACGATGTAAAGCCCGGCGAAGCGGCTGTGGACCGGCATAAGCGGCGCCAGATCGCAGCGGTAGCGCGGGAATATCTGCGGCGCTTCCCACTTTCGTGCCAGTGGCGGTTCGATGTGGTCAGCGTATACTATCAGCGGTCAAACGCCAGCCAGCCGCAGATCGAAGTGTTTCGTAATTCTTCTCTGGCGGCGTAAGATAGAAGATTCGTCGATCCCGATTAAAGAGGTTAGTGAGTGCCTGAGCTGAGAAAAGATCCTATTGTTGGCCGTTGGGTAATTATTTCTACGGATCGCGCCAAGCGTCCGACGGATTTTGCGCGGGAGAACGTCAAGTTAAAGGGCGGTTTTTGCCCTTTTTGCTACGGGAACGAAGGTAAGACGCCGCCCGAGATTCAGGCTTATCGGCCCGGCTCGAATGGTGGGCCCACGTCGCAACGAGATACTCCGGGATGGACAGTCCGCGTCGTGCCGAACAAGTTTCCGGCCCTGGGCATTGAAGGCACGTTGAACCGCCAAGCCGAGGGTATGTTCGACCGCATGAACGGCATTGGCGCGCACGAAGTAATTATCGAGACGCCGGACCATAATGCGAGCCTGGCGACGCTGCCTCCCAAGCGGATTGAAGACGTACTGTGGACGTTTCGCGACCGCATTCTCGACCTGAAGAAAGACCGCCGGTTCAAATACATCCTGTTGTTCAAGAATCATGGGGAAGCTGCGGGAGCCTCGCTCGAGCATGCGCACTCGCAACTGATCGCTCTGCCGATTCTTCCCATTAACGTCGTCCAGGAACTGGAAGGCGCGAAGCAATATTTCCTTTATAAAGAGCGCTGCGTTTTTTGCGACATTATCCGGCAGGAGACGGAAAACGGAAGCCGCGTGGTCGCCGAGAACGAAAACTTTCTGACGATCGCCCCTTACGCGCCACGCTTCCCGTTTGAAACCTGGATTCTACCCAAGCAACATGAATCAGCGTTCGAGAATTCGTCCTCGCACATGTTTGAGAACCTGGCCAAGGCGCTGAAGTCGTTGCTGACCAAGGCCGACCGCGTGTTGGATAATCCTCCTTACAATCTGGTAATTCACACTTCGCCGGCGCAGGATCCGACCAACGACCATTACCATTGGCACATGGAGTTCATGCCGAAACTCACCAAGACAGCAGGATTCGAGTGGGGAACTGGGTTCTACATCAACCCGACTCCTCCGGAGGAATCGGCAAAGTTTCTGCGCGAGGCCAGCGTAGAGGAGCCCGTTCCGGCGACAGTTGGGTAGAGCATTAATCTGCAATCGGCATTAAAAAAGAGGGCACGGATGAACGCCGTGCCCTTTGCAGTTGGACGGAGAGAGAAGTTGAGCGGGAGCGAGAACTTTGCTGATGGCGCTCGCCTCAACTGTTAGGTGGAAGATTAGAATCTCCCCGCCCCGGAGTTGTCAGGAAGATGTCATGAAGATGTAAAACAATTGGCGACTTGGAAGCGGTCTAAACTTGGAGGTCTAGGCTCGGCAGTCTGGGCTTGGCAGTCTAGGCTTGAGTGCGGTCCTGAAATTCTTCGTGCCATGCCATCTGAATGGCTTCGAGCTTGCCTTCGTTGGAAGTTTTCGGATCACCCTTGAAGTCGGGCAGCTCAGTTACGTAGCGGTGAAGATCAGTGAAGCGAACGGTGAGGGGATCGAGTTCAGGATGAGTTTCGGACAGGAGGATGCCGATGTCTTCAGCATCGTCCCAGGTCAGAGATTTAGGCATCGGCAGTTCCTCTAGTGATGTTCTTCGGAAATGTAATTGCGATTCCAGGCGGGAATCTCGACCACGACTTTCCCCGGCTTTGTGATCTGAACCTGGCAACCGAGACGAGAGTTTAACTGGAGGTCGGCGGCCATGTCCAGGCGGTCGGCTTCATCGTCGTCCATGGGCGAAAGATTTTCGGCGCCCTCTTTGATCCAGACATGGCAGGTGGTGCAGGCGCAGTTGCCGCCACAGGCGTGATCGAGCGTGACGCCGTAGTTGAGCGCGATGTCGAGGATCGACTCTTCCTTGCCGTGATCTTCGTAGGGAAGCTTGCCGTGTTCGAACTGCACCGTCTTGCCTTCGGGCAGGAACGTGATCTGAACCGTATTTTCGCCGGGAGCTTCTTCGGTGGCTGTGCCGGCGCCTTGCGATTTTTCTTCAGACATTTGCGACTCCTCAAATCCTTCTTGCTTACAATGCGAGGGCGAGACGCCCTCGCGACAGCCGGCGAGACGCCGGCGCTACTTATTCGAATTCTGCTTTGGCCATGGGATGCGGCGCCGTGGGGCCTTCGCCCATGTCGGCTTCTTCCATGGTCTTGCCTTTTAGCGCGGAAGTAACAGCGCTGTCCATCATTAATTCCGCCAACCGCGTAGTGCCTTGATTCAGCGCGTCGATGGCTTTGCGGATCGCCTGATAATCGTCTTCGCCATTTACCGCGGCCAAAGCTTTCTCCATTTTGGCGATCTTCTTTTTCTCGTCGGTTGTGAGGTGGCCCCAGGCTGCGCCCTTCTTGCCTTTGTCCAGCGCGGCGAGAATGGTCGCGGTTTCGTTGCGCGCTTCGATGAGCTGACGCTGCCGGAAATCTTCTTCCGCGCTGTCAAACGAGTCGAGGATCATGCCTTCGACTTGTTCATCGGTAAGTCCGTAGCTGGGCTGAACCTGGATCTCGGATTCTTTGCCGCTGCGCTGCTCGCGCGCCGAGACGTGCAGGATGCCGTTGGCGTCGATAAGAAATTTGACCTCGATGCGCGCCATCCCCGCCGCCATGGCTGGAATGCCTTTGAGATCAAAGCGCGCCAGCGAACGGCAATCTTTCGCCAATTCGCGCTCGCCTTGAAGAACATGAATGGCGACGTTGGCCTGACCGTCGATTTGGGTAGTGTAGTGCTGTGTGGCGGACGCCGGAATGGTCGAGTTGCGCAGAATAATTTTGTCGGTGACGCCGCCCGCAACTTCTATGCCGAGCGACAAGGGCGTGACATCGAGCAGCAACATGTTTTCCGTAGCTTCGGAGCCGCCACCAAGAATGTTGGCCTGCACCGCTGCGCCGAGCGCGACCACTTCATCCGGATTTAAATCGATGTGCGGCTCGCGGTGAAACAGTTCTTTCACCAGAGCGCGAACTTTGGGGATGCGCGTCGAGCCGCCGACGAGGACTACTTCATCAATTTGTTCGGGCTTGAGGCCAGCGTCCTTCAGCGCTTGTTTGCAGGGGCTGACAGTACGGTCAATGATGGGCTGGATCAGTTGTTCGAATTGCTGGCGGGTGATTTCGCGCAGATAGCGCTTTCCGCCGGGCAATTCAACGTCGAGCTTCACCGAAGGTTGTGATGAGAGTGCAATCTTAGCCTCGATTACGGCCTTGCGAATGGCCTGCACAGCTTCGGCGTTGCGGCGGAGGTCGTTATTCCGAAGATCGAGGCCCAAGTCACCGAGTGTGTCGTCGAGCGCAATCGTGATCAGGAGGTTATCGATGTCATCGCCGCCGAGATGCGTGTCGCCATTGGTGGCGACGACTTCAAAAATCCCGTCGTGCAACTTGAGGATGGAAACATCGAAAGTACCGCCGCCGAGATCGTAAACCGCTATGATGCCATTCTGCTTCTTGTCGAGACCGTAGGCCAGCGAGGCGGCCGTGGGCTCGTTTACCAGCCGCAGGACTTCGAGGCCTGCAATGCGGCCGGCGTCCTTGGTAGCTTGACGCTGGGCATCGTTGAAGTAGGCGGGCACGGTGATGACGGCCTTCGTGACCGGCGCTCCGAAAAAGCGCTCGGCATTGCGCTTCAGTTGGCGCAGGATAAGCGCGGAAATCTCAGGCGGGGTGAATGTCTTCTCGCCGAGTTTAATGCGCAGGACTTCGCCAGCTTGCAGATCTTCGGCCAAGCGGAAGGGGAAAAACTTCAATTCTTCCTGGATATCGTCAATGCCGCGTCCCATCAGGCGCTTGATGGAGTAGACCGCGCGTTCAGGAGTTTCGGTCAGATATTTGCGAGCGGCATTGCCGATGACGGGCTGATTTTTCTCATCGAGCGCTACCACTGAGGGCACAAGATTCAAGCCATCGTCGCCCGGAATTACGACGGGGCTTTCCCCTTGCATGAAGGCCACGAGAGAGTTCGTGGTGCCGAGGTCGATGCCGACGATGCGATCAGTAGCCATGAATTTGATTTCAAGCTGAGTCCAGCAATTAGCAATTGGCAATTAGCCAAACGCTAACGGCTAATTGCTAGCTGCTCTCCAGCACCTCACTCACATCCCTGCCCAAATTGCGGATGTAGTTGCGGCGGTTCAGCAGGTCCACCATTTTGTCGCGCTCCTGCTTGCGCTCTTCTTCCGAGACGGGCTGGCCGTTCTGCTCGCGCTGGATCATTCCATCCCACATGTTCCAGCGATCCTTCAACTCATGGAGGAGCGCTTCCTGTTTTTCTTCCAGCTCAAGCTTCTGGCGGCCGATTTCCTCGATCAGGGCGGGATCGTCCTCGCCCATTTTCTTATGCATGCGCAATTCTTCCAGCTGCATGTTCAGCTCGAAAACTTCTTCCAGCAAATCCGGAGGAACGATCTGCTTCTTGATTTCGCCGGTAGACCGAGCCTTTTCCGTCGCGGTCTTCGATTGCTCTTCCAGTTCCACGCCTTCCAGTTGCAAGAGATACTGGGTGCGCTTGATGGGATCTTTCAAGGTTCGATACGCGTCGTTGAGCAGGGAACTCTGTTGCAGGGTCCACTCTTGCTCTTGGCTATTGGCGCGGGCGTTGAGATCGGGATGCAGCTTGCGGCTCAATTCGTAAAAATCTTTCTCCAGCGCGGCGACGTCGAAATTCAGCTTGCGGGGCAGAGCGAAGAAAGTGAAATAGTCGACTGGAGCCGGCGGTTGAACCTTGCCGCACGCCTCGCAGAAATGCACTGCGCGCATGGTCCCGCACGACCAGCAGGACTGAGTTTCCTCAGGTGCGGGCTTCCCGGTAATTTCGGTCAAAGACGTCATAGCTGCTGTAAAGTCATAGCTTCTGTAAAACAATGGCACGAGCAAATCCGCACCGGCGTAGTCACGTAGCTTCGTGGTGAGTTCTCTCGGGCAGGAGTGTCCGAGCCACACGAGCAAGGCCTAGGCGGAGAACGAGGTCCCGCAGCCGCATGACTTCGTGGCCTGAGGATTCACGAAAACGAATCCCTGTTGCATCAACGTTTCCTGATAATCCAGGATCATGCCGTGCAGGTAGATAAATGACTTTGGATCGACGAACACGCGAATATCGCCGTATTGGAAGATACGATCGCGCTCGCGGGGCTGAGTATCGAAGCGGACGTTATAACTCAGACCGGAACAGCCGCCACCTTGCACGCCAAGCCGCAGTCCGCCCTGCTCGGGCGAGATGCCTTCCTTCGCCATGGCGCTGCGCACCTTGACCAGGGCCTTGTCGGTGACCTGAATGCCCTTGGCGGTGGCGGTGTGCGCGGGTTGTTCGGTTGCCGTTGTCATTTGCAGTTCCTGACGCAGTCCCTCAGCGGCTAAAGTGCCGCGAGAATCAGTGCCGTCCCTATTGGGACTCGCTTCGGCGTGTGCCCTTATACCCGGCACTCCCGTGCCGGGCTTTCACATGCCGCCCCTGCGGGGCTGAGAGGCTACTGAGCAACCGCAGAGGTGACCGGTTTCGCGCTCTCCTGCTTTTTCTTCCAGTCGCCGATCGCGGCGCGGATTGCGTCCTCAGCCAGCACGGAACAATGGATCTTCACCGGAGGAAGCGACAGCTCCTTCACGATGTCCATGTTCTTGATGGCGAGGGCTTCGTCCACGGTCTTGCCCTTGACCCATTCGGTGGCCAGGGATGACGATGCAATCGCGGAGCCGCAGCCGAACGTCTTGAACTTGGCTTCTTCAATGACGTTGGTGTCGCGGTTAACCTTGATCTGCAGCTTCATGACGTCGCCGCATTCGGGAGCGCCGACCAGGCCGGTGCCCACATCTGCGCTGCTCTTATCCATTGAGCCAACGTTGCGAGGATTGTTGTAATGATCGATTACTTTATCGCTGTATGACATTTGTGTGCTCTCCAAAATTCAAAATTTCAAAGGTTAGTGCGCTGCTTCTCCGGCCCACTTCACGTCTTTCAAATTGATGCCTTCCTTCGCCATCTCGTAAAGCGGAGAAAGTTCACGCAGGCGCTCGACGGTCTCGATGACGCGGTCGGCTACGTAATCGACTTCGGCCGCGGTGTTGAAACGGCCGATACCGAAGCGGATCGAACTGTGCGCCAGGTCGTCCCCGGTGCCGAGAGCCTTCAAGACATAGGATGGCTCAAGTGTGGCGGAGGTGCACGCCGAACCGCTGGAAACCGCGATATCGTTGATGCCCATCAGCAAAGATTCACCTTCGACGTAGGCGAAGCTGATGTTCAGGTTGCCGGGCAGGCGGTGCTCCATGGTCCCATTGATGTAAGTCTCATCCAAACGGTTCATGATGCGGTCGCGCAAGCGATCTCGAAGGCTCGATAGTTGCACCGCCTCGCGCGACATTTCTTCCGAAGCGATGGCACATGCTTTTCCCAAACCAACGATGCCAGCAACGTTGAGCGTGCCGGAGCGCATGCCGCGCTCGTGACCGCCGCCATCGATCAGGGCTGCGAGCTGTACGCGCGGGTTTTTGCGGCGAACATACAACGCGCCAACTCCCTTGGGACCGTACATCTTGTGACCGGAGATCGACATCAGGTCGATGTATTGCTTGTTCACGTCGATGGGAACCTTGCCAATTGCTTGCGTGGCGTCGGTGTGGAAAAGAATTCCGCGCTCGCGGCAGAGTTTGCCAATCTCGGTGATCGGTTGCAAGACGCCAATTTCGTTATTCGCGGCCATGATGGTCACCAGGATGGTTTTGTCATCCATGGCGCGCTTCAGCTCTTCCAGATCGACCAAGCCATCTTTCTGCACGGGCAGGTAGGTGACGCGATAGCCGTACTTCTCCAACCGCTTGCAAGTGTCGAGCACGGCTTTGTGCTCGGTGACCGCGGTGATGATGTGATTGCTTTTCTCGCGGTACATCTCGGCCACACCCTTGATGGCGAGGTTGTCGCTCTCGGTTGCGCCGGAGGTGAAGATGATTTCTTTGGCGGTGGCGCCGATCAGCTTGGCGATGCGCTCGCGAGCCGTCTCCACGCCTTCTTCACCGGCCCATCCGAACGAATGATTGCGGCTGGCGGCGTTGCCGAACTTCTCCATGAAATAGGGGAGCATCTCTTCCAGCACCCGGGGATCCATGGGAGTGGTGGCGTGGTTGTCCATGTAAATGGGAAGCTTCACTCCCTGGGGCGCGGCGTGCTTGGTAACCGGGAGCTGCTGGGGGATCTTTACGTCGGTGCTCATCTCGTTGCTCCTTCAAAAATCTGCTTGGAATTGATCTCAATTTCGGCCTCATGGAAGCGATTCCTGGCCGGAATTATTCTTCCGTTTACGATTTCCTCCCTGCGTTGGCTCTCCTCAGCAGTTAGCGGGCGGTGATTATAGGGTTGCACCTCTGCCATGCCCGCTTTGAAGTCTGCGTGCGCCTGCTCATCTTTTAATTGCGATAAATCCATATACGTTCCTTTCGTGCGATAAAAATCTTCTACGCTATGACCACTAGCTCCGCAGGTTTAGCGGCGGCGCTTCCGACTACTTCCGGCTCTTCTCGCATATGTGATATCTTGATGCGTTTCAGTACCGCTTCGATGCTGTCATTTACCTTGCGCAGCGGCTCGCGAATGTTACAGCGGTTGCTCTGACCGCATTCCCCTCGAACCGTGACACAGGATGTGATAAACAAAGGCCCGTCGATAGCTTCAATCACTTCGAAGGCCGAAATGGTGTGGGCGGCACGAGCTAACCGATAGCCGCCATTCGTCCCGTGCTGCGAATGCAGCAGACCAGCTTTTGCCAGACGCTGAAGAATTTTGGCCAGAGCCTCCGGCGGAATCCCGAAAGAATCAGCAACGTCTTTGGCACTCGCGCTGTTACTTCCCTCATGGGCATGGTCGGCCAAATGCTTCATGGCCATCAAAGCATAATCCGCCTTTTTGGTTAGCTTCAGCATTGGTCTGTTCGGCAAGGTCTGTTGAATTGCGACCTTTTCCGTCGTAATTGATTCTACGTCCAGACCCCCGGTTGCGCAACCCCCTACGGTTAACAAGCAATAATCCGCACGCAATGGTAACCATCCGGGATTGAATGGTTTAGCCCTTGGCGATTGTTTTGGTCGGATTTCTGGCAGGGGCGAATAGGCCAATGCTGAGGAGCGGGGATGCGGGCAAATCGCAATTTTCCGTGAGTTTGACTTCGTAAGTTAACTTCGTAAGTTAACAAGGAACCCCTTGACAAGTAACCAAGGGAAGCTAAAATACCGGAAATTCCCGCGAATCCGTCTCCGACTACTCGGTGAGGGCGCCGCTTCCGGATTTATGACCTCCAAGCCGTTCTCGCAACCTCAAAACACCAGCAAGCCGTGTAAGCATCCTCGCGTCCAAATTGTGAGCCGCGACGAGGATGCCGAATTTGTTGAATGCCTGGAATGCCGGGAAGTCTTCGAATCGAGCGAACTCAAGGACATGAGCATTGAGGAAACTGCCGAGGGCGAAGCTCAAGAATCTTAAGAAGAATCTTTAGATCTGAAGTTCTACAGCTGAAGAGCACCAACGTAACCGAACCATCTCTATTCTGCCTTGTTCATGCTGCGACGGCTCTGCTAGTCTGCAGGCCGGAGAAGTGCATTCTGGCACGTATAAGCAAATGCCTGCAGTGGTGCTGGTGGTCGATGATTCCATGTTGATCCGCTACACTGTCTGCCGCTTTCTGGAAGAACGCGGCTTTCAGGTAGAGTCTGCCACCAACGGGCTAGAGGCCTTGGAGATTCTTGAGCGAGTACTTCCGGAATTGATCTTTACCGACTTGCAAATGCCAAAGATGTCGGGCAGCGAACTGATTACGGCGCTGAAAAAAAATCCTCGGACTTCGGCCATCCCCATCGTAATTGTTGCGGGCCGTGCCGGTGGCTTCCATGAGAAAGAGAAGCGCGGTGACTTCGCGATTTACAAAGACATCGACATCCAAAGCCAGCTCGAAAAAGCGCTGGAAGCGGTGACGGGGAAACGTCGCGGCCACGCGGCGGGGCGGTAGGCGAGTCTCTCCACCGGCTTTCGGTTTGTGCCGGAGTATCGCGGCTAGCGCAAGACGAAACTGGCTTCCGCTGAGAAATCCATCGCGGCAAAATCTTTTCCGAGGAATTTAGGATAGGCCGCCGCGGCGATCATGGCGGCGTTGTCGGTGGAAAGCGGGCGTGATGGAAAATAGACAGGCAAGCCTTCTTGCGCGCCTCTCTGTTCAAAGGTCCGTCGCAATTCGTTATTTGCCGCAACTCCGCCCGTAACGAAAAGCGTGGCCACGTCATGCGCGCGGGCCGCAGCCAAAGTCTTGCTAATTAAATCCTCGACGATCGCGCGCTGAAACGACGCAACCAGATCAAGGGTCTGCTTGTTGCAATTCGCGAGATAATTTTCGAGCGAGGGTTTGGAAATTTCCGCCAGAGCCTTGCGGCGTTTTTCAATGGAATCGTGCATGTCGTGAACTTCAACGTAACGCAGCACCGCAGTCTTGATGCCGCTGTAGGAAAAATCAAAGCGGGGAAGATCAGGTTCAACTTCGTGCGCACCGCGACGGTCGCGACGGTCACGGTGCTTGATTTGCGCAGGTGGAAACTTCACGGCATTGGGGTCACCCTGAGGAGCGAGGCGGTCAATGATCGGGCCTCCCGGATATCCCAGGCCTAGCAATTTGGCGACTTTGTCGAAAGCCTCTCCGGCGGCGTCGTCGCGAGTGTGGCCGATGTTCTGGTAGGTCCAACCCTGGTTTTTTTGAGCGGCCAAGTACAAGTGAGTGTGTCCGCCCGACACAACCAGAGCCAGCACTGGGAATTGCACTTCATGATTGCCCTTCTGACGCTCTTCCAGAAGAACGGCGTGGATGTGGCCTTCGAGATGATTGACCGCGATTAGCGGCTTGTCGAGCGCGAAGGCCAGTGCCTTGGCGAAGCTGATGCCCACGAGCAACGCGCCGGCGAGTCCAGGCCCTCGTGTGACTGCGATCGCGTCGACGGAACTGTAAGTCTGATTTGCTTCGACCAGTGCCTGCCGAACGACTGGAACGATTGCGCGCAAGTGCTCTCGAGATGCGAGTTCAGGCACAACGCCGCCGTAAGGCTGATGCATTGCGATCTGCGAGGCTACCACGTTCGAGATCACCTCTTCGCCCGAGCGCACCACGGCCGCCGCGGTTTCGTCGCAGGAACTCTCGATGCCGAGGATGTAGGCGTCTGGCATAATCATTCGAAGTTAGTTTCTGTATCTAGCTTAATCGAAAACGTCTCGCACCTGTCCGTTGTCGAGGCCAAATCCAAGTGTTGAAGGATTTTTCCATCTCGATTCTTCAAGTTCTCCGCCAACATGGCTTCCAGGCCTACCTCGTGGGCGGATGCGTGCGCGATCTTCTGCTGCAGCGCGAGCCTGCGGACTACGATGTGGCGACCAGCGCCACGCCCGCTCAAGTTATGGAGATCTTTCCCGATACCTACGCCGTGGGCGCACAGTTTGGAGTAGTACTGGTGCCTTTGCCCGAGAATCAACTTGCATCGACGGGCGAGAATGCTACGCCGAAAGCCCAAGCCGTGGAAGTAGCGACTTTCCGCAGTGATCTCGGATATTCAGATGGACGGCGCCCCGATGAAGTGCGATTCAGCAAGGATCCCCGAGAGGATGTTGAGCGCCGCGACTTCACCATCAACGGCATGCTCCTTGATCCGCTAACCAACGAAGTGCTCGATTTCGTGGGTGGGCGCAAAGATCTCGAGGCTGGCATTATCCGGACGATTGGCGAGCCGGCAAAACGTTTTGCGGAAGACAAACTGCGGATGTTGCGCGCCGTACGCTTTGCCGCACGCTTTGAATTTGAAATCGAAGCGGAAACGCTGGCTGCGATCCGGCGGCAGGCGCAGGAAATTCAGGTGGTATCGCGGGAACGAGTTCGCGATGAACTCACCAAAATGCTTACCGAGGGCCATGCGCGGAGAGCTTTTCTTTTGCTCGATGAAAGCGGGCTGCTGCGTGAAGTTCTGCCGGAAATTTCAACGATGAAGGGGGTCCAGCAGCCCCCGGAGTTTCATCCCGAGGGCGATGTGTTCGTGCATACCCTTTTGTTGTTAGAGAACCTGCCGCGTCCCTGCCCACCAACACTGGCTTGGGGAGCGCTGCTCCACGACGTAGGCAAGCCCGCAACCTTCCGAGTGGCGCCCGACCGCATTCGTTTCGATGATCACGTCGATGTGGGCGTCAAAATTGCCGAAGAAATCTGCGAGCGTCTGCGCTTTTCGGCTCGCGACACCGAGCAAGTGCTCGCTCTCGTCGATAATCACATGCGCTTTGGGCATGCCACGCGCATGAAGGAGTCGACGCTGAAGAAATTCATCCGTCTGCCCGGCTTCGATGAACATCTGGCATTGCACCGTGCCGACAGTCTGGCGAGCCATGGCAACCTGAGCACCTATGAGTTTATCCAGAAGAAAATCGCCGAGACGCCTCCGGAAAAAATCCGCCCCGCGCCGCTGGTGACGGGCGATGACTTGATTGCCGCAGGGCATGTGCCGGGGCCAAAGTTCCGCGAGATCCTGGAAGCGGTGGAGGATGCTCAACTGGATGGACGATTGCTGGAGCGGGACGCGGCTCTTGAGTTTGTCAAGCGCGAGTTCCCCGTCTGACGTCGCGAGGCCACACTGAGGGATTGGAGTGCTAGAATCGGAATTTCCAACGACGATTGATGATGGAAATTGGCTGACCAGGAGTTGAGGTGGAGCAGGCAGGCGCGGGATTAGAAAAGATTGTGCTGGGCTCACTGCGGCGAGTGCCGCAAGGTGAAGCTCCCATACTCGCCTGGCCCTTGGTGTGCGGGTCGGTGGTGGCGGAGCGCACTCGAGCGCTGGAGTTTGTTGATGCAGTGCTGCGGGTCGAGGTTCAGGATGCGGGGTGGAAGCGTGAGATGCAAAGCCTGGCTCCGCGCTATCTGGCTACGTTGAATCGCTACGCTGGACAAAAAGTGGAGAGGATCGAGTTCGTAATCCGGCAAGAGAAAAGCTAGAGATTCGCTAAGGACGAAGGTCACAGAATAAGGATGAAAGTCACAGAAAAAGATGTTGCCTACGTCGCCGATCTGGCCAATCTGGAGCTTTCCGGGGAAGAGCGCGCCGGCATGTTGCGCGACCTGAATTCGATTCTTGATTACGTCGATCGTCTGAACGAGTTAGATACCACGAAAGTGGAACCGATGGCGCAGGTTTCGGATCGCTACGGTGTCAGCGAGTCCCAGCAGGGAAGCGAGAGGTTTGCGTACGCCAGTCGCGAAGACGTGGTGGAAGGGCTGCGAAAGTCGTTGCCTCAGGAAGCCGCGCTGGAGAACGCTCCCGACGCTGATGGCACATTTTTCCGAGTGCCCAAAGTCATTGAGCGATAGTTTTTAGCACTGCTCCAAATGTAAGAGTGCGGTCAGTCCCACATTTGTGAACCACAATAGCAATCATCAATCCCCAATGGAAATAACCCAACTGAGCATTGAGGCTGCCCGTTCTGCCGTTCAGGAGCGCAAGACGACCGCGTTCTCTCTCGCCGAGGCGCACTACGCTCAGATTCAGAAAGAGGATGGACAGATCGGCGCGTTCCTCACGCTTTGCAAAGAGCGTGCACTGGAGCAGGCGGATCGCATCGACCGCATGGCCGCCGAAGGCAAACCATTGCCGCCGTTGGGCGGTGTGCCGGTCGCGATCAAGGATGTAATGTCAACCCGCGGCGTCCGAACGACAGCGGGATCGAAAATTCTCGGCGAATACGTTCCTCCCTACGATTGCACGGCCGTCACGCGCATGGAAGCTGCGGGAGCAGTGATACTCGGCAAGACGAATTGCGACGAGTTTGCGATGGGATCTTCGAATGAGAATTCGGCGTTTCATCCGGTACGTAATCCGCACGACTTAGGACGCGTGCCGGGAGGTTCTTCCGGGGGTTCGGCAGCAGCTGTTGCCGCGGACATGGCGGTGGTCGCGCTGGGTTCGGACACGGGAGGATCGATTCGGCAGCCGGCGTCGTTCTGCGGCGTGGTCGGATTGATGCCAACCTACGGCAGGGTGTCGCGATATGGTTTGATTGCATTCGCGTCGTCGCTCGATCACATTGGCCCATTGTCGAAAACGGTGAAAGATGCGGCGATCGTGTTGCAAACCATTGCCGGGCGCGATCCCATGGATTCGACTTCAGCTAATGTGCCGGTGCCTGATTACGTGGCCGAGCTACAGAAGCCGGTGAGCGGTCTGAAATTGGGTATCGCCAAAGAATACTTTGGCGACGGACTCGACGACGAAGTCCGTCAGGCGGTGGAGTCGGCCATTGATAAGTTGAAAGGTCTGGGCTGCGAAGTCGTCCCGGTTTCTCTGCCGCATACGCCCTATGCAATTCCTACCTATTATCTGATCGCTACCGCGGAAGCCTCGTCAAACCTCGCGCGCTACGACGGAGTGCGCTACGGTTATCGGGCTGCGGGAGTGAAGTCGCTGCCGGAGATGTATCGGCGTAGCCGTGATGAAGGTTTCGGCGCGGAAGTGAAACGCCGCATCATGCTCGGCACGTACGCGCTAAGCGCCGGTTATTACGATGCGTACTATGTGAAGGCGCAGAAAGTACGTACGCTACTTACGCGAGATTTTGCGGAGGCCTTTACCAAAGTGGATGCAATCGTCACGCCGACAAGCCCCACGGCAGCATTCCGGTTGGGTGAGAAATCAAATGATCCGCTGGCCATGTATCTGGCTGACATTTACACCGTCACCGCGGATTTGGCGGGTATTCCTGGAATTTCCGTACCATGCGGAACAACGCGCGAGAAGTTGCCGATCGGCTTGCAAATTCTCGGGAAGCATTTTGGTGAAGCCACAATTTTGGGTGTGGCGCACGCGTATGAGCAGGCCAGTTGAACGGCTAGAGTTAAAGCGGCTGGTAGTACTGATCTCCAGCGCAAGACCGGCAAAATACTTTTCCGTCGCGCCGCACTTCGCGGCGGAAGTTGATGCCTTCGCCGCATACTTCACATATCACCCGCTCGCCTTTGTATCCTGGAAATTCTTCGGGCGCCAGTTCGACCTTTACCCACTGCGTGCTGAATAGATCATCATTCGCGATTTCGCGATAGGCCAGCATCTGTTGCTGGTTCTTGTCGGCTATCTCGGGATGCATCTGACGGGCGAGCGCTTTCGAAGATTCTTTGGCTGCGATGCGAATTGCTTTGCCGGTGTTCACATCTACGAATGTTGCTGCAACTTTTCCCCAGTCGCGGAACTTGAGAGCGCGTTTTCCGAGGCGGCAACCCGTGACCACGGCAACGGCGTCGGTGGCGCAGCGGTCGATTTCGACGAAGGTGACAAGCCGCTTTCGATCTTCCTTATTGCCGCGCGGATCGTCGATGCCGAGTTTCGCCAGACCAAGCATTGCCAGTCTTACCCCCAGAACTTGTCCGGCGCAAAGATGCCCGTGGGCCTGCTCGGCATCGCGAAGATATTCGTCGAGGGAATTCATAAGAGCTCTCAGCCCTCAGCTGTCAGCTTAACACCTCTAAATTACTTTCTTCTCCAGCGGACCCCATCCTTTGTATTTTCGATGAGTATGCCGGCGGCAGTCAGTTCCGCGCGCAGGGCGTCAGAAACTTTGAAGTTACGACCGCGCCGCGCAGCTTCCATTTCCGCGATTTTGTTTTCAATGTCGGTGTCGGAGAGCTGAGCAGACTGCACCGCATCCCGTAGTTCAGGACTGATATCTTTCTCGCGGCCTTCGCTCCGCGCCCAGTCCAATACCTTTTTCATCTCGAAAGCGTCATCATCTTTGAGTACAGCGAAAATCTCATCAAACTTTTCCAGTGCGGTGAGCAGCGGTCGGGTATCGTCCTGCTTGATCTGGCCGGCATCAAGCGCCGAATTGACCTTTCGAACCATCTCGAAGATAGCGCCCTGCGCCTGCGCAGTATTCAGATCATCGTCGAGCGCAGCTCGCATGCGGGTGACCGTTTCGCTGGCCAGCGACTGCACCTCAGGATTAGAGCCCGAAGGAAAATTACCGGTGGTCAATCGCTGCCGGAAATTGCGCAACCGCTCCACGGAAACTGCGGCTTGCCTGAGTCCGTCAAAAGTAAAGTTGAGCTGAGTTCGGTAGGGAACCGACGTCAACAGATATCGAAGCGATGACGGTTTGTGGCCCTTTAACACCAAGTCACGCAAGGTGTAGAAGTTCCCCAGGCTCTTCGACATCTTCTCGCCTTCGACGAGCAGAAAGCGCACGTGAAACCAGGTGCGAGCGAACGTTTTTCCAGTGAGAGATTCCGACTGTGCAATCTCGTTTTCGTGATGCGGGAAAATCAGGTCTTCGCCGCCAGCATGCAGGTCGAAGCTCTCGCCCAGTTCCTGCATCGACATCACCGAGCATTCCAGGTGCCAGCCGGGCCGTCCGGGGCCGATGGAAGTATCCCAGGAATCCTCGCCGGGCTTGGGCGCCTTCCATAACGCAAAGTCGCGGGCGCCATCCTTATCGTATTCGTCGACGTCGACGCGTGTGCCGGCGCGCATTTCACTGAAATCCTTTTTCGAGAGGTTCCCGTAACGCGGAAAGCTGGCAATGCGGAAATAATAAGATCCATCGTCGGTACGGTATGCCACATCTTTGTCAACCAGCCTGGCCACGAACTCCGCCATTTGCGGAATGTTTTCGGTGGCCCGCACGAAATGGGGCTGCTCGATGCCAATCATGGCGGAGTCTTCGACAAACGCCTTCTGATATTTCGCAGTGTACTGCTGAACGCTGACACGGTCGCGAGCTGCGTTGCGGATAATTTTGTCGTCCAGGTCGGTAATGTTCATGACATAGCGGACCTTATAGCCGGACTGGCGCAGGAACCGCTGCAGCAAGTCGACGGCAATAAAGGTGCGGAAGTTGCCGATGTGTCCGTAGTCATAAACGGTCGGACCGCAGGCATACATGCGCACTTCGTCTTCGCGAAGCGGATGGAATTCCTCGACTTGCGACGACATAGTGTTGTAAAGGCGTAAGGCCATAGGTTGATTGCGCGCAGACAAGAACTTCCAATTCTAGGGGGACGCCGGAAAAAGGGTCAACTGGCGCGCACGTCGGCGGAAGAATGCGAAGGCAAAACGTGAGTATGCGACCGCAGGCGTTGCTGAACCAGCAGAACATAATGCAGCGCCGAGATAATCGTGAAGAAGAAAGTTGCGCGCAGGAACTCGGTTCGCGCAATCCATATCCAGCGCAGTGGCCGGACACAAAACAGCATTACGAAAAACACTGCGGCAATCTGCGAAAAAGTGTTCGCTTTCCCGAAAATGCTGGGCCGGAAATTACGCAATCCCGCGATGGCAAACAATACAGCGCTGGCGGCCAGTATCGAAATATCGCGACTGAAAACCAAGACCGTATATTTCCAGGGAATCTTGTGCAAAATCGAAAGGACAGGAAACATGGTGCTCAACAACAGCTTGTCTGCGATGGGATCGAGATATTGTCCCAGCAAAGTCTGCTGGTGCAACTTGCGGGCCAACAGGCCGTCCAGGCCGTCGCTGAAGCCGGCGATGATGAAGAGCACGAGCGCCCAAAAATAACGGCCTTCGACCAGTTCGATCACGATGAACGGGACGAAAATCATTCGCAGCAAGGTGAGTTGGTTCGGCGCGGTGAAGATCTGTGACAGTTTCACGCCGGGTCCTTAGCTTCGCGAGGTGCGAAGTGAGAAGGATGTTTTTGCGCGTGGGCGTCAGGAAAATCCAAAACCTCAGTGGGATCGAGCCCGGTCTTCGCCGAGAACCGCTGTGATAGCGAAGGCAGATTTCCGTCGGGAAGGTCGAGTTCGATGCGTTCGATGCGATGCATCGGGAAAAAAACCACCGCGGGCGTGACCGACTCGCCGTCTTTCACCATGACAACGAAATCTTCAAAGGACGCGAGTTCGAGGCCACTCATACTCAGCCCTTCCGGAGCCAGCGCGAGGATCATGCCCCAGAATTTGTCTCGAGGATTGCCCAGCGTCACCACGACCATGGATCCAGGCACGAAAGCAGCCGATGCGGAACTCCGCGCGGCGGAAGTATCGCCTTCCCGCTGAGGGTGTTTCGGCATGTAACGATTGTCGCCGCCTTGAGCCGGTCTTGCAACTGTCAATCGTCAAGCCACTCGCGCTAACACCCAAAACATCTGCGATGCGGCTAGCATTGCGGGAACGCGCCGCTGACATTAGAATGAGTGCAGTGTAGGCGCGTAGCTCAGTTGGTTAGAGCGCTACCTTGACACGGTAGAGGTCGCTGGTTCGAGTCCAGTCGTGCCTACCATTTCTTCCAATCATTTGCAGAATCGACCGATTCTGAATTCCTGTCTGTGTCCAAATGAGCTAGCGCCCATCCAAACTCGCATGTAGACAGGAACGCCTGGATATCAACCTGCGGCCCGCTTTTCAGCTCCGTTGCAACAACGGCCTTAGCTCCCGGATGTCTTTTACTTCGTCAAGTGCGAGCAGGCGGTCGATCAATTTCGAACAGGCCGCTGCTCCCAGCACCGGCGTCATCAGGTCGCGCGCCTTGGCGACAACTTCTTCGCGAGTCATGGGGTTGTCGGGAGTGCCACGAACTGCTTCGACTCGTTCGCTGAGCTGGGTCCCGTCCTTCAGAGTAACTTCGACAATTGCTACTCGCACCGGGATAAGTTTTTCCAGGTCTTCATCGGGAACAAGTTCCACCTTGGCGCGCATCGCGAGCACTGCCGGGTCCTGCATCCGTGCCTTATCGTGCGCGGCCCGGAAGGAGACCGTTTTATCGAGCAGCATGATGGCGACCAGGTGCTGCAGACAAATATCCGGCATGTCGCGATTGTTCACAGTGTAAGCGGCGCTGGTGGCCGCGCGCACCACGACTTTTTCCACCTGGCCGGCTTCGAACGGATGCTTCTTGCGCATGTTGTCCAACGCATCGAGCGGCGCCTGGATCGGGCCTCCCGTGGTCCACTTCTTCAGGGTCGTCAGCGTTACTTCGTAGCGCTCGCCGAGTTCGTTAATCAGCGCCGCAGGATCGGCCTTTGGGTTGTAGGATTCGATAAAATTATTGGGCCCGGATAGAACATCGTTGGCGCCAGTCCATCCCGATTGCACTACCAACGCAGACATCACTCCGTTGCGTGCTCCCATCCCTCCGAAGACGAATGCTTTCTCAACGTGTTCAGTGTCGCGCCGCCACGAGCCGATTCCCGCGCCTGCTTGTTGGGCCGCATAGTCCAGAAGCCATCGCATCTGCTGCGCACTCAGGGACGCCGCGCACCCTGCCGCCGCTGTCGCACCCATGGTCCCCACCAGAGGGTGGGTCTCTTTCATCCCTGGACCAAGGGTCTTCATGCACCGCATGCCGACGTCATAACCCAGGGCCACGGCTCTCATGAAATGCGCTCCGCTAATACCGAACTGCTCGCCCACGGCCAGCGCCGCCGGAACCACGGCGCAACCTGGATGAGCTCCTCCCGCGGTGTAATCGTCGTCGCTTTCGTCAGAATGAGCCAGTTGCCCGTTCGCCAGCGCCGCCTCAATCGGTCCACAAACAATCCTCGAAGCAACCACAGTCGCGATCTTCTCGCCCCCATAGTTCTGAGCGAACTTGATGGCATCGCGTCCGGGCAACAGCTCTGAGCCGGAAACCATTGCTGCCACGGTATCGAGAATATGATGCTCGGTTTCGCGGAGCGCCTTCTCCGGTAGTTCGCGATTGCGAGCCTCCGTCATGTAGGCACTGAGCTTGTCCATGACCGGGCTAATCTCTGCTGCAGCCCATGCCGTTACCCGCGAGAATGCTCCCGCGGCAATAATCCAGGCGGTACTGCGCAGCCAGTTGCGCCGAGTCAAGCCTGACAACCCGTTTTTCGACGGCATCTCCTCACACTGATCCTTCTTCATCGGTATCGCCTCCTCGCTTGGTCTAACGGGCAGGAATCAGAACTACAGGGCGGTTCAAGGAACCGCCCTGTAAATGGGAACATCTTTACTTCCCGTAAATTAGAAGATGCGCCGTTCCGGAAATTGCCGGACGCCGCCCCTTCGGGCCAGCCGCAGGACCGAAATCCGACGTGCTCAGGAAGAGGTTGTGAGTTTTCGGATCCATGCCCATGGTCTTCGCACCATATTCGGTTACAAGCGTCTCCAGCGGGCTGAGTTTGTCCGCCGAGTCTGCGTGGAAGATATGAACTTTGCCAGAGCGCGTGGAAGTGAACAACATTCCGGAACCGGCATCGAATACGTTGGTGTCGACTCCGTCGCTGATCGCCAGCGATTGCAGAACTTTCCCGCTATCGGCGTCGATCATTACCTGCATGGCTGGTCCGCGGCCCGCGGAAAACACCCGGCCGTGTTCCTTATCCATGGCCATTGCGACGGGCTCACCAGCCGGCGCAACTTTCCAGCGTGCTTTGATCGTAAGTGACTTGGTATCGATCACGGCTACTTCGTTGGTCTCGGCAATGTTGTCGTAGATGAGGCCATTGCCATCGGCGACCGCCTGTTCGGGAGCGCCACCCAGGTCCAGCATTTTTACGACAGAATCCTTCGTGGGGTCGATCACGGTGGAATTCTTGCTGTCACCGTTAAAGGTGAAGATCAGTTTCGACGCGGGGTCGTACAGGATGAAATCGGTGTCAGGGGCGCTCTTGATTTCGCCCGTCTTCTTGAAGGTCGTCAGATCGACTACCACCACGCTCGCGGCTTCGCCGTCCGTGATATAGCCCTTGTTCAATTCCGGGACTAATGCGATTCCGTGGGAGCGTTTCAGACCGGAGATCGTGCCCAGTACGTTGAAGTTATCCGCATCCAGAATTTTGAACTCGGAACCGTGGCTTACGTAGATGCGCCGCGCCTCGGCGTCCACGGTGATGTAGTCGAAATATTCCGCGCCGCCGGGAGCCTTGCCCAGAGGAACTTTCTTGATCAGGTGGTAACCGCTCGCGGGCGGAGCTGCCACAGCAGCAACCGCACATATTACGAACAAGCTGAACACCGCAAGCTTGCAAATCCCGGAAACTCTCATTGAACCGCCTCCTTGATATTTGAGAACTCTATACGTAAGAACTTTGCAATGGACGGAATCTCAGTGAGGCCTTGTTGGCCAGGTACATGCAGGTGACGACAACGAGTGGCCTGTGAGATTCGGATTACACGCCTGACAATGATGGCAATTCCACATGAAGGACTTCTGAAAACGAAAGATTAATTCCAATTCACTGATTCGAAACGAGAAGGGTCGCTTACTCTGCGGTTTTGCGCTCTGACTTCCTGGATTGCTCCGCATAATGACGGACGAATCGCGCTCCAAGTTCGACAAGCTTCTCTGCCAATGCAGATCCGGTCGCGGGCGAGCAAAGGCGTGGATCACCGGCTGCGACGCCGTTAGGGGCCAGTTCCGCAATCTCGAGCGGCACAGATATATTCACGCCCTCGAAGGCTATCGTGGCCAAACCCGTGACGGGCAGTCCCAAGACCTTTGGACTTTCACTGGGACCGGGAATCAAATCCTCGCGAACCCGTTCAGGAAAGAAGTGCATGGCCAGACTGGTCAGTACATCCGCTCCATGACCTGACGTTTTTCTCGCCTTCTCCTCGCCGACAACATCCACCAACAGACTTTGCGCAACGCGCCAAAGGTAAATATTCGGAATCAGGCAACCGCTGGAGCGGTAGATCTCTGATGTCACCTCCTGGATGCATTGCACATTTCCGTCGTGCCCATTGAGGATGATCAGATTGAAAAGACGATGCCGCAAGAAGCAACCTATAACGTCCATCAGAATCGCGCGCAGCGTAGTTTGTGAGACCGCAATGCCTCCGGGAGTACTTCCGAAATAATTGGCTCCCCCAAAGGGAATGACAGGAGCAACCACGGTTTCCACGCCCGACGCACAAGCGCGGTCGGCAATCCGGGTCGCAACCTGTTCCGCTAACAGGTAGTCGCCCATAGGCGCATGAGGACCTTGATCCTCGTGGCTGCCCAGGGGAAGCAGGATTACTGGGTTTTTACCAAGAATTTCGCGAGCCTCTACGGCGGTCAGGTCGGCGAGGCGAACTTTTCTGGAAACTTCACTGGTCATATTCTGTCTCTAAAAAGATGCATGATGACGCGAGCCGTCATTTGATGTACAGCAGATGATGTTGAAAACCGCAGCGTCAGATCGCTACCCTGTGTTCGAGCACTGGCATGTTGCGTCGGATTCGTTGCGTAAGGACGCGATCGATGGTGGCGCTAGTCAATCCGATACCATCCGATACCTTTGCTACAACCTGGCCCCATGGATCACAAATCAGCGAGTGGCCATACGTGAAGCGTGTCTCGCCGTTTGCGCCGGTGTTTGGGCCCCATGTTCCTGCAGCAGCAAACCAGCACTGGGTCTCGATGGCACGGGCCCGGATCAGAGGTTCCCAGTGATCTTTTCCGGTCTGCAGGGTGAAGGCCGCGGGCAGAAGAATAAGCTCTGCGCCGGCTCGGCGAAGGCTCCAAAACATGTCGGGGAAGCGGATGTCATAACATATGGCACAACCCACTTTCATCCCATCAACGTCGAAGGTGACGATGGAATCGCCGGCAATGTAGTCGTCACTCTCACGATAACCGGTACCATCAGGGGTGACGACGTCGAACAAGTGTATTTTTCGGTAGCGGGCGATTTCGGTGCCGTCAGGACCAAATACCACCGTGGTATTGGCCAATTTCCCACGCAATTTCTCGCCGATGGACCCGCCGTGCACGTACATTCGATTCCTGCGAGCGATTTCGCGAAGGAAATTGTATGCGGGACCGCCGTCATTTCCTGATCCCGGGTCGGGCAGACTCTCCCCATTATCCAGTCGAGTCTTCACGCTCCCGCCGAGACATGTCCAAACCTCGGGAAAGCTGATGAGGCGCGGGGTGTGTTCAGCGATAGCACGCTCCACCAATGTCTGAGCCTGTGCGATATTCGCACTTTTGTCTTGGCCCGGACTCATCTGAAGAACACAGATTCGCATTGCACCTCTCTCGTACTGGATTTCAATAGCGATAAATAACGCAACGAAACGGCACCCTAGTTTTGTTTTGTGACGATCAGCAGAACGAGCAGTTCACGGGCAGTAGTGATTGCAGGTACTATATCACTTCCACTCGCGGCATCCCGCGCGGGGATTGAGAGTGATTGGCCTGGGCGCGGATTTCCTGGGAGTTGGCGACTCCTCTGTCGGGCATGTCGCAGGAACCTTAAAAAATGTAGAGATTGCCGGAGTAAAAACACTTGGTGACTGTGAACTCAAACACCGTATCGGTTAGTACGCCCCCTGCGCATGAGTTGGTCAAGGGGATCGGACTTACGAGCGCCATTGCATTAGTAATGGGCAGTATGATCGGCTCCGGCATTTTTATTGTATCTGCCGATATCTCACGCCTCGTGGGTTCGCCTGCACTCTTGATTGCGACATGGATCGTGTCGGGCGTTATGGTTGTCGGTGGGGCGCTCGCATACAGCGAACTGGCGGTGATGATGCCGCGCGCCGGCGGACAATATATATACTTGCGCGAGGCCCTGGGCCCGTTGTGGGGCTTTCTATATGGCTGGACGCTGTTCCTCGTCATTCAAACGGGAACCATTGCTGCAGTTGGCATGGCGTTCGGAAAGTTTTTGGGCGTTCTGGTTCCTTCCATTTCACCATCCAATTGGCTGATTCATTTTGCGCACGTGCCGTTAATCCATCTGGGACCGGTTCGGATGGGGGACATCGATGTAGGTCTTAACACGCAGAATGCGGTTGGGATCCTGGTCATAGTATTTCTCACCGGCATCAATATTCTCGGAGTGAAAGCCGGAGCTGCCGTTCAGGTTGTCCTGACGACTGCGAAGGCGATCCTTCTCTTATTCCTGATCGTCCTGGGAATATTTATCGGACGCAATATGCAAGCGATATCCGCCAATTTTGGCGCCAACTTCTGGCGCGATTCGGGATGGCAGGCATTGCATGCGGTTCACATCGGTACGGGCGCGTCCATTGTGACCGTGGGCAGCATCACGATCGTGGCGCTTGCGCAGGTGGGCCCATTGTTCGCGTCGGATGCCTGGAACAATGTGACTTTCGCTTCCGGAGAAATCAAAAATCCGCAGCGAAACTTGCCGCTTGCCCTCGTGATCGGTTCTGCAGCGGTGATAGGGCTCTACATTCTGACAAACTTTGCATATCTCAGCGTTCTTCCATTGCAGGGCACAAGTAACGCGCTCACGGTCATGAACCGTGGCATCCAGCACGCCTCAGAGGATCGAGTGGCAACAGCCATGATTGAGCAAGTGTTTGGTCCGATCGGCGCCAAGATCATGGCAGGCGCCATTCTCGTATCTTGCTTTGGGGCCGCGAATGGACTGATTCTTGCCGGGGCACGCGTCTACTATGCCATGGCTAAGAATGGACTGTTTTTCCATGGCGCTGCCTCCGTCCACCCTAAATACCGTACGCCGGCGCGGTCGCTGGTAATCCAGTGTGTGTGGGCATGCACACTGTGTATATCGGGTAGTTACAGCCAGTTGTTGGACTACATTGTTTTCGCGGTTGTGATGTTTTATATCCTGACGCTGCTTGCCGTATTCGCACTGCGTAGAAAGCGGCCGCAGGAGCCTCGCCCATATCGTGCCGTAGGATATCCAATTCTCACTGGCGCAAATATTGTTCTCGCAATTTATATCGACGCAGTGCTGCTCAGGTACAAGCCTCAGTACACTTGGCCGGGATTAATAATTGTTTTACTCGGAGTACCTTTTTATTTTCTATTTGCCCGAGGCCATGCCTCGCGGATGTTTCCAGCGGCCGATCTCGAATGAGGGAGGTGTTCTTTGCCCCGACACCACCTGCTTTTGCCAGCCGCCGCCGAAGCTGGCAGGTTACGCCGTAGTTGCGAGCAAGTCGAGTACAGAGCTGCCGTGCTCAGGCAGCGTGGGATCTTGGGTGCTGACACTAGTCAATTGGGAGTAATGCTTTTCCATCGCGCTACCCAGTTGCTGCAAAGCGCGAATTCGCGCGGCGAGGACATCCCGCCGCGCACAGCCTAAAAGAACGGAACACTCGTGGTCAGAGTAACGTTCAAGAATCGTCAATACATAGACAAACCGGTCGAAGGGCTCCAGCGCAAGGACTGCGTCAATCTCCTGCCCGGCTGCTAACGGTGTGTTACCGCTGGGTGAAGCGGAATGGGAAGAGCCGTTACTCTCCGCCGGGCGTGGACTGATGAGCCTCACGGCATTTTGAATAATTGCCCGCCGCGCCCAGGAGCGGGCCCATTCCTTGAAAACCGGACTGCCGTCGACTGTGTCCTCCAGGCCAGAGACGAAGCACTGCTCAGCCTTCTTGCGATCCGCCGTCAGCAAGAAAGAGAGCAGGTAGAGTCCATTCATGTCTTCGTGAAAAATTCGCCGGAAATCGGCGCAGGTGGCGTACGGCGTTGGTTTCGTGATTTGCTTAGCCTCTGGCATGGTTACCTCCGTGACGATTTCTCTGTTTGAATGCCGCTACCGGTTTGCCCGACAGAGTCGCGAAGCGGGCCGTGGCAGTTCGTGGCAAGTCGTTTCAGCACATGTCTAGTGAGAACACCGCAGCAGGAAAATTTTGCGCCTTGTTTCATCAGCTCGGAAATCGCCTTTTCTCCCTCGGTGCTGATGACGCTCACGCTGCTCAGATCGATCACCAGTTTGCGTCGGTCTAAAGCACGACTCATATTTCTCCAAGCAGTACGAAGCTCATCGACCCAGGGTTCGACGAGCTTTCCTTCCACCACTAGCTTGCGTTGGGCCGGCGTATCGGTAATGGAAATCCTGAACATTGGTCCCGGTTCGAATGAGATGAACGCAATGCTCTTGCCAAAGCGCCTGGGCCGCAACCTGCTGAAAGGATTGATCGGAGAAGAATCGTGGAAGGATGGTGTCAACGAATGTCAAAGCTGAATTTGACACTTGTGCCGATTGACATAGCTGGAGAGATCCAGAGACCAAGGGCTCGAACTGCCGAAAGCACAGCAGAAATCAGCATGGGCGGGGGTGGCGCGTCTCGCTTGCAGGGATCGGACTGAGGTTGCCGAAGAGAGTTAGACGGCCGGCGCCAGGTTGGCGAGGCTATACTGCCCGATCCAGACAGCCGCCGTTATGCTTCGTCGATCTTGGAGGTGCGGCTGACTCTCACGTCTCTCGTCTCTCGTATCTCCATGAACTGAAGTTCAGTGACTTGAATGCGAGCCTCGGTTGCGTCCCTTACTTGGTTGCATCTCTTACCTGGCTGCGTCTCTTAGAAGAGCGTACAGAAATGCCAGCATGAAGAAGACTGCTGCGCCGCAAATGCCTACTAATGCAAAAGATTCGATCACTATGGGACCCACAGCAAGATAAGGGCCAAAATTGACCGAAGGGTCGTTCGACTGAACCTAATGAAAAGAAAGGGGCGTGCGCTGTCGCTACAGCGGTGCTAATAGCTTATTGTCTGCAGCCTTCGACAAGTGTCGAAGCTCATGACACTCTTCGCGGGTCGACGCCGAGCTTCTTCATACGCGCAATAAGAGTCGTGCGTTTGAGGCCCATGCGGACCGCCGCGCCATCGGGTCCGGCCACTCGACCGTTGGTCATTTTCAGGATGCGCACCATCTCGTTGCGTTCACTCGCTTCGCGCGTCCCAACCACCGGAGTGGCTTTGCCGTTATTGGTCAGCTCGGCGATCGGAGCTTGCAGGGCCGTGCCATGGGTCAGGATCACTGAGCGCTCGATGAAGTTTTCCAGCTCACGAATGTTCCCCGGCCAATGCCAACTCGAGAGCTTTCTCATGGCTGCGGCGGGAATCGATTCGATTTCCTTGTTCATGAGTCGACCGTACTTCTGACTGAAGTAGCGGACCAGCAGTGGAATATCTTCCGGGCGCTCGCGCAAAGGCGGAATGCGGATGGGAAACACGTTCAGGCGATAGTACAAGTCACTGCGGAACTCGCGATTCTCCATCATTTGTTCGAGGTCGCGATTGGTTGCCGCTACCAGGCGCACATCGACCTTCTTGGTTCGGTTGCTGCCCAACCTTTCAAACTCACGCTCCTGCAAAGCTCGCAGTAATTTAGGCTGGATCTCCACGGGAATGTCCCCGACCTCATCCAGGAAGAGTGAGCCTTGGTCGGCCAATTCGAGACGCCCGATCTTTTGTGCAATCGCCCCGGTGAAGGCGCCTCGTTCATGTCCAAAAAGTTCGCTTTCGAGCAGTCCGGTTGGAATCGCGGCGCAGTTGAGTTTTACGAAGGTCCGTTCCTTGCGCCGGCTGCGTTCGTGGATCGCGCGCGCAATCAGTTCCTTACCCGTGCCGGTTTCACCGAGGAGCAATACCGTCGAGTCGCTGGGAGCAACGGTCTCGACGAGGTTCAAAACATGCCGCAGAGCCGAACTCTGTCCAACGATGCCTTCGAAATCCATCTCGCCACGAATTTCTTCTTCCAGATACAGCTTTTCCTGAGAAAGCTTGTCTTTGAGATCGGCGATTTCACCATATGCCAGAGCGTTCTCCAGGCCGATAGCGATCTGCTGCGCGACCTGGGTCAAAAAGGCAGTTTCCTCGCGGTCAAACGCATTCTCTTTCCGGCTAGCTGCAGCGAGCACTCCTAGCGTGCGGCCCCGGCTAATGAGCGGTACGTGGCAAAGCGACTTGATACCTTCTCCCGCAGCCTTCTCGTACATCTCGGGATGTGTCTCAGGGTCAAGCCGGTTCAAGATCCAGGGCTTTCCGCTGCGGAACGTTTCGCCTGGTGCCGAGCCTTCAATGGGCATCAGAACGTCCGCTTTGTAAATGCCTCTACTATCCGGGAAGTCGAGAGCATGCACTCGCAAGTGCACGCCATCCGGTTCGGCGAGCAGGATTGCCGCGGCGTCGTAGTGCATGATGCTGCGAACGCTGGCAGAGATCGTTCGCAGCAGTTCTTGAAAGTTTAAGTTTGAGACGACCTGGTTCGTCAGATCAAGGATCAGTTTCAATCGATCCTGCGCCTGTCGTGACAAATAGAAGTTCACCGCCGCATCGATCGCCAGTGCAATCTGGTCGGCGACCAAAGACAGGAAGCGGACTTCGTCCTCTGAGTAGGCATCCAAATGCGGCCTGCCTACGCTCAGGACGCCGAGCCGGCGCTGTCCCCGTACCAGAGGGAGCACGCAGGTAGACGCAATTCCTAGTCCGCTTAGGGCTTCAGCGTGCTCCGGAAACCGAGTCTCTTCATTCCAGTCTGAGGTGACAAGAGCCTGCCGAGATTCATGAACCCATTCAATTGGCGTGCCCTCCACGACAACATCTTCCGAGCGCAACCGCTGCCTTGCGCCATTTGAATAGAGCAGATGCCATCCGATTGCCGTAGTCTCGTTCTCGAAAGCGATGAGCTGCAGGTATTCGAAGGGAATGACTTCACGTAGTGATTGAATCAGGACGTCGGCTGCAGCATCACAATCATCGCATGTGCCGATCGCGTTAGCCGCGCGCAACAGCGCTTCATAACGTTGCGTGTACTCGTCTGAGAGGGTGGCGGATAAAGTGCTCATAGACTCTTACCGATCATCGCAAGTTGGAAAAGTTATTTACAAGGGCTCCAGCCGTTTCCGAACGCGTCAGTCAAATGTCATCCGCCATGACAGCGAGACGCTGCCTGGTTGGGGATATGTTTGATCTGATGTAGGGACAGTGTGGAAAGGTTCTACAAAATGTCGTAGCCGTTGCCATTTGTCAAATCAATCGTCGAGGTGTTTGACGGCCACGAGATCCATGACGCGCACAAGTAGGCGCTGTGGAGGATATTCAACCATACAACGTTCCGAATTCCGGGCCTTTTTCGGTCAAGAACCGGCTGTTATACTATGCTGGGACGTTGCAGATTAGAGTCTCCTCGCGTCTGCCGTTTCGTAGTTTTCCTTGCCAATTCGATCATGTCCAATCCCAGCATTTCACAATCGCCATTTACGGCTGAGTCCTCCAGCGAACCCACTGAGTCATTTGGGGAGATGTTATCCCAGTATGAGAACAGCCATTCCCGCAAGGCTGAACACGGCAGTAAGCAACTTGTCGGGACCGTAATTGTTATCACGGGGGATTCGATATTTGTCGATATCGGATTCAAGAGTGAAGGAATTCTTCCTCTCACGGCCCTGCCGGCGAATGAAAGCGTGAAACCCGGCGACAAGCTGACGGTTTCGGTTAAGGGTCGAGATCCCGAAGGCTATTACAAGCTGACTCGGGCCAAAGTTGAGCGACCGAAGGATTGGGCGGCGCTGGAAAAAGCCTTTGCTGAAAAGGCAACGATTATGGGTACCGTGACGGGCGTGATCAAGGGCGGCCTCAGCGTGGATGTCGGGGTACGGGCGTTCATGCCGGGCTCACGGAGCGGAGCACGCGACGCCGCCGAGATGGAGAAGTTGGTTGAGCAGGAGATTTTCTGCCGCATTATCAAGCTCGACGTGGCTGAGGAAGACGTAGTTGTGGACCGCCGCGTCGTGGTTGAAGAGGAAGGGCAATTAGCGAAAGATCGCCTATACGCTGAGATAAAAGAAGGCGATACCGTAAGCGGTACGATCCGCAGCATTATGGATTATGGTGCGTTCGCGGATATTGGCGGCGTGGATGCCTTGCTGCATGTGAGCGACATTGCTTGGAGCCGAGTAGAGAAGCCGGCGGACGTGCTTTCGGTAGGGCAACAGATTGAAGCGAAGGTGCTGAAGATTACGAATGATTCCGGTAAGCGGCGAATTTCCGTTGGCATGAAGCAATTGCAGCCGCATCCCTGGGACGCGGTAGCGGGAAAATACCACGTCGGCGAACGAGTGCATGGAACGGTCACGCGCGTCGCCGAGTTCGGAGCATTCATAGAACTGGAGCCGGGAATTGAAGGCCTGATCCACGTTTCAGAAATGTCGTGGGGAAAAAAATTAAGAAGTGCCAGTACCTTGGTGAAGCCGGGCGAGATCGTAGACGCGGTAATCCTGGGAGTAAATTCTGCGGAGCGCCGCATGTCTCTCGGCCTGAAACAGGCGCTGGGAGATCCATGGGCTGAAGTGGCACAACGCTTCGCAGCAGGTTCGGTGGTTGAGGGGCCCGTAACTAGCATCATGAAGTTCGGCGCATTCGTGCAGTTGAGCGAAGGCGTCGAAGGCCTGATTCACATCAGCGAGATGAGCGCCGAGAAGCGCATCAATCATCCGCAAGAGGTGGTGAGGGTTGGGCAAGTGGTTCGCGCCCAAGTGCTCGCTGTCGATACCGAGAAGCGGCAATTACGGCTGAGCATGAAGCAATTAGTTCCCAGCGGCTTGGACGAATACTTGGCCGAACATAAAGAAGGCGATGTGGTAACTGGCCGCATGATCGACGTTTCAGCCGGAACCTCACGGGTGGAACTGGGCGAAGGCATTGAAGGCCGTTGTCGAATGGAGCCACTGAACGCGACCGCCGCAAAGAAGCCGCCTAAGTCTTCCAGTCAATCCGCTTCGGAATCCAGCATGAAGGCTGCTTCCAAACCTGATCTATCTTCGCTGGGTTCGATGTTGCAAGCGCGCTGGAAGGGCAACACCGCGCCCAGTGATGTCAGACCGGAAGCCATTCGCACTGGAGAGATTCGCAAGTTCCGCATCTCAAAGCTGGATGCGGCGGCGAAAAAAATCGAATTGGAATTGGTCTAGCCAACTAGTCGCATTCGCCGAATACCAACCATTCAGCGCTCGGCGCCGTTCAATCCATCTCTCGCATCTGACTTTCCGCTCCGCGCATCCCTGCGCCGGCGGCAACCGCCGATTCCGCTTTCTTCTTCTGCCAATCCGCTTCGGCAAGCACGTGAATTGCTTCCAGTTTTTTCTTCTTCAATCCCGCATTGATTCCCGGTAATTCCTTCTGCGTTAATTTTTGGAAATCATCGATCACATCTTGCAGTTCGTGACCGAGAGATTCCGTCCGCGCCACCTGATAATCCGTTGGCTTGCCGTCGTAGCCGGTCACGGCGCCGTACAGTTGTCCCAGCAGCTCCCGGATGCGCTCTTCACCGGTAATCATGCCACCTTCCTTGGTGGCCACAATCTTTGCACGCAGCGCATCGCAATCGGCAGCGAGTTTCTGCAATTGCTTGCGCAAGGGATCTTTCTCCGGCAGCTTGGCGGCTCTCGCGTTGGCTGCGTCGCGAACCCCTTCGATTGCTTCCACTCCGTAGGTCATGTGCTCGAGCTCTTTGTAAACTTTCATCGAGAGTTCGAACTGCGCCTTGCGTTCATCGAGCGAATACTTGGCTCGCGGATCGATCGCAACCTTCAATTCTTCGGTGTAAGTCTGATCGCCTTTCGTCAGTTTCACGCTGTAGGTGCCCGGCAATACGCGTGGCCCCTGCGCCGCTTCGAATAGTGCCGAAGCCGCTGGAGCGACCGCGGGTGGCTTCACCCTCATACCCCATCCCGAGCGGTTAAGGCCGCGGCGTTTCCCCCCGGAGACCGTGTCCACCAGTTTGCCGTCCTGATCGAAAACCTCAATCTTCAGATCGCCGAAGATGTGCCGCCCTTTTTGGTAGTACGTGATCTGCGCGTCCCCAGGCCGGCTGCGGCCGCGGAAAGTCTCATCGCCTTCCGGCCAGCCTCCCTCCACATCAAAGTACTGAATCGATGGCCGGCTCGGAATCAGCATCGCTTCTTTCGTCATTACCTCTGGCGTCAGTGCGCGAAGCGGAGAGATATCGTCCACGATCCATATGCCGCGCCCGTGGGTCGCCAGTACCAGATCAGACTCCCGCGCCTGCACCACGATGTCATCCACCGGCGCCGCCGGAAAGTTCGATCCCTTGTATTGCGCCCAGTGCTGTCCACCATCCACTGAAATCCAGAGTCCAAATTCCGTGCCCAGGAAAAGCACATTTGGGTTGACCGTGTCTTCTTTAATCACATGAGCGAATCCGCGGACGCCGCTATCCTGCGCAGGAAGCGCCGTCCAGGTCTGCCCGTAGTCCGCCGTTTTATAAACATACGGCTTCATATCTCCAAACGTGTGCCGGTCAAACGTGGCGTACGCGGTCCCCTCGTCGAACCGGCTGGATTCGATGGTCGAGACCCACGAATTCTTTTCCAGCCCGTTGACGTTCCCGACCACGTTCGTCCAGGTCTTCGCTCCGTCGCGAGTAATCTGAACGTTGCCATCGTCGGTGCCGACCCAAATAATCTGGCCATTTTTCGGCGACTCCGAAATCGAGTAGATCGTGGTGTGCATTTCCGCCGAGGAGTTATCGATGGTTACGCCGCCTGATTCCTCCTGCTTTTGTTTTTCCGGATCATTCGTCGACAGATCGGGAGAAATACGATCCCATGACTGGCCATGGTCGCGGGAGCGAAACAGAAACTGCGCCCCGATGTAGATCGTTCCCTTCTCATTCGGGCTCATGTGAATCGGAGTGTTCCAGTTGAAGCGCAGCTTCTTCTCGCCATAATTCGGCCACGGTTTCAAGCCACGAGTCTCATGCGTGTAGCGATTGACTCTCCCGATTTCTCCCCCTTGTGCCTCCGCGTAAATATAGGCCGGATCGGAAGGATCTTCGAACATCCAGAAACCGTCGCCACCGTACATGTTTTCCCAGCGCGAGTTACTTACTCCGCCCGGATAGGAAGAATCGCCGACCCATGAACTGTTGTCTTGCAGTCCGCCGTATACGTGGTAGGGATCCGCATTGTCGGTGCTGACGTGGTAAAACTGCGAGACTGGCAGATTCATCTGATGCTTCCAGCGATTGCCGCCGTCCTCGCTGCGCCACAAGCCGCCATCATCGCCCGCGATCACGATGTTTGGATTTTTCGGATCGATCCAGACGTCATGAAAATCTCCGTGATCGCTCCCCGAAACCACGTTGAACGTTTTTCCGCCATCGTTGCTGAGAAGAAGAATCAGGTCGGGTTTGAAAATCTTGTTTTCATCTTTCGGATCGACAATCAGATTGCCGAAATAAAAGGGCCGCCACACCATGTAGTTGCTGGCATCGAGCTTGATCCACGTGGCCCCACCGTCATCGGACCGGTAGAGCCCTCTTCCTTTTTCCGCCTCAATATTGGCATACACAACCTGCGGCTTCGAGGGCGCTACCTGCACTGCCACGCGCCCCCACGGTTTCGCCGGCAACCCTTTGGCTTTGGAATCGTTGATCTCGCTCCAACTTGCGCCGCCGTCGGTCGACTTGAAAAGCCCGCTGCCCGGGCCGCCCGAGCGGAACGTCCAACCTTGCCGGCGAAAATCCCACATCGTCGCGTAAATTGTCTTCGGCTCCTGCTTGCTGCGCGCAATCATGGCGCAGCCGCTCGACCCGTTCGCGCCCGCCAAAACTTTCTTCCAAGTCTTACCGCCGTCGCTGGTCTGGTAAACGCCGCGTTCATCGTTGTCATTCCAGAGATGACCCAACGCGCACACCAGCACATCATTACTGTCGTTCGGATTCACTAGAATCTTGGCGATATGCTCGCTGTCCTTCAGACCGACATTGGTCCAGTTTTCGCCGCCATCGGTTGACTTGTAAACGCCGTCCCCTACCGAAACGCTGTTTCGCGTCCAGCCTTCACCGGTCCCCACCCAAACGGTTTTCGAATTCGACGGATCAATCGCCACCGCGCCAATCGATTGCACGTCCTCGCGGTCAAACACCGGCTTGTAGGTAGTGCCGCCGTTTACCGACTTCCACACTCCGCCGCTGGCCGCGCCCACGAACACTGTGATGCGCCCATCCTCTTCCACCGCATCCACCGCGGCAATGCGTCCGCTCATCGTGGCCGAGCCGATGTTTCGCGCAGGCAATCCTGAAACTGTTGCCGCGTCAAAGCGGTACGCAGCTTGCGCCCCGGCCTGCAACGATACACACAACGAAGCTCCGGCAAACAGCAAGATCACTTCCCAGGAACAACGAGCGGATGCTTTCATGTTCACGAGTCCTTTTCCACGCAGATGATTTTCGGTGGTACTGGTCTTCATCGATTCAACCCAGATCGAGTCAACCCAGCGAATCAGTGAACCCCGACCATCCCGGACTTCTTTTCCTCTGTTTTCAACGATGCGGGCAGCGCGAAGTCTGCCGGATCTATCACAACATTCGCTTCCATCTTTTGCACGGTAGTGGTCTGCGCATCAGGATGGTTCTTCGGCCCGCTCGAGATCGAGAACGGATACATCACTCCCGCCACCGGCTTGTAGGAACCCAAACCCACAACGCGATCGCGCTGCGATCCCCGGATAAATTGCTGGATCTCCCGGCGAATCTCGATAAAGGTATCCGGATCGAGGTAGTCATAAATGATGTCGCCGTTTTTCAGCGTGATCTTCAGCCGAAGGGCATCGTCGCCATCCACCACGTCGTGTCCCAAGTATTCAACGAGGCTGCCTTTTTCTTTGTAGTCCACGAGCGGACCGTCGAAGTCGGCATCCAGCAGCAAATCCCGCAGATCATCTTCGCCCATCAATTCCGGATCTTTTTTCCCGCCAAAGGGTTGGATCTGCCAGCCGGTCGCTCCGTCATAAGCCTGTACCGCGGTCATCCCCTGCAGCGTGAAAGTCTCCCGGATCAGGTTCGGCCGCTCATTCTCCTGGCCGACTGAAGCAGTGAAGCCTCCCTCGCCCTCGAACCTTCCCGTCATGCGGATGGTCTTGATTGCCTTCATCTTTTCCATCCCGCCTCGAGCCTGGATATTCTTGGCAATCAGTTCGTCGACAGTTTGGGAACGAGCAGATACGGCAAAGCAACACACAGCAATCAGCACAATCGAGGCGTGACGCATCGAGCGAACTCCTGTTATTGATGGACTTTGAGAATCCTGGAAAACGAAAACAGTACTCTACTCGGGGGTAGACGGTTCTTTCAAGTATAGGTAAGCGGCACGGTCGTCAAATTTTTTCTTGAAGAGGGAGGTTTGTCCCCCGCCTCTCTGACTCGTCCCCCGCCGCACCGAATGCTCCGCGCGGGTTTCCTAGTGCGTAAAGGAAAGATTTAACCCGGTCGTAAGAATCAGATCGTTTTTCTTCGTGCCCGTCGGAGGGTTCGAGACATAGATGTCGGTAAACTGGTTCTGCCAGCCCAGCCACTTGCTGATCTTGGTGACCGTGCCCAAGTCGAATGCAGCTCGATATTCGCCGGTGTTCGACAAGTCAGGATAAAAATACAATTTTTCCGTTATCACTGTTGTCTTGCCGGCCTTGTGCATCAATTCTTCGCCCAGAGTGAGCGCGATGAATCTGTGAGTCACTCCATAAGAGGCGAAAGTAGGGGGAACGGTGACGGGCGTGACTTGCGGCCCGTTCGAATATGTTTCGTGGGTGTAGTTCAGACCGGCTAGAAAATCCATTATGGTGCTGTCAGATTTGATCGCGTGGAAGCCCAGTCCGCCACCGTATACACCGCGCAGATCAAGCTCTTGCAGGGCGTTGCTCATGAAGTCAGCGCCGACGTAACCGAATAGCCGCGGATTGACGTTGTGGTCGTACCTGGCCCCCGCCGTGATCAGACTGGCCACTGTGCTGGGGGTTGCCAAGTCGTTCTTGGTATCGATCGAGCTCAGGTAAATGGTGGTCTTGTCATTCAACGTAGGATGGACGGCATTGATCGCCAACGCCAGATTGCTGGTTTCGCTGTTGCCGCGGGCCAGCGAGAAGCCGACATTTGCTCCGCCGTTCCAGCCGCGCAGTAGACCAGGATGCACTGACTTCTCGTAGTCGGCCTGGTCCACAATCGTTGCAATACTTCCGAGAGGCACTTCCACCGTACCCTCTGTCTTGGTGGCAACTTCGATTTTCCCGTCGCTGGTGGTCACTGGACCGACAAGAGTCTTTTTGTCCGCGGTGCTGACCCGCAATACCTTCTCACTGCTTATCTGGGTGATGGCCTTAAGATCGAGTGTGACGTCTCCCGCGAACGTGGTGTGCAGCACCAAAGTCTTGCCGTCCGATTTCACGATCGTACCGCTCAGGTGGTCGCCATTCTTCAGGACAATTTGATCGGCGAATACTGCCGGCGCTAATCCCAACAACACGACGAGAGCAACCAACTTATTCTTGCGCAGCAATGCCTGCCTCCAGATTCCAGAGTCAAAAGCCACAACTCAGATGCGGGATTACCGGGAAAGGATGGGAAATACACACGAGGCGGCGGCCAGATAGAAGCGGGGCCTTCTCGCGAGGGAACTTATCAGGCCTTGGTTTCTTTCGAGTCGGTGGTCTTGCTTTGCTCGCCCGAGGCTGGAGGATGGTCCTTCATACCTTCTTTAAGGGCACGTATCCCTTCACCCAGGCCCTTGCCCAGTTCGGGCAGCTTCTTGGGACCGAAGACCAGCAAGGCAATGGCAAAGATAATGATGAGATGCGTCGGTTGAAACAGGCCTTCCAACATGGGAACCTCCTAAAAACCACACAACAACCTCTTCATACCGTACTGGAGTAGCAATAGGGAAGTCAAACTCGCCCTTTATCCTGACTATCTCCCGATTTGGAACGGCTGCAAGGGAGCGAGATTGCAGGCACTTTTCTGTAAGGGACCCGGATTCAGTCTCTTAAATTCATCAACTTTTTCGAGAGCTCATTACTTCCGTGATCTTACGTACGGTTCATTCCCGGGGCTAATGTGAGGTCAGCGGCTCGGAATTACGAACCGCGCGGCAATCCCAGCAAGCCAAGCCATCGCCCCGGAGATTTCAAGTGAAGCGCAAGGGCCCATTAGTTTTTCTATTTCTTCTTGTGGCGGTGCTGGCTGCGTATTCCAGCGAAACCCAGGCGGTAACTTCCACCCAAATAATGGCTTGGCTTGCGGCTGGGGTGCCCAACAATCGCCTCATCCGCATCGTGCAAGAGCGGGGGATCGCCGGGGTTCCGGGTAACGAACAGATTCGGCAGCTTGAATCAGCTGGGGCGGATGCCAAATTGGTGAAGGCACTCACGATCTTGAAAGGGTCAGCGCTTGCCAGTCTTGCGGCATCTGAGATTCCAGCAGCTTTGGTGCAAGCCGCTGTTGATGCTCACAGCCAGCGCTTCCCGCAAGCCGAACTCGCTCTGCGTCAAGCCTTGAGTTCTGATCCTAAGAACGGAGCGCTGCACTTCGCCCTTGCCGCGATGCTCCGCCAGCAGGAGCGCTGGGACGATGCCTTCGACGAACTCACCGTCGCCGCGGAGCTGATGCCGGATTTTCCCGAGAACCACAGCAGCATGGCGTACATCTTCTATCGCCTGGATGACGGTCCCAACTGCATCGCGGAAGCCCGCACCGCCCTCAGCATGGATCCTCAGAACGCAGAGGCTTATCAGTTCCTCGCGCTAGGGTTATATTCCACCGGCCAGTATGCAGCTGCGGTTCATTCGTTCATGGAATCGCTTGCCCGCGATGTTGATAACCCCGACACTTATTACGATCTCGGAATTACCCTGCATGCCGATGGAAATCAAACCGCGGCCATCGGCGCATATCGTGAGGCCATTCGCCTCAACCCGTCATTCTGGCAGGCTCATTCAAACCTGGCGTTGATATTGCACGAGCAAAACAGGCTGGAAGAAGCCATCGCCGAATATCGTGAGGCCAAACGGCTGGCCCCGCAGGAAGCCTCTATTCGCAACAACTTGGGCAATACCTATTGCGACCAAGGCAATTTCGACGCCGCCGTGGTGGAGTTGCACGAGCTCTACCAGCAGCATCCTGAATGGCAGCAGGGGCATAATTGTCTTGCCCGTGCCTACATGGCGAAGAAAGACTACAGCAACGCCGTCGATGAATTGCAACTCGCGGTGCGCCAAAACCCCACTAGTGGCTCCGAGCACCGCGCGCTCGGCGAAGCCATGTTAATGGATGACAAGCTGGAAGAAGGGGTGCGCGAGTTGGGCCTTGCAGTTACACTCAATCCCGACTCAGACGCGACCCACCGTGCTCTCGGAACCGCGCTCTTCCGGCAACATCACCTGCCAGCGGCTGAAAAAGAGTTTCGCGAAGCGCTTCGTCTCAATGCGTCCCCCGACAACCACTATGCTCTTGCGGCCTGTCTGATGACCATGGACCGCTATGAAGAAGCCTTGGTAGAACTGGAGACCGCCGCCCGGCTCGACCCCGAGCGTCAACTTTATCGCGCTCGACGCGACGAACTCCTCAAGCTAATGAACCAGACGAATTCACGCTAACCAAGGCCGTAGGGCCAGTACGAGGCAGTGTACTCCGGTCATTTAGATTCTGAGGTGACACTGCTTACACTAGAAAGTCGGTACTGCGCGAACACGAATTGCGAGAACACGAGTTACAGGAAAAAGGATTCGCGCACGGAATGCATTCTTGGGAGACTGATCATGGACTTGACGCGACCCACAGCCGCCGCACCTGGCAAACTGGTGCCGCCCGCGCTGCAGCCTGAGAGCTCTGTTCGCAGCGATCTGCGCAATAACGATCTGCGCAATGCAGTCCGGAACGACCCTGTCGCGCCGCGCAAGTCCTCGGGCTACGGCCTGCCCTGTTCCAATTGCCGCCTCTACTATCCCGCTAACCTCGATACCTGTCCGGCCTGCAACAGCGGAGAGCGGGTTTCTGCCAGCGTGGTAGCGATCATTCCGCCGGTGCAACCAGCCCCCGATATCATTCCGGAAAATGCCGTCGAACAGGAAAAGGTCGAGCAGGAGCGGGAGGAATTCCTGAAGCAATTTAAGTCTCAGCTTGTTGCGGCGCACGCAGAAGCCGCCAACTCCCAAACTGTTTGCAATCTTGGAGAACATCAGCCGGAGGAGCCCGAATCGGCCTCGATCTGCAAGCCGTGTTATGACCGTTTGCAGGAGCGGGTGGATGTATTCGAAGCCGCACTCCACATCGACCTCAAGGAAGCGGCGCAAATTATTTACGATGCCGTGTGGGCCGACCCCTCAGATCCCAGCAAGACCTACACCAACGCGGCCAGCGCGCTGATTACGGAATTGCGCCGGCGGTCTGGTGTTTCCTCGATGCTCGGCCCGTTTCATCCGCTGGGCAATTAAATACAACGGCCTGTCAGTCTTAGGCGTACACATCCAGGCCGCCCTGGCTCGTATAAATGCTCTGCGGTATGGAATTCGTAAGATTCGCACTGCTCGATGACGACCCATTTGAATTCAAACTGCTGAGAATCCCCTGCACCAGTTGTACCGACTGAGCCGCCGCTGTCGTTTCGTTGATTTGCGATGGCAGCGCCGTAAGTTTCAGATCACCCAAGACGGTCGCAAAAGCCGACTGAGAGCCGGACACATCTCCAGAGCTCAACGCCGTTCCCAAAACCACCATATCTGTAGATAGCTGAGAGCTGCTGGATAAGCCATTACCGTTTGCAGTTGCGGAGTTTTGAAAAAGTGTCTGCAGTCTCTGGAATGCCGATTGGGCGCTCGTCAGATTACCCGACGCCAGGTTGTTCTGCAGCGTCTGCAATGTTTGACGCAGTTGATTGGAGTTGCTTGACGAGAGAACGTTCTGGGCGAGACCACCAGCTGAAATGGAATTAATAAGACTGATTGTCATAGGTGTTTTCTCGGCCACGAACCAAAGAGCCCATTGCCGGTTGTCTACCCTATCGGCACCCTCGCTGAAAAACTTTAGGACAAGTCCGCGCCGTGGCGCCAGAGGGCTGCGGCCCCAATCGAAGCAATCACTTACGGATGTGTCCTCGCCTGAACATGTAGGCCCCAAGCGAATGAAGACGAGGAATGCTGCCTCGGAGAGTCGGTCGAAACGGAACAAAAACCAGACGCGGGCGAAGACCTATTCCGGCTTCACCGCAACCCACTTTTTGCCGGCGTACAACTTGTACCCTGCGCCATCCTCAACCAATTTCAGTGGGACCGGGCGCTTCAACTCCGCATCAGTCTGATACGGCGCGCTTAGCGCGTCTTCGCTTGCCACATTCATCACTACGAACCTGTCAGCCGCAAAACCGAAACCGTATTCTCCTGGCGAGAGCTCCGACCCACCGATGTTTAGCTTAGACTCAGTGATTAACAAGCCCTGATATTTCTGCTGGATTGAGGTCGAGTACCCGGATACGTCGACCAGAGCGGCAATCGTGACTTTGCCGCCGGCTGTTTGAATTCCAGTAGCGTTTCGTAATTGCGTGGGCGCCTTTTGTCCGCGAAAGAAAAAATCCGCCGGCACCAGGCTTTTGAGTTCGTCGGCGCTTAACAGGTGCTGGGCAGCTTTCTGGGCCATGCCTGCAGTTATAAGGAGAACCACCGCGGTCCCAATTGCAGCGACACGCATTTTCTTCATTATTGTTGTCCTCGAATTCGTATCCCTGGAAGACTCATGGAAATCTAACTGTTTCTGCCGACCGGCGCAAATCGGAAATTTATAGTTTGTTCGCAAGATTCGGATAGTTGCGCTTTGCCGCCGCGCCCTACCTTGTAGCTATCATGACTTCCGAGAACACGTCTTTCCCAACGACCAGTGCGAGTACCATAATCGCAGAGCAGTTCCCGAGTGAAATGGCAGTGGTCCGCTCTAACTCGAGCCACATAAATAACGACCCGCGCTGGGACGCGGTGGTCGGGCGCGATCATGCGTGCGATGGAGAATTCGTTTTTGCTGTGGCTACGACCGGCGTGTATTGCCGGCCGTCGTGCCCAGCTCGCCGCCCGCGACGCGAGAATGTTACGTTTTATTCCTATCCGGAGCAGGCGGAGAAAGCCGGCTTCCGCGCTTGCCTGCGTTGCCGGCCGCGATCGCTCAGCGGCAATCCGCAATTTGATTCCGCAAAAGAGATCTGCCGTTACATCGAGCAGCATCTCGATGAGCCGATCACGCTCGATCGCCTGGGCAAGGCGTTTCGGCAAAGTCCGTTCCATCTGCAACGGCGTTTCAAAGCAGCGATTGGAATCACACCGCGCGAGTATGCCGATGCCTGCCGCATGCGCCTGCTCAAGCGCAATCTTCAAGCCGGAGACAATGTCACCCGCGCCATGTATGACGCCGGTTACGGGTCCAGCAGCCGACTATACGAGAAGACCGCGTCGCAACTCGGAATGACTCCCGATAAATATCGCCGCGGCGCCATTGCGGCTTCGATTCGTTATGCCTGCGCCGATTCGCCTCTCGGACGCATGCTGGTCGCGGCTACCGACAAGGGAGTTTGCTCGATTCAGTTCGCACGCTCGGATGGTGAGTTAATCGAAGGCCTGAAGCGCGAGTTTCCTTTTGCTGTCCGCAAGCCCGATGAGGGTGGATTGCAAACTTGGATCGGAACTCTGCTCGAGAAGATCTCCGGCAGGGAACTGAACGCTGCGCTGCCCTTGGACATCCGCGCGACCGCATTTCAGCGGCGGGTGTGGATATACTTGCAGTCCATCCCATCCGGAATGACGCGCTCTTACGGCCAAGTGGCGAAAGCGATTGGCCAACCCAGCGCCAGCCGGGCCGTGGCGCGAGCCTGCGCCACGAATCCCGTGGCGGTTGCGATTCCGTGCCATCGCGTGGTTCGCGAAGACGGCAACATAAGCGGCTACCGCTGGGGCGTGCAACGCAAGAAGAAGCTGCTAGAGATTGAGCTCCTAGAGATGGAGCGTCGAGGACTCTAAAGACGGGATTCTGGTTTCACCAACGGCTCCAACCATTGCGATGTACGGTTCAGCTCTTGTGCCTGGGTTGCGAAAGCCTTGCCAGTAGCGGAGTTTGGCGCGATCCAGTGCTGCTGGTTACTCTCTAGACCGAAGTAATCGCTTGAATTACCAAAGCGCATGATCGTGTGACATCTATCCGCATGGCCCTACCGATGAGATCTTCAAGCACGCCAATCATTGCGGCGGCCCATGGGGAACGATACGCAGATGGACGATCTTCACATACGAATGGTGCGAGTCACGGAAGACTTGCGTGCGATTCAGCGCGAACTCAACTGCGCCGCGATGCAAGCGCCCAGCGATCCGGAATTGATGGAGGCGTTAAGTGCGCTTCCCGAGACCGAGGCCATTCAGGTCCTGTGCAAGTCGCTCGATCAGATGCGGCACTTCCTATGGTTCTATACGCAGGTCATGAGTAACGATCCAGAGCTGGGCGACAAACTGCGGCAGTCGAATGCGTCAAAGACTGTCGAAGACGCCAGGGTGGATACATCTTTTCTGGATCAGCTCACGCGCTCGGATGAGGCGCTGCTTTTGCGCTACCTGGTGGAATCCAAAGAGCGCAAACCGAACTAACCTACCGAGATAGTTCACTGAGCTCTGTGAAGACTCGGCCTTGCGACTCTTCTCCAACACGCCTGAGACTCGCTCTTGCTCATCCCTGAAAGCCGCGTCCGTGAACCATCGTCTTCAGTACTTCTCCTGCACTGCTCATCAGAACAATGTTGGCTTCCGCTCCGGGAGCGATGACTCCGCGTAGTTTCAAACCAACGGTGCGCGCCGGGTTCAGAGTGGCCGCTCGCACTGCATCATGCAAGCTCCAGCCTGCGAACTCGGTGATTTTGCGAACCGCGCGGTCCATGGTGAGAACGCTGCCAGCCAGTTTTCCATCTATCGTGCACCGGCCGTCTTTGACTTCGACCTGCATGGGACCAAGCTGGTAGGTGCCGTCCGGCATACCGGCCGCGGCGGTGGCGTCGGTGATCAGAACGGAACTGTCTTTCCCTTTCATCTGCAGGAAAAGCTGGACGACCTCGGGGGCGACGTGAATTCCATCCGCGATTATGTCGGCTGTGAGTTGCGGATCGGTCAGTACTTCGGCAAGGATGCCCGGATCGCGATGATCCAGAGGACGCATTGCGTTGAAAGTATGCGTGGCGTGCCGGGCCCCAGCCTGGACCCCGGCGCGAGCCGCTTCCACAGTGGCATCCGAGTGCCCAATGCTCACGCAAACCTTGCGCCGCGCCGCCTCCGCGATAACCTCGAGCGCTCCGGGAAGTTCTGGAGCAATGGTCATCATGCGCACCTGACCACGCGCCGCCTGCCATAGACGCTCAAAAATTTCCAACGTCGGCTCGACGAGATTTTCCGGCGGATGCACGCCACGTCGCTTGTGACTGAGAAACGGACCCTCCAGGTGAATGCCCAACGGCTGAGCCCCCACATCGTCATTACTGGAATGAGAACGTTGCGCCGCTTCAATGGCATTAGCCAATCGCCCGAGCGCCGCGCAGGTTTGATCCAGCGGAGCGGCGACCGTGGTGGGAAAGTAGCCGGTGACGCCATGTTTAGTAAGAAATTTGTTCAGGTGCGGCAGGTCGGCAGCCGAAGCACGCATAACATCAAGGCCCGCGCCGCCATGCATGTGAATGTCGACGAAACCGGGCGCAAGAATCGCATCGGGAAAATTTTGCGTAAGATCGATTTCGATGGTATTTGCCGGAACTTCTCGTTGAGCCGAAGAAGAGATCTCAACGATCACCCCATCCTCAATAAAGACCAGCGGATGCTGTATTTCTTCCTGCGGTGTATAGAGACTTTGTGCGCGGAGAACGATCATTTTACGTTTGGTCAGGTTTATTCAATCTGGTTGCGTTCGATTGAATGCTTTAGTTTGCTGCCGCTGTCTTCGACGTATATCTCAACTGTGTTCGCGCGGTCACTTGCGTCCTCAGTGTAACGCGAAAAATAAGCGGATAAGGTCTTGCAATGTGTCGAATGTTGCGAATGTTATAATTAGAATGCCGGTCGACATGCGGAAAGCGACGCATGCGGAAGGCTTCCTATCTACCGTCCGCAGCACCGTCGGGGAGTGGCTCAGCCTGGTAGAGCACCTGGTTCGGGACCAGGGGGTCGGAGGTTCAAATCCTCTCTCCCCGACCAATCTTTTCAAGCACATAAACCCCGCTTCTGTTTTTCCGTCTCCATCAATGGTGTCGATTTTGCAGACGGTGCCGCACGAAGCAACGAACTATGCGACTTCCCATCGCCGAGCCACTCTACGGGCGATTGCGAAGAGCGCGATGGCAATCGTAACGAGAACCAGAACCTGCGGCCAGAGATGAGAGATCGGCTCGTCCCGCCAGAAGACTTTGGTAAATCCGTCAATTGCCCAAGCGTTGATGGTCAGTAAACCCGCCTTCTGCATCGCTTCCGGCATCAGGAAGCGTGGGAACATGCTGCCCCCAACCGACGACATAATAAGAATGACCAGCGTTGAGAGTGCGCCCAGTTGAGCGCGCGTGCGGCAGATGCTCGCCAGCAATATGCCGAAAGAGGCCACGGCTACCGCTGTGCAGACGCCCATCACCACGAATCCCGGAATGTGCGACCAAAAGTCGAGCTTGAACACCGCCCATCCCCAAAGAAACATCACTACGAGTTGCGAGAAGGCCAGCAAAGAATTGTAAGTGATCTTGCCCAACAGCAGCGACGTCATGGTGACGCGCGAACTGAGCACACGGTCGAGCGTGCCGCTTTCGGCCTCGTCAAGCAATGCTCCCGCCGCGCCGCTCGCAGTGAAGAGCAGGAACATGACCCCAATGGCGGCGGCATAGAACGAAACCATGGGGTTGTTCTTGTTTTCGCCAACCACAGCTCGGGCGTTGACCGCAATAATTCCGCCTGCCTCGCTGCCAGTGACGAAAGTGGCCGAGCCGCTCTCTTGCCGTTGGCGCAGTTGACGGATGCCTTCGTTCAACCCATCGCGCTGTTCCCGCGTTAGGCCGCCGGCAAATTGATCGAAGTATTTTGATCCCTGGTCAGCCATCAGATCGGGCATCGACGTCATGGCAACTTTCTGGAGCAGGCCCGAGATCATTTGCGGCGCAACCATGTCGCTGCTGTCTTCGAGCAGTTGGATCGTCGGGCGATTTGTATCTGAGGGGCCAAATGAAATTGGATTCTCGCCGAAACCGTGGGGAATGATTATGGCAACTGGCGCAGCCCCCTCTTTGACTGCTATCTCAGCACTCGCCGCGGTGTATTCAGGTTGTTCGACATCCTTGACAGGTTCAGGCCGACTCTTCACCACCAGCGAACCTTCCTGCTTCAGACCCTGAACCAGCCGTCCGGAAGCGCGGCTGTGATCTTCGTCCACAACCAGCACATGGATCTTAGGCGTCGTGTCGCGGCGTCCGCCGAAGATAACGGCGAAAATGCTGAAGAAGACAACAGGCAAAATGAAACTTAGGGAGAGCGCGCCCCTGTCGCGGCGCAGGGAAACCATGGCAGTGCGAATAATGGCGAACATCAATCGCGCAACTCCCTTCCTGTCAAATGAAGAAAGACCGATTCGAGATTCGGCTTGCGCAGTGACACATCAACCAATTCAAGTCCGGCCTTTGCCGAATCCTCAAGCAGGCTTGCAATCTCGACCGGATGCGCGATCGTGAACTGCGCAATGCCATCGATCGTTTGGCCGCTGTGCGCGGCGACCCAGGGGACGACGCGATCGGGCGAGCCGCCAAAATGCGCCAGCACTTGGCTGCTCGTGCCGAATGCGTCGCGGACGAGGTCGTCGCGCGTGCCGAGCGCGATGATCTTGCCATGATCGACGATGGCAATGCGGTCGCACAGACGCTCGGCTTCTTCCATGTAGTGCGTCGTGTAGATGAGCGACATGCCCTCACCGCGTAGTTTCTCGATCATTTCGAAAATATGGTGGCGCGACTGCGGGTCTACGCCCACGGTTGGTTCATCCATCAGAACCAGCTTCGGCTGTTGAATGAGGCCGGCTGCCATGTTAAGGCGGCGCTTCATCCCTCCCGAAAGGTTCTTGACCAACTCATGAGCACGGTCGGCCAGGGTGGACCAATCGAGGCATCGGGCCACGGCCTGCCCAAGCACGGGACCGCCAAGCCCGTGATAACGGCCGAACGCTTGCAGGTTTTCGCGGCAGGTGAGCCTGGGATAGAGCGCCAGTTCCTGCGGGATCCATCCTAACGTCGAACGGGCGGCTGTCGAATCAGCCTTCGCCCCGAAAATTAGGATCGTGCCGGCATCGGGAATCACGCGGCCCACGATGCTGCGAATGAGCGTGCTTTTCCCGGCGCCGTTTGGGCCAAGCAGTCCCAGACATTCTCCGCTGCGCAGTTCGAGCGAGATGCCGTCAACGGCATTCACCTGGCCGAAGCGCTTTACCAGGGCCTCGATCCGCAACGGCAGGGATGAATTGCGATTCGTAACGGTTGATGAGGACAATGTGTCTATCTTCCTCTTTGCACACCATCCTAACAGCCGTGCCCGTAAACTCGACGGTTGGAGTATTGCTCTCTGTACACCAAAATATTTCCCCTTTCGCCTGTGATCTTCCAGGGCCCTCGTGCAAATAACAGTGTGGAAGGTGAAATCCTTATGGCGCTTACAACCAAGCGGAACAAACCAAACCGATGACTACGCCAGCACTACAGTGATTGAATCTGGTTCGGGCGCAGGGGGGTCGTAGGGTCGAAATCCTATTGCTCCGACCAATTTTTCACGGGCCGGCCAGGAAACATGGGTGTCAAATGAATCACGATCCGGCGTAGAGCTGGAAGGGAGCCCAGTAGAATGGCTTGCGAAATGCGCCGCCAGAATGAAGCAAGGAAAGTTTGGCCGTGCGGAGGGCCGTGTCCGGATTTTTTCCGCGGTCCAACTCATCATAAAATCTATCCATGAGTTGACCGGTGGAAACGTCGCTCGCTTCCCATAAGGCAGCCACCACGTGGTGGGCGCCAGCTCGAAGAAAAGCCCATGAGAGACCTACCAGGCCTTCCCCCGAATACGCGCGAGTCCCAGCCCCGTAGCAGGCGGAGATCGTAACCAACTCGGCCCGCACGGGATGCTGAATAATGTCGCGGGCGTAAAGCTTGAAGTTCTTGTTTTCGCCGGTGTTTCTCGACAACACGATGGCGGAGTCGAGCGGACTCAATCGGCTGGCCGTCCCGTGGGCGACAAAGTGGATATACGAAAATCGCTCCGCATTGCTCTCCAAGTATGCCGCCGGTGTAGCCTGATCGCCCTGAAAAACACGTTGCCGCTCAGCCGGGAAATGTCTTGCGATGCTCGTCATCTCGACTGCGGCGTTCGGCAGTTCGGGATATTCCTGACTGGGTGCGACGGCATTTCCGAAGAGAAGCAGGCGGCGGGCGCGTTTCTCCTTTCCCGGGTGCGAGGAGGCCAGCAGGCGCAACGAAGTGGCGTTCGTGAGCGTAACGTCTTCAATCCAGTAGTGCAGCATAGGTTCGGAGACAAGCAATGTCTCGAAATTCAGGTTGTTCAGCTTGCCATCCGGAATGATGATGACTCTTGTGTTCGCCGGCAAGAGATCACGCGCCGGAGCGACCAGCATGCGATAAAGCGAACCGCCAACGTCGGTAGCCGAGACGAGAACGTCTTGTGAACTGTCGAGGGCTCGATGATATTGTTCGAGCCAGCCTTCAATCTCCCCAGCGGCTGGAAGCGGAAACCACTGGATCGTTTTCGACGTGATCGCCCACAGGTGCGAGTGCTTCTCTCCCAGCCAATAGAACAAGATTGTGCCGCCTGCTTGCGAGGCGACTGCTTTGGCATCCAAGTGATCAAGCTGGGATGAGCTTCCTTTTTGAAGCATGCCTAATCCCTCGGCCAGGGTGCGCCCGCGGCTGAAGTCGGCGACCTGCAAGGCCTCGATCGTTCTACCTTGTGCAACGAGGAACTGGATGTAGTCGTCATAGATGCGCGCCGCATTGGTGAGAAAGGGTAGGCGTGAATCTTCGTGCTTTAGTTCCGAGCGGGCGGTTTCGAAAGTGGTGATCGCTGATCGATACTGGCGATCGGCGAAATCGAAATGGCCTTCCTCTTCATAAAGCCGGGCGAGCGAGCGCTCCGCTTCCCACTTCAAGAACACTGGACAGTCGGGAGAATTCGCTACTTCGCGGAATGCATTCTCCGCCGTAGTAAGGTCGTGTAGCCGGGCGGCGACTCGTGCGTGAACCAGCAGTGGATAGACCTGGTCGCGCCCACGGTTATCCTCCCGCGCTTTGGCCAGCGCGTCGTCCGCAAAATGCTTTGCGTCATTCAAGTTCCCGGTTTGCTCGGAGAGGAAAGCCAGAGCGATCAGCGAATTGATGATGTCGTCCCTGCTGTTCGTCAGGCGTGCGAGTTTCAGCGACTGCCGGAAAGATCGTTCGGCGGTCGTGAAATCGTGGGCATCCATGTAGATGTATCCGGCATTCGTAAGCCATTTCACCTGGTCGGTCACGTCCCCAAGCTTTTCGGCCTGTTGCGCGGCTTCGACGAACATTTCCAAGGCCCGCTCAAGCTCTCCAAGTTTGTAGTAAGCCCATCCCATGTTTCCCAGGGCGGCTTGAGCAAGATCGGCCGAGCCTCGATCGAGGGATATCCGCCGGGCCGCGCTAGCCCAGTCGAGCGCCTCATCAAAGTGCGCTTGTTCGTCCGCAGACCAACTCAGATCGAGCAATGTGTTGGCTTCCCAGGAGGAGTCTCCACTCGCACGCGAAGCGATGAGAACCCGTTCGAAGAAAGTTTGCGCCTGGGCATAGCGACCGCGGTCCATTTCCAGGACTCCACGCGCGCCGACCACGTCTGCGCAGACGGGAAAGTCAGTAGCTGTGCAGAGCCCCTCGGCCTCCTGTAAAGTCTGATCCGCCTCGGTGAACCTGTGCAAGGCAGCGTAGATCAGGCCTTCCCATCTTAGTTTCTGAATAGCCAATTCGCCCGAGGGTAGCGGGGCAGTTTCGGAAGCAAGTACTTGCAGCGCGTCGCCATTCAGGCCCCGCCGATACAATGCTCTGGCTCGAAGGATGGTGAATTTCCAAGCCCACTCAGGGCTCGCCGTATGGAAGTTCTTGTATCCTTTCTCCGCGTCATTCGCGGCGAGAGTCATATCACCGTGCCGGAAAATCTGCAGGGCATGGTCATATGCCGCTTGCGGGTCCCGGTGCCGGGAGCAACCCGTTAGGCAGGAGACGGCGCAGGAGACAGCAAAGAACAGCATGAGCACACTCGATGCCTTGACCCAGGCCCGCGCCCGCGATTCCTGCTGGTCGCATCGATGTTGACGAAGGGAAAGCATGTCTTTGATCGTCGCAGGATGATCGTCGCAGGATTTTAACTTGAATCCTGCGAACCTGATGTGCAATTCACCGAACCGCAGCGCTTGGATGCGTTTGTGTGGTTCGTGTTCCTACTGTTTTCTGCTGAATAATGGTGACAGTGCGGCGAGGATCAGGGCCCCAGGTTCAGCGTGGCCTGTCTGGTTTAGCAGTCGATACGAACAAAAAGAACCGCGGCCTTGAGCCACGGTTCTCTTTTTCCAACGGCTGGCTTAACGGCGGCCCTTTTTTGCTTTCTTCTTTGCCTTCTTCGCAGGCCTCTTGGCAGCTTTCTTCTTTGCGGGTTTCCTGGCGGCCTTCTTAGGTTTCTTGGCAGCCTTTTTCTTGGCCGGGGCTTTCTTAGCTGGCGCTTTCTTTTTGGCCGCGGGCTTGGCAGGGGGCTTCCTTGCTCCGCCACCACCGCCCCCGGAAGGAGCAGCAGGTTTGGGTTTGGGTGCGGCGGGAGGAGTCGAAGGCACCGCAGGCTCGCCCATCTCGGGTTCGGGCACGCCCGCTTCCTCCTCTTCTTCCTCTTCCTCTTCCTCTTCGAAATCTTCTTCCAGCGACTCGCTGTAAGCGCCGGTGTCACCGAATTCTTCTTCATCATCACGTGCGTAAAGCGTGGGATCGTAGAACGTCATTGCTCCTCCTGATGTTGGGCGTCCGGGCGCAAGCCGCGCAAGGACGCCGGGAACTGGAAATTAAAAGACCACCAGTAAAACTTTGTGCTGGAACGGCGCGCGATTATAGCACGACGTTTAATGCAGGCTGCAAGGACTGAAATCACATCCTGCCTGCTTATCCTGTTACCACACGGGACTGCGGAATGGAAGAAGATTCGGCGAGGCATAGCTCAAAATCTGTTGTATGCATGTTATGCCCGCAGCATCCGGCAAACGTCTTCTGGAAAAGGAAGGGGGAGCCCTTTGAACTTCCACGTGGGGCACCGAGGGCGTGTTCGGCGTCTTGGGGGCCCGTGTTCGGGGAAGTCAGCCTTGAGCGGGTTCACGAGGAAGATTCACGGCTATATCGGATGACAGGCAGATTAAAGGTGGGTAAAGAAGGCCTGAGATTTCGGCGAAGGCAGTCAGGGGCGGAATTTTCTATTGGCTCGGCTGCACAACCAGAATCATTCCGGGTTTCAGCGTGGCGATGTTGCCATTGTTGCGTTTCAGGGCTGCAACCGTAGTCTTGTAGGTCGTAGCGATTGAGTACAGAGTTTCGCCGGACTTCACCTTATGGCGAAGAACGCTGGCCGGCTGCGAGCTTTCTTCGTCTTCGGCGCTTGCAGGCTTGCTCGCAGGAGTCGAAGCCACTTGCGTGGTCTTACCGGGGCGCGCATTTGGGTGCGCGGACGACTTGGATTTGGCCGAAACCCCATCGCTAGAGGGGCTAACCGGCAGATGCAGCGCCAGCACTCTGCGTCCGCGGAGGCTGTCGCCGCCATGCAAACCGTTCCAGCGGCGCACCATTTGTGCCGAGACACCGAAGTTCTCGGCAACGGTCTCGACGGTATCTCCTTTGCGAACTTTGTAGCGGGTAATCCGGCGCGCGTACGTGGCGTTATCGCTGAACGGATGCTTGCCAGCCGCGACCGGGATGATTACCTTGGCGCCAGCTTCCAGTTCCGTCCCATCGAGATGATTCGCGGTCACAATCGATTTGACCGGTACATGATACGCCCGCGAAAGAGAAGCGACAGTATCGCCCGTCTGAACTTGGTGATAGCGCCACCACAGCCGCATGTCCTTGGGAACTTCGGCGATGGCAGTTTGATAACGAGCCTTGCTGCCAAGCGGGAGGTGCAACTCGAACGTGCCTTCCCGCGGAGTAGTCAGTCTGAGCAGGCTAGGATTCAGTTCCTGCATCTGAGCCTGAGTCGCGTCCACACACTCCGCTACCAGCCGCAGATCCACGGGATAGCTGATATTGACTGAGTCGTAGTTCGTCGGCTCATCCATGGAGACATCATCAAAACCATACTGCGACAGATTCTTGGTCATGATCGTCACAGCCAGGATGATGGGAACGTAATTCCGCGTTTCCTTGGGCAGAACGTTGCGCCGGTAGAGCTCCCAGAAATCGGCGTAACCGGTGCGCCGAACCGCAGCCTGCACCGTTCCAGGGCCTGAGTTATAAGCGGCCATGGCGAGGTACCAGTCCCCGAACTGAGCATAGAGGTCTCGCAGATGGCGGGCGGCGGCGCGCGTGGACTTCTCGGGATCCTGGCGATCGTCCACCCACATGCTGTGGTGCAGTCCGTAACCCCGCGCCCGGCTGCCCATGAATTGCCATATACCGCGAGCGCCGACGCGAGAAACAGCCAGAGGATGAAACCCCGACTCGGCCTGAGCGAGGTAGATCAAATCTTGCGGGACGCCCTCTTCCTTCAGAATCTTAACCATCATGTCGTGGTAGCGGCCGGAGCGCGCGAAGGCGTGCTCGAAGGTGCCGCGTCCACGATTGGAAAAATAACTGATATAGCCGGCCACCTGGTCGGTCATCATTAGGGGCAAGTCGGAGTGGGTCAACTTCAGATCGGCCTGCGCCTTGGCTTTTAACTTGGGGTCAGCCGTGGGAGTGATGCCGTTGGTTTCGTCAATCGGAGCGGGCTCGGACTGCTGCGCATCGGAGTCGGAAGCCAACCCTCCCAGATCCAAATGGTCGATGCCTGCCACGATACGATCAAATTCCGCTTCGAGACGGTCATCGGAGCGAATGTCAAGGTTGCTGCCCAGCAATGCGTTAATGGCGTTGTCGAAATCCTGTTTCGCGACGTCGTTCTGCCCGGCGTGAAAAGCGTCCAATCCCGCCTGGTACTGCTTCTCAGCGCGGGCGACCAGAGCGCCGACCGCATCGGATTCGGGTGCTGGCGAAATAGAAGGAGTCTTATTCTCAGTCGCAGTCTCTACCGGCGCCGGCTTCGGAGCGACTACTTGCGGGGGAGCCGGACTGGCCTGCGGGGGCTGCGGAGCGGGAGCTTTGGATGTTAGAGCTGGTGCGGTCTTGGCCTTTGCTGATAGCACTGGAGCTGGCTTCTTTGCCGACTGGCAAGAGGCAGCGGTCAAGGCAAGGCCGGCCAGCATCGCGATCCGCATTTGGAGTTTTGCAACTCGCATATTTTTCTATGAGATACGGATTGCGTCGCTGCTTCACTCGCCGCAGAATTCTATCAAAATCCTACCCCGAGCTCCGCCTTGGGTCAACGCCCAAAAGGATACCCAGCGTTACTTTCGGCATCGGTCCCGACAGTTACCGGCTAAGAGCTTAAACCGCAAGACCCCGCCATTCAGACGGCGAAAGCTCGAGAAAGGTTTGAAAATCGGCGAACTGACTCGGCCGGTTGACCCGGCGAGCGGCTGCTCAGACGCGCCAGTAGTCGGGCCGCCAAGTCTGGATCGCTTTTTTTATATCCGCCCGCGAGAGTTTTTCGGAAAGCGCCCGCGCGGTCAGGGCGGACACTTCCGTATCCGAGGCGAAACGCAGTGCGATGAGTTGACCTTCGGTTAATTCGGGAATGCGAGAGCGCAACGGCTCCGGCAAGAGCGCCTTCAATCGGAGTGTTTCTTCCAGCCGGATCACGCGATCCTGCACCCTCAGCGAATACGTGCGAATTTTTGACACCGCCGTTGCCAGCGCCACCGCTACCACGAACATCAGCGCCGTATGCCATCCCGGACGCCAGATGAAGTGAACCATGCCGGCAATTGCTAACAGGAGAAAGACCGGCACCACAAAGAAGTGATAGGACGGATCAAGACGAGAGTGGTTGGCGAAGGTCTGGGGCTTTTTTTCTGGCATTCAGAAATTCTCCTGGGAAGCGTCAGCCCACGAATTTATACCCCAAACCGGGAACCGTCAAAATCAATTGCGAGAGCGTGCTGAACGGCTGGTGACGGTCTTGGCCCGGTTCTCCGACAGGTAAGCCATTTCCACGAATCGTTGACCTTGGATTACACTTCGAAGTGTCCATGAAAGCGATCCAGGTCAAGCAATTGGGTGGACCCGAAGCAATGGAGCTTGTGGAGTTGCCCGTCCCCCAACCAAAGGCGAACGAGGCGGTCGTAAAGCTGGCCGCTTCGGGCGTGAACTTTGTCGATGTCTACTTCCGCGAGGGCCGGTACAAAGCCACGCCGCCATTTGTTCTCGGTCAGGAGGGCGCAGGTGTTGTCACCGCCGTCGGCCCGGATGTGAACTCCGTGAATGTAGGAGATCGAGTGGCCTGGACCGGCGTGCAAGGCTCCTACGCGGAGTACGCCGCAATTCCCGCCGATCGTTTAGTCCCAATTCCAAAGGGCGTCAGCGATGAGCAAGCCGCTGCTGCCATGCTGCAAGGCATGACCGCGCACTACCTCTCTCACGATACTTACCCACTCAAGCAGGGTGAGACCGCGCTCATTCATGCCGCCGCCGGTGGCGTGGGCCTGCTTCTGACGCAGATGGCCCACAATATCGGCGCCCGCGTGATTGCCACCGTATCCACTGAAGAGAAAGCGGAACTGGCGCGTGGCGCAGGCGCGCACGACGTCATCTTCTATACCGAATCCGATTTTGAAACCGAAACCAAACGCCTCACCGGCGGCAAAGGTGTGGATGTCGTCTATGACTCGGTCGGTAAAACCACATTCGAGAAAGGACTGAACATCCTTCGCCCCCGCGGCATGATGGTGTTGTTCGGCGGATCGAGCGGGGCGGTCCCACCTTTCGATCTGATTTTGTTATCGCAAAAAGGCTCTCTCTACGTGACGCGCCCCTCGCTGGTGCACTATATTTCGACGCGCGAGGAGTTGCTAGCCCGCTCCGGCGCGGTTTTCGGCATGATCGCGGCAGGGAAGCTCAAGCTGCGGATCGAACACAAATACCCACTGACCGAAGCACAGCAAGCGCATAGGGATCTGGAAAGCAGAAAGACCACCGGGAAGTTGCTGCTGATTCCGTAATTTCCGGCACGACTCATGTGGGACAGCCGCACCTTCGACAGGCTCAGGGCAGGCTCTCGGCTGTCCAGCGAGCGAGGCTCGGCCGCTCACATCGGCGTTACCGCCTGCGACTGTAATCACGGGCATAAGGCGGCGGATTCTGTCCCGGCAGCAGCCGCGAATCCCCAGCCGGCTCCCCCGCCACCATCTCCAGCGGCACCAACCCTGCCCAAGTCGGAAATGAATAATCCTCTTCATCGTCGACGACCGGCCCCTTGCGCACCTTCGCCGAAAATTCTTCAATCGGTACTCGGAGAACCGATGTCGCCTTCAACTCCCGCTCGTTCGGCTGCCGGGAGTCCGCCCAGCGGCCGGGGATGATGTGCTCCGATAAAAGCCGCAACGCTTCAAGCTTTTCCGCAGGATCGTCCACCGGCGTAGCCTTTCCCAAAACTACGACCGACCTGTAATTCATCGAGTGATTGAAGATCGAACGAGCCAGCACCAGTCCATCGAGCAAAGTTACCGTGATGCAGACCGGCACGCTCTCTTTCACCGTGCGCAACATACGGCTGGCGGCGGAGCCGTGAATGAATAAGCTGGCATCTTTGCGCCCGTAAGAAGTGGGGATCACAAACGGCTGGCCGTCCGTGACGAACCCGACGTGGCACAGGAAGCCTTCGTCAAGAATGCGATAAGCCGCTTCTCGATCATAAACAGCTCGATCAGCTTCACGGACCAGACGGGTCCGCGGCGTGGGCGTATAGGGCTGAGACATTGAGGAAAAACTCCGGCAAGCGCCAAGGATGGGTTAAAGAAAAGTGTAGCACTGCGAAGTGGGCAGCGAACCTCAGCCTGCAGTCTTCGTCAAACCTGCAGCATCTCTACTGCTGCGGAGCGAGTGGATGATAGCGGTTCTCGCGACACACGCGGCTGAACAGAATGGCTACGATCAGCAGGATAAGCGGCGTGAAGATGCTGGCTTCGGGACCGACGCTGCCACCGGTGAGCCAAGTCGGGCCGCTGAAGCTGGAGTTGAATAAATTGTGATACGGAGCCATTCCGCTGTCGGTCACGCCGTAGAAAAATGTCTGGCCCCAGTCCCATCCCGCGTGGAAGCCCACCGCCAACCACAGATTGCCAGTGCGGCGCAGAAACAAGCAGAACAGCAGTCCGAAACAGACTACCGACAACAATCCAAACTTGCTTTCCCCAGGATTTGCGGCATGAGCCAAACCGAATAATGCCGACAGCAGAATTGCAGCTGGCCAGAACCCAATTCCAGTGGTCAGAGTGAACTGCAAATATCCGCGAAAGGCGAATTCTTCCCCCAGCCCTACGATTATGAAGGCAGCGCTCCATGAGAGGACCGCCGTCACAATCGTGCTTCCGTGAATTGCCAGGTCAGCCAGGTGAAAGCCGTGCAGGGCGAAGATGGCAAGCAGGGAGGCGCTGATCGCCAGGAATCCTGTGAGTGTGCCGGTCCAAAAATCCTTGCGAAAGGCGAGTCTTACCGGCAAGCCGTATTGTCCCCACTTGCGGTGCTCGATTCGCGCCATAATCAATGCAGCGACGCTGGTGAAGGCAAGAATCCCTCCATCGCTAAGGATAACGAGCGCGGGTGATAGCGACGAAGCAATTCGAATCTGGGGCGGGCGGTGTAACCAAAAATGCAATACCAACCAAACCACCAGATTAACCGCCGCCCCCTGGCCAGCCACGACAGCCAGGAAAATGAGAACGCGCCCGCCGGAGCGGATGCCGTTGGGCCCGCGAAAAATAGTGTTAGCCGTTGCCGGAGGCGAAGACGAAACTCCAGGCTCCGGCGGAAGAATAATTTGATCCGACATAATTACGCTACGTGAAAAATTGCCGCGAAGTTTCAGCCGATGGCGCTGACGGAAAAGTGTAACAGGATGATTCCGGCCCGGTATTGATTCTTGAGATTCTGAGCAGTAATACCGAAACGCTGGCAATACCCAAATCTCATCCCAGCCACTGCGGATTCTGGTAAGTCCCGTCGAAGTTATGGCTGGTCTTATAGAGTTCGAACTCTCCCTTGCCGGCAACGGGAGCGGTCTTGGCCAGCAAGGTCGCGACTTCTGACCGGCTCATCGGTTTAAAACTGTGCGCGGCGTCGAGCGCCTGTTGCAGAATCTTCAGCGAGTCACAGCCTGTGATGACGACGCTGGTGGGCAGGTTCATGGCGTAGCGCAGGCACTCCACCGGTGTGGCCGTGTTGCTCTTGAGAATAATCTTGTCGCCCATCGACTTCATGCCCAGCACGCCGATGTTTTCCTTCACCAGCACGGGCAAGACTTTCTTTTCGAAGCTGTCATAATGCGCGTCCATCACGTTGAGCGGCATTTGCACCGTGTCAAATGTGAATTGATGCGCGGCCGCGGTCTGCAGCATCTTGAGATGGATGTCAGGGCTCTTGTGTCCGGTAAAGCCGATGTATCGGATCTTGCCCTGCTTCTTCGCCTCCAGCGCCGCTTCCATGCCGCCGCCCTCGGCAAAAATCCGGTCAGGGTCGGTGTCGCGAATGACTTCGTGAAACTGCAACAGGTCAATGCGATCGGTTTGCAACCGGCGAAGCGATTCCTCAATCTGCTGCGCCGCCGCCTTTCTCGTCCGTCCGTCGATCTTGGTCATGAGAAACGCCTTCTGCCGGTACCCATCCCGCAGCGCCTTGCCCATGCGAATTTCGCTTTCGCCGCCGTTGTAGTCCCAGCAGTTGTCGAGAAAATTAATTCCGCCATCAAGCGCCGTTCGAATGATGCGAAGGCTTTCCTGCTCATCCGATTGCATGCCGATGTGGTAGCCTCCCAGCCCGACGATTGAAACCTTTTCGCCGGTGCGTCCGAGCGTTCGTGTGGGAAGAGAACCAGAGGCGGCGTATGCGAATTTGTGGTTGAGCGAAGTCATAAGGGTCCCCGCTGCGGCAGTCTTTAGGAAGTCTCTTCGGTCCATTGCATAGCTCCTCCCAACTCAGACTCACCCGGCTCAGCGAGAGTTGCATAAAAGTTCGGTCGACGACAAAAAGAGCTGCAAGGGGCAGACAAAAAAATCGGCCTGGGTTACGTGTTGGCTCACGCAATCCAAGCCGAATGCTTTCGGAATTACAGGCCTTACCAGTAAAGCTTCATGGCAAACTGAAACTGCCGGGGATCGTAAGCAGCCGTTGCCTGGCCTGCGTTCGTAAACAGCGGGCTGACCGCAGCCACGTTGTACCGGTTCGCGATATTGAAGATGTCGGCAATCAATTCCAGATTAACGCGTTCGCCGAAGTAGACGCGCTTGGCCACGCGCAGATCATTGAATACGGTCCACGGCGTGACACCCGCGTTGCGGCCGAGGTTGCCATCAAGTTGCAACAGAGTTGGGACGACGCCCGCCGCCACGAAACCGTTAATGCAAGGTTCCTGAAAAACTCCCGTGGGCGAAAACTTGCTCTGGTAGACAGGGCCACATGCTGGATTAACCGTCGTGTTGGGACGCCCCGTAAGCGAAGACAACTGAAAATTGTCGCCGTTCCCCGTAATGATGTTGAACGGTCGTCCCGATCCAAATTCTATTAACGGCGCGAACGTCCAATCGCTAAACAGCTTGCTTCCGAAGCCGGTGCCGCCCAGCTTGCCCGTCTGGTACACGCCGCTGAATACGAAGCGATGGCGCTGGTCGAACAGCGACGTCGACCGCTCCACTGCCGGATAAAAGCTATCCTGCGGTGTGGTCGTCGCTTGCAGATCGGTTGAGTCGTCGATCGCGTGCGACCATGTGTACGAGGCGAGAAATTCGTAATGCCGATTAAAGCGCTTGCGCAGATTGGTGCTAAACCCGTGATAGATCGAGCTGCCGTTCGAGTAATTGGCGTCCATGTCGCCGAACGGAATGCAGCCACCATAAGAAAACGTAGGTGGCGCGGGATTACAAGCCGTGTTGAATCCCGGCAGAGTTTTCAGCAGCGCCGCACCCTGTGCGACGCAGTTGGCCTGCCCTCCCAAATACATTCCCGCGGCAATCGAGGGATTCAGCCCGCCGGGCCGGAAGAAATTCATCAGCGCCGGGTCCACGTAGGGGAAAGGCGCGCCCGCCGGGTTGCATCCGCTTACCGTGAACGGGCTCGCCGGAGGAGTTTGACCGGCCGCGACTGCATCGTAATACGCGGCCTCGTAATTCCCCGTCAGCAAATCGCCGCGGATCGGATTCGCATTGATCGGGCGGTTCAGATGGCGGCCGCCGTTGAAGTTGTAAGCCAAACTAAGTGCGAAGCCGTGTCCCAGATCGCGCTCTACACTCAAATTCGCCTGCTGAGAATACGCGTATACAAAATTCTTCGCCTGCGGGTAGCCGAACGGTTGGAACCCCAACGGAAGGAACGTTGGATTCGCTGAGTTCAGGTTTAGATAATTCTGATTAAGAAATACCGACTGTGGAAAGTTCAAAGCCTGGAATTGCTGTTGATTCGGCAAGTAGCCTAGATTCGCATTAGCGGCCGGAAATGGCGAGGGCGCGCACGCCGGCTGATTCACCAAGCCCTGGAAAATCGGCACCGCATTCAAATTCCCCGGATTGCCTGCTCCGGTGCAACCCCCAGTCCCCGCGAACGCCAACTGCCCGCTGGTCGAACCATCCGAAGCGTCGCCAAGAAAGTAAAGCCCCAGCAGAGGATGGTCATAGAAAATTCCGTACGAAGCGCGAACTACCGTTTTCCCATCGCCCTTTGGATCCCATGCAACGCCGACGCGCGGCTGAACGTTATTGGTGTCGGTCTGAATGCCCTTTTGCAATCCCAGATCGTTGTAACCGGCCAGTGCCAGCGCTGTCGGCGACTTGAATTGCGGCGGAAATTCCACGTCATAGCGCACACCATAGTTCAATGTGAGGTTCGGACGAATGCGCCACGAATCCTGCCAGAAAACACCGAGCGGCTTGTTGGGGAAGGAATCGTGTGGATTGCCAAGGCCCTGAATGAAGTCGCCGGGAATGCCAGCCCCGTACGCCTGCACCGCGTTGAGCTTTGGGAAAGGAGAGGGGAAAGCCGCGACCGAGCCGAAGTCATACACGCCGCCGTAGTTCACCGTAAATGTGGCGTCGGTCGGAATGTAATCGAAGTCCACACCAAATTTTGTGTTGTGAGTGCCGATGGTCCAGGAGAAATTATCGGTGAACTGATAGCGCTGCTCAGTGCGTTGAATGTAAGAATATGGCTCGCGTCCAAAATAAGCGTATCCGGGAATATTTACTGCCGGGTCTGAGCCGCCGGGAATCTGCGTGTTGTAGAAGTAAGACAACCCCCGCCGCGCATATTGAAAGCGGAACTCATTCACCTTGTTGTTGCCGATTGTCCAAGTCTCCTGCAGAACTCCGGCAATATCTCGGTAGGTTTGCTGCGAAGTTCTAGAAAATGCGTTTTGGCCGACTGGCTGATCCTGTCCGCTGACCTCGATTCCTGTGATGGTGCTGGGACTCACATTGGCGCGAAGCATGAGCCGATTGTTCGTATTGATATTGTGGTCGATGCGCAGTGAATAGAGGCTGGTGCCCTCGAACACGGGAAAATTTCCAGCTTGCGACCCGATCGTTTGATAGGAAGCGGGAACCGGCGCGCACGGCCCCGGTGGAGCGCAACTCGTGGGGAACCCGGCCCAACTGGATAACAAACCACCACTAGCTCCTTGAACCAGCGCCGTCGGCCACGCCCCCGTCAAAGCTTGTCCCGAGGAGGCTCCCGCAAGAACAATATACTGCTCAACATTAGCCAGCCCAAGGGCTCCTATCGATGCCGGCGTTAACCCGCCGAGGAATGCTGCCTGGTCCGGCGTAACCTGTATTGTTCCAAAAGGAAAACCAATGGTCGATGTATCGAAATTCTGCAGGCCGTAGTATCCAATGTTGCTAGCCGGCGCGATGCTCGAGAATCCGGTCTCGTGCCGCCGCGTAATCTCGTAAGAGAAATAAAAATACGTCTTATCTTTTTTGATCGGTCCGCCAAAAGCCGCGCCCGCCTGCACTCGCGTATAAGCGGGATTTGAAACCGTACTAAACGGGTTCACCGCCTGAAAATTACGGTTGCGTAGATATCCGTAAATGTCACCATGAAAATCGTTGGATCCGGAACGCGTAATAATGTTCACCACACCGCCCGAAGCCCGGCCGTACTCCGGCGCGTAATTGTTGGTGATGATCTGAAACTCCTGCACCGCTTCCTGGGAAACAGTGGAACGAACTCCGTTCACTCCATTGTCCGTCGCGTCGGCGCCGTCCACGTTCACCAGGTTCGCGCGCGCACGCTGCCCGCTGATATTGAGGCCTGAGGTAGGGGCCGCGCCGGTATTCGGCGCATTGTCGCGCTGCACTTGAGAATCGGTCAGCGTAAAGTTAATGTAGTTGCGCCCATTGATTGGCAGATTGTCGATCCGGCGCTGTCCGATCGTATCCGTGGTCGATGTGCGAGATGTCTCGATCAAGTCAACTTGCGAAGTCACTTCCACTACTTCTCGTCCCGTAGCCACGGCCAACGTAACTGGAAGTTCCACGAGACCACCCACTGTGATGCTTACATTCCTGGCCTCTGCTTTGCCGAATCCCGGAGCGCTCACTGTGACGATGTACTCGCCTGGCGGCAGCTGTCGTGCGTTGTAGCCGCCCTCGCCGTCGCCGGTTGCCGTGCGCTCCACACCTTTAGCAACATCGCCTAGGGTGACTGTTGCGTTGGTCACAACATTGCTCTTGGGATCTTTCACGGTTACGTGCAAATCGCCCGTGGAAGCGCCCCCTTGCCCGAAGGCAATCGAGGAAAGCAATGCGAAAAACAGCGAGATCGAGAAAGCTTGCAGGCTCCGGATCATAGAGTGTCCCTTAAGTCCGCTCACTTCCAGGTGGCGGCGGAAATAACTCCAAAAACTTTTTGCCGAAAAATATTGCAGATTCTGGGGTGGTAGGTTCCCGCTGGTTTTTACACTAGACGAGGGCAGGAAAACAAGGTAAGAATGGACAGGGTGTTGGGCAAGTTAACGCGCAAGTTTCGTGCGCCGCGGCGAGATCGTGCGTCAGGATGCAGACGTGGCACTTGTCATCTGTGATGGCCCCAGGCTAAAGCCGCGCCGACAAACGAACCGGTACTGCGGGGTTCTGCAACCGGCCCAGCAGCATGGCCGCGCCGCTGAGTTGTTCGTAGCGTTCGACCACCCGCACGGCCGCAAACCCGGAGTTCGGCCAGGCCAGCGCGAGATAGATCCGTGCCAGCGCCACCGTAGTATTGCGCCGCAACACCAGAGCGTCGTTCACTAATTGTCGCGCGGCCCCGGCAACACGCGCATCGCCACTTGCAACCGCAGCTTCGCCCACTCGTACCAGCACAACCGCATTGCTCGCCGCGACATGGACATAGGCAGCCATGGCGCGCAAGCGCTCGCGACGCACCGCGCGAAATCGATTCGCAGGCAAGCGCCGCCGCAGGTATTCGTCCTCAGCGGGATTGATCAGGTTGCGGAAAGCCTCGATGTCGATCGGACGGATCGAGACCGCCAAGCCGGTGCTTCTCTTGGCCTGCAAACTTTGCGAGACGGCCAGGCGCAAAATAATGCCCAGCGCAAGCGCAGCCGACACAACGATAACAATGGCCAGATTCATTGTTGTAGTAAACGCTCCAGTTCCCGGTTCCAGATGTCGAGATTATTCTCAGGCAGATGAACCGCCGAGGTAGCGAAACTGCTCTGCGGAGCGAGAAGGTAGTAAAACCAGATCAGGACACAGATGTGATACGTCGCCATGTTAAGGAAATCGAGGAGGTGACGACTTTGCGGGAGACCGCCATTTGCCATGACGGCCCACGTGGCCAAGTGCACCGAAGACGAAATGCCGCGGCCCAGCCCAATGCCGAGGGTCGCTTTGTCCCAGGTCAATTTAAAGCAAGCGGTAAATAGGAAGAGGAATAAGATGAGGCCGCATTCGACCATGTACAGCGTCTGTTGCAGAATATATGCGCGGTATCCTATCGCGAACTGGTGACTGTCGACGGGCGCGTAGGCAGCTGCCAAGGTTGCGAGCAGCACAAAAACTGCACTCATACAGCTGATCAGGCGACCACCCACTTTGGCGATCGCCGGCCGTGAGCGCAGCAGATGAAAAAACAATTCCCCGACAACAGCGAGTCGGAAGAGGCCTTCAATGATCAAGCCGACGGAGAAAACAACCCACCACGCCGTTACGCTGCCCAAAGGGACGACGTCCATCACATAGAGGATGGACTCCTCTGCCGCTCCGTAGACGAGGTAGGTAAAAAAAACCGGGAACTGCCGGTGAAGGCCCCGTCGCCACAGGAGTACGGCGAGCGCTGCTTGCAGCACGTGTGGGCCGATCCACAGATAGTGCCAAAGCAATGAATGCGGCTGCAGCATATTCGTGGCAAAGAACTATACCGCGATCCGCTGCAGCCGACAAGATCGGCACTGTGCGCGTTCGGTTTTCGTAACGCAACCAGCAACTACGGCCTGCACGCACCGGTACAGGTAGGGGTGCCATCGGCATGAGCGACAGTGGGAACAACGAAAGTATTGAGGAAAAGAATCGCTGCGGCTAGGACGAGCAGGGTACGTTTCACGGTTATTTTCTCCTTGTTTGAAAAAGCGAACCGTGATACTTTCATGTCCTTCCGAGAGCGGAAAGTTACGTAAGGTCCTTTCTTTTGTTCGGAATTCGTAACAAGAAACATCCCAATTCTGTCTGAATTAGCCCCCTGAATGGCGCCACGAGATGGGCGCTTCGCGGTTCAAGTGCTAAGCGCTGTAATGTCTGTTTTTCTCTTTCATAATTGCAGCGGAACCGTGCTATTTTTAGGCTGCGTGTGTAGCGCAGTTAAGCGCAACGCCCCCAATAATTGCCAGAAAGTTGTAGCCGGGCCATGACGCTGAAATCCGCTCTACAGGATCTGCGAGAAACTACGTTGGCCGCCATTTCCGGCCTCTTGGGGAAACTGTCCTATCTCGCATCACTGCGCCGGCGCGAGGGCGGATACCTGCATTGGGGTTTGTCGCTGGTCCACGGCGAAGAGTCTTCAGAACGCGCGCTCAGGGCGGCTCAAACTGAGGCGTTGTCGAACGTGCTGCGCACGCCGATCTCGGAACTTGTGGAAGATTTGCGCGAGTCGAACCGAAACAGCGACAAAACTGCGGAAGGATACGTCGAAAACATGCGGGAACAGTTCACAGAACTGCTTCCTTCCGCGGACGATGCAGCCTCGGCGGCGCATCTTAATTCAGTGCTGATTGCCCTTTCGAGCCTGGAGAAGGCCCAAAAGGCTGCCACTCCGTCAACTTCATAGCAATCCCTACAATCTGCCCGATAATTTCTGCTTCCTGCGGATGCCGCAACACCCGGATCGGAACCGGCGACAAGGGATGCGGCTGCAGCACAATATCATCCCGGCGCATGCTGCACCAGCAGCAGGTATGCCCCTCACGCGTCTCCACAAAATAAATGGGACGCTCATACTCGCACCGCCACAATCCCTCCACTACTTTATTCTTAGCCTCATCCACTTGAATGAAACTTCCCGGCGGCAGAATCGGGTACATCGTGAAATCCTGGTTGCCGATGTAGCCATAAGTGAAATCGCTGTGGGCAAACTGCGCGAGATACGACAACGGGACCAGACCCCACTGCTCCACCATGCGCCCGAGATTCGAGGTTCGTTGCTGATCGAAGCCGGGGTCCATGCGGATCGGCATCTGCACCGACGACAGCCCAGAGAGCGCCTCCGATACATGCGAGTGCGGCGGAGCAATCATCCCCAGATCCGCTGCCACATTGTTCAAGTCGACGCCGTACCACGCCATCAATTCCCGTAAATCGCGGCGGTAGATTACCGCCAGCGAGTAGAGCCGGAAAATACTGGGCAGCACGCCCTTGGTTTCAATATCCGACAAACGGCTGGGAGGAATTGAGTATTCTTCGTTGCGATATTTCTCAGCCATGCGCGCGCTCGACATCTCAATATCGCGCATGGTTAACCCGAGTTTCTCGCGCAGGGTGCGAAGGCTTTTACCTGCAGGGAGCATGCCACGCCTCCATAAAAGTGTTCGCAATCATAGCAGGGCGGGCTTTATTTGCACCTGAAATTATGATTAATTTTTGGTCAAGAAGATTTGTTACGAAATCCGAACAACGTTTCACCAGCGTCTGGAGCGGATGAATGCCAATATTGATCCGGAATGCAAAGCCAGATCGCGGGAGTCATTATCGTTGTTTATCTGCAGCTCTGTTCGGATTTCGTAACAACAGGAGACCGATTTCGCAAAATCAACCCTGGAGCCGTCTCAGCCATGCACGCCCGATTCTTCGCGCTCTACCCCCACTTCTTCTTTTTTCTCCGTTTTCGAGCCCCAGGCCATCCTCGGAGTGCTGTGCGCGATCCCCACCTGCCCCAGCCCGTTCAGCACGATAATCCCGCCATGCCCATTCAGCCGCTGCTTTAGATAATTCATCGCCTCCTGCGCGGCCCATTCCGGCAAGTTCCCCGACATTACTCGGTCCGCCGTCCACTTGGCCAGCACCAGCTTCATGATTGGCTCGCCCCAACCGGTGGTCGAAACCGCGGCGCTCAGATTATCTGCATAGCAGCCGCAGCCAATTAGCGACGAATCTCCCAACCGTCCCGGAGCTTTATTCAGCGTCCCGCCCGTCGAAGTCGCCGCCGCGATGTTACCCGCCGCATCCAAGGCCACGGCGCCGACTGTGTCGTGGGAAATTGCCGGAGCGAATAAATCCTTCCCTTCCTGACCAGCCGTATCCTGCTGATACTCGCGCAGCCGCTCTACCTCGCGCGCAATCACCAGGTCTTCGTTTTTGCACAAGTCGACGCCATGCTCAGCGGCAAAGCGCTCCGCACCTTCTGCGACGAAATACACATGCGGACTCTCACTCAGGATCTTGCGTGCGGCCCGCACAGGATTGCGCAACCGCTCAACGCATCCCACGCCGCCGGCGCGCAGCGTTGATCCGTCCATGATTAGCGCGTCGAGCTGCACTTTGCCGTCGCGGTTGAGAAAGCTGCCGCGCCCCGCGTCGAAGGTGTCGTCGTCTTCCATGATGACGACCGCTTCTTCGACCGCGTCGAGCGCCGCGCCGCCGCGAGCGAGCACGCTCCAGCCGGCGGCCAGCGCGTTGCGGACTCCGTTAATGTGGGCATCGACCATGTCATCCGGCATGGCCCAAGCTCCCCCGTGAACTACCAGAACTGGATTGGTTGGCATCGCGCTTTAGTCTAGCAAAGCGGCTGCCGGGGCCCGGCTTCCGGCGCTCGGGTTTCGGCGGCGGAAAGTCGGACCTTTGGGACTTAGAAGGAAGGAGATCCGGATTAAAAAAATTACGGATTGATTCGCTAAAATATCTGTTTACAACAACTTACACAGTCTTGACTAGCGAGATCCGCGCAAAATATTGATTGCAAAGAACTTGCCCGCAAAATATTGCGGAATAAGGAGTTAGCGGTGTCATGATCTCTTGCATATCTGATCTCGGTCTGTCGGTTGGAATCATGATTAATAATCTCGCCTGTGGAAGACAAGGTTAGATGTCACAATGGGCTGTAAGTAAACGCTGGAGTCCACCGATTCCTCCAGGGGCATACCCCTCTGCGTGGGGGAGGCACAAGGGAAGGGCATTCCTTCGATTCGCCGCTGCGGATCTTACAGCACCGAGAGCGCTGGTGAGGTTGTTGCAGCAATGGAGTGGGCTGCGGGTGGGGGTTCTTGAGTGCGAGCTACACAACGGGTACCGGCACGCGCTCGACTGTCTGCTTCGCCGGTGCCAGGACGATCAGGACTAAGCCGATGACAGCAAACACGGCCCCACCAATGAGCAGGCCTTCGCGTTCGTTCGGAAGGTGGACTGCCATGACCGCCATCACAGCGCCATGAGCAATATTCGCCCAGGCTGCGAAAGCAATCACGCTGCGATTCGCCGATGGATTGCGGGCTGCCATCAGCAAGAAAACCCCAAGCGTGACATAAAGGCTCAGCATCATCGGCAGAGCATCCTCCTTATTTGTTTTCCAGCCGTCTTGGACAGACGTCACGATGGGATAAATGCCAGCCGAAAACGCCAACCCCAACAACACCAGTAGAACCTTCAGCACTCGTTCTCGAATCATTGGTTGCCCTCCTCTAAAGTTCTGGTCAATCACCACATCGTTAGCTGGATGGCTATTGCACTTCGCGGCCTCCGCGTTGGCGTCTTTCAGGATTGGGATGTCGGGACCCGCGTTTTCCCAGACGCGATCGCCATTTCACCGCCGCGCTGGCCTGCTACTTCCATCGTTGAACGTTCACGCCGCGGCCGAGGTCACCGCAAGCAAAGAGAGGCGGCTGCTCACCGGCTTAAGCGATAGAAGAGAGCCGTCATGGCGACATAGAAAACGGTCGCGCTGAGATCCGCCGCAGCCAACCTACCGTGAAAGAAGAGAACGAATACGCCCGTCAACATGGTGAGCAAGTAATAGGCAATGACAAGCTTGGCTCTATGGCGTGGCAGCCTGTCTGCAATCCGTTCCATCATTTCAGGGTTCCCTCTAGCAAAGGCCACCACATGAAGGTGGCGATGCCGAATATTCCGACGCCCATAAGAACCGTGAGTACTATCAGACTTCCGGCCATGGCAAATCGTCCGTTGGGAGTACCTCTTTCCTTTGCGCGGAGGTAGAGCTCAAGAACGGCGAGGGGCACCAGGTAGCAGCCGAAATCCAGGAAGCTGGCGAACGGCCCGTCGAGGCTGTCCCGGCCGCCCAATAAGCCCCGGATGATCATCCACGAAAGGAAGCCAACGCGGGTGAACCATTGCGCATTCGCCACAAGATAGGTACGCAGCGCCCACCGGCGATGCGTGGACATCTCATGCGCACGAGCCGAGCGCCAAGCCAGAACGCAGAAGAGGATGATGAGCACAGCGTTGAGACTGATGGCGAGACCGCTGACAATGTTTTCGCGGTCGCCGCGCACCCATTCCATATAGAGGCCGGAGACGCTCAGGCCTAACGCGGTTACGAAGAACACCCGCCCGACCCACCTATGAACGGAAATGGCGCGAGTCCGTATCTGCGGAATCAGTTGGATCGCTCCGCCGAACGCTATGACCGAGGCTAGCAAAGCATGCGCAGCGAAGGCCAGATTTCCAGCGGTATCGCCGCGGACGTATGACATACGGAGAAAGGTGTTCCTGGTCCAGGTCTGGAAATTTCCGGTAAGGGTCGAGGGGCCATAGAACCCCACGAGGTAGTAGAGGAACGCCCATTGCCCAGTGACGGCCACCACAAACCAAAATCCGGCGGCCGCTTTCAAGGCAGTATCCGCCACTGAATTCAGCTCGAACCGGTTAGTCATTACAGCTGTGCTCATATCGTTTCTCCCTACGCGATCGCTGGAGAGCAAGTGCATGCGAATCAGATCGGTCCTTGATAGCGGCGCAGCCGGACCGCTGCGGCGAGAAAAGCCGCGCCAAGTGCCAGCCCGAACCAGAGTTCCGGGCCGCTCAGAAAATTCAACGGAGTGATGTGTGTCATGGGATTCGTGGGGAAGGTATCCGGCGAGCCAAAGTCGATCGCCGGAGCGGCGCCGATCAATCGAGTCCCTACCAGGGCAGCGAAATGCCAGCTGCGAAACACGATCGCTTCCAGGCCGCCAATGGCGATAACCGGTAACGCCGCCCACAACAGGGTCGCGCGGCGCGCCCAGCCGGACACCAGCAGCAGCCAGCAATAGACTGGCAAGGGCCAGAGCGTGTGGGCGGTGACAATGTGGTAGAGGAGCAAGAGAGACATCCGGAAGAACGACAGCTCCGTCCACAGCGGCGAGACGCTCGAGCCACGCGCCAACATTGCGGCGGAACTCAACAGCAGCATGACGCACTGCGCAGCGACGGCAGTCGCCCAGGCGAGCAGTGGAACGATGACGAGCGGAATACTCGCTTTCGCGAGCACCGTGGTGAGATCGGAGACCGGCATCGACTTCCAGAAAAGGATGCTGTGGTCTCGGCGCTCGCCGTATAACGCATCCGCGCAGTAAAAGACATTCACCAGGATGGTGGTTAACATCATCAGACCGGCCAGGATGTCGTACGGCGCCGCGATGGCGTCACGATGATGGAGGTCGACCGACATGCCACGCATCCCGGCTGGGAGATGAATTGTGCTGATCAAAAAGCCGAGTAGAAATACCGCGGCCACAGCTGCGGGGCCGAGATAGATCCAGCGGTTCTCCCACAATTCGCGCCGTACTGACCAGTAGAACGGACGAGTCACTGATGTTGACGCTGAGGAGGCAGCCGCAGGAGCTAAAGACTCGGCCATAGGGTTCGATTGTGTATTCATTTGGATACTCCTTGTGGCTGGCTGGCATGATTGCCCATAACGGCAACGAACAAGTCCGCTATGCTGGGTGTGCGCACGTCGCCAAGCGCGGCGAGTTGCTGACGGCCGACTTGATCGAATAGCAGAATGCTGCGACCGAACACCTGGCGTTCGTTAACGGGCCTAAGCGCGCGTGCCGCGGCGACCTGCTCGGGACGCACCGTCACTTCCAGATAGCGCGACTCGAATTCTTCCATGCTGCAAGCGAGCACGATCCGGCCGCGATTGATGAACATGAGATCGGTGAGAACGTTCTGGACGTCTTCCACCTGATGGGTGGTCACGACGATGGTGCGGCTGCGATCGAAGTAGTCGTTCAGCAGGGAATCGTAAAACTGTTTGCGATACAGGATGTCGAGGCCGAGAGTGGGCTCATCGAGCACCAATAATTTCGCGTCGATAGCCATGACCAGAGCAAGGTGCAACTGGGTCACCATGCCCTTTGATAGTTCCTTGATCCTGCTGGAGCGCTGGATGTCGGTCCTGGCCAGAAAACTTTCCGCTTTGGCGCGGTCGAATCGCGGATGCACGCCGGCCACATAGTCAAGTGCCTGCGAAACCCGCATCCAGCGCGGGAGAACGGCGACGTCGGCGATGAAGCAGACGTCGCGCATCAGTTGGTCGCGCTCGCTCCAGGGGTCGCGGCCGAGAACTCTCAACTCTCCCTGATATTGGGTGAGGCCGAGAATGGCATTAAGCGCCGTGCTCTTGCCAGCGCCGTTGGGACCGATAATCCCGAGGATGCGGCCTTCCTCGACACGCAGGTCGATCCCGTCGAGCGCGATAGTTGTGCCGAAGGCCTTGCGCAGACCGCGTGCTTCGATCACTGTCATTGCTTCGGCTCCTTCTTATCTTTCTTTTCTATCTTCTCTATCTTTTTCTGTCTTTTCGGTATCATTTGATTTCTGGCCGTTAGCGCCGTTCAGCAGCTCTTCCGCTGTGAGGCCGAGGCGCTGAATCGTTGCGGAGACTCTGGGCCATTCTTCCGCCAGGAACTTTTGGCGTTCGCCTTGCAGTAACAGAGTGCGAACACCGGAATTGATGAACATGCCGAGACCCCGCCTGCTCTCGACTAATCCGTCGTTGACGAGTTCCTGGTAGCCCTTCAGAACCGTGAGCGGATTGACCCGATACTCGGCGGCCACATTGCGCACCGAAGGTAGCGGATCGCCTTCCTTGAGCACGCCGTCGAGTATCATCGCGACCACGCGGTCGCGAAGCTGGCGGTAAATCGGCTGACTGTCGTTCCACTCACGGTCCATGATGTTTTCCAGTTATCCTCAAAAACTACGCGTCCGGTCAATTCTTCCGGGTCAGGTCGAAGTGCGCGTGGATTGGCTTGTCATTCATCATAAAAGTCCAATCTTCGAGGTGGTGGTTGGCGTCGATGATTGTAAACACCGAATGGTGCATGTGCATCTCTGTACTCCCACTGATGTCTTTGAGCTCGAACTCGACTTTCTTGCTGTCCGACGACATCTTCCCGGTCATTCGCGGCCGGTTTCCCGCGTCGCAATAGTGAATCAGCGTGAGTTGGTCTCCGTCCACGTAAAACATTGTTACCGGATGGTCATACTTGGTCGCATCCAATGGCGTTCCCGCTTCCTGGAATTCATGGACGAGGACGTTTCCGCGCGAGGTGACGCGCATCGAGAGGTGCATTGGCTTGCCGCCTGACATCTCCGGCATTTCCGGGACGGTGACGGGGCCTTCCCACTCTCCCGCCAGGCTTTTCACGGTAGCGAAGGACTTCTGCGCCTCGGAGGGCACAGGAACTGCGTCGGACTTTTGCGCGTGGGACTGCGCGAAAGCAGCGGCGGCGATCAGAACGGACAGAATCGAAAGTGCGGTGCGTGATTTCATTTGGTGATCTCCTTTTCCTTTTACTTCTTGATTTGTCTTGATCTGTGCTTGCGGAAGTCTGTTAATGCTGGCCTCTTTATCGAGGACCAAGCGGCTGTCGCAGGTCAATTGGGTCGCCATGCATAGTGTTATACATAACTACAACACTAAATGCAAGAGGTTTATTTTTCACCTCTGGTTCATTGATCGAGACTTGGCGCGCAAACGACTAGTTGACAAACTAGTCTATTCAAGGTCACAATTTGATGATGGAGAGCGTGGGCGCATTCGACGCGAAGACTCATCTTAACGAGCTGTTGCAGAGAGCTTCCAAGGGGGAGACGATTCGGATTACGCGGCGCGGCGTTCCGGTCGCCAAGTTAGTTCCTCCGGACGACGGCAAGAAGGAGGACACGCGCAATCTGGTCGAAGCCATCCGGCAATTGAGAAAAGGGACGACTTTGGGCAACGTTACGATACGCGAGCTAATCGATGACGGTCGCCGGTACTAGGCGGTTCGTGCTGGACGCGTCCGTGGCCGTGGCCTGGTGTTTTGATGACGAAGCCACGGAGCTCACAGAAGGCGTGCTCGACCTAATCTCTGGTGGAGCGGAAGCTCTGGTTCCCTCCATTTGGCCGCTGGAACTTGCGAATGCGTTGCTGGTTGCGGAGCGCCGTAAACGCATCGCCCTGGCCAAGGTCACGGGCCTTCTTCTTAGAATTGCAGGGCTGCCCATCGCCGTGATGCAAAGCGACACCAGACAGGCGTTTGAGCAGATTATGCCCCTGGCGCGCCACCAGGGATTGTCGCAGTACGACGCAGCCTATCTGGAGTTGGCAGTGCGCGAGGGATTGGCACTGGCGACGCTGGATGAGGAACTCAGGAGGGCGGCGCTGGCGACGGGAGTCGAATTGCTGTCAGTGTAATGCCTTGGTAAGGAGGTGTATAATAAAGTAAGGAGTTTGTACAAATGCAGAAACAAGCGCGAATTACCAGCAAAGGACAGATCACTGTGCCGCATGAGATTCGCAGGTTGCTAGGCGTGAAACCGGGGGACGGACTCGTCTTTGAAAGCGACGGCACGCGGACTGAAGTCCGGCCGGTTAGGAGCAGCAGTCCATTCGAGAAGTACCGTGGGATCGGCAGCGGAAGTATAGGCTCCGGCAGGAAAGCCGTCGTAAAGGCGATCCGGGAACTGCGCGGGCGCTGAAGCGAGGCGAGAGACGAGAGTCTGATGACCACCGTCATCGATAGCAATGTGATCGCCGCGCTTTGGAATCCCGACGACGCTCTCAATGCAGCTGCGCGGTCGGCTTTGGACGCTGCCCTCACCCGAGGGCGACTGATCGTCGCAGCTCCCGTTTATGCCGAGTTGATGGCCTTTGCCGGGCGTACGGAGTCTTTCCTCGACCATTTCTTTGAGGAAACCGGCATCGCAATCGAATGGCAAATGGAGGAGCGAGTTTGGCGCGCGGCAGGGCAAGCTTTTCAGCGCTACGCGGGACGGCGGCGCAGACAGCGCGACCCGGGACCGCGCCGAATTCTCGCGGACTTCTTGATTGGGGCGTATGCCGCCAGACACAATTATCCGTTGCTTACGCTGGATGAAGGAATTTACCGGGCAGCTTTTCCAGAATTGAAAATACTGAGTGCTTAGCTTGACCGTAACTGTGGAACTGGAATCTCCGGCAGCTAGTCTGGCTTTGGCCGCAGTGAGTGCTGGGGAGCTTCGCTCCGCTGGAGGCGGGGCGGCTGTTCCTACATGGGCATCTATTGTCCCTGCTATTTCTTGTTCTTCAGCCGGTCTACGCGGCTTGGCCGGCTTTGGCGGGGAGGGGCGGGTCTTGGGTGCGGGTCCAGGTATAGCGCATGCGGTGGATTACGGTGATCGTCGAGAGCACGGCGATGATCCAGAGGACGGGGGCCATGCGGTTGAAGAGGGCTCCGATGATGACGAGGACGAGGCGCTCCGGCCGTTCCATGAAACCGACGCGACAGGATCCGATGAGCGACTCGGCGCGGGCGCGGGTGTAGCTGACCATGATGGCGCTGACCATGACGAAGGCGGTGAGCACGACGTAGAAGAACCGGTCGCCGCGGGCGTAGAAGACAAGGAGTCCGAGGAACTGCGAGGCGTCACTGTAGCGGTCGACCACTGAGTCGAAGAATGCGCCGAAGCGGGTGACGCGGTTGGTGGCGCGGGCGACTTGTCCGTCGACCAGGTCGAAGAATCCGGAGAAGATAATGACCAGTCCGGCGTAGAAAAACATGCGGCGCTGGGTGAGCGCGTTGGCCGAGCCGAAAAGAATTGCGGCCCAGGTATTGACTACCAATCCCATGAAGGTGAGCACGTTGGGATTGATGCGTGAGAGGGCGAGCCACCGGACGATGGTATCGAGGAGGACTCCGCAGGCGCGGCCGAAGGCGCTGGTCCAGCTGCGATTCACTAGGCTTTTTCCTTCTTGAGCGCGGACTCTTCCTCGTCGTGCACGGTCGTGAGGGCGAGGATTTCCAGTTCGCGCTTGCCGCTGGGAGTGATCACGGTAGCTTCGTCGCCAACTTTTTTGTTCAGCAGCGCTTTGCCGATGGGGGACGTGGTCGAAATCTTCCCGCCGGCGACGTCGGATTCTTCGCTGGTGACCAGTTTGTATTCGATCTCTTCATTCTTCGAGCTGTCGTAGACCTTGACTGTGGAACCGAGCCCCACTTTGTCGTGGGGGATGTTGTTCATGTTGGTCAGCGACAGGTCGGCGAGGCGCTTGCCGAGCTGGCGAAAGCGCGCTTTGACGAACTCCTGGCGCTGCTTGGCCATGTGATACTCGGCGTTCTCGCTAAGGTCGCCGAGAGCGGCGGCCCGCTTGATCTCTTTCGGCAGCTCGTGGACCAGTTCGTGCTCGAGCGCGTCGACTTCTTCCTGCAGTTTCTTTTTGAGTTGGTCAGTCATTTTCGATCAGGCATTTCTAATCAGGCGTGCAATTACGCTCCTAAGATTATAAACCTGTTGCGGGTTGTCCCTACATTATGGGGCTGGATTAGGCTTGGAATTCGGAGGCTTCGGGAAAGCGGAGGTTGCATTTGGCGAGGGCCAGGGTGAGGAGTTCCTCGATTTTTGTCTCTTCGCAACTGCGGGACATGGCGAGTTCGCTGACCAGAAGGTAGCGGGCGCGTTCGAGCATCTTCTTTTCGCGAAAAGAAAGAGGCTTGGCCTGGTGAAGGGCGATCAGGCTCTTGAGGACCCCAGCGACCTCGAATAGAGAGCCGGTGCGCATGCGGTCGGAATTTTCCTTGAAGCGGTCTTTCCAGTCGGACGTGCCGAGGTCGTCTGTGACGGCCAGGAAATCAAGAATCTTCTGGACTTCGCCGTTACGGACCACGCGGCGGATGCCCACACTTCCTACATTGTTGCAGGGAACCATTACCTTGAGGCTGCTGGCCTTGATGTTTAGAAGATAGAACTTTTCGATGGTCGCCCCGATGGATCGGCTACTGATCTGTTCGATGATGCCTACGCCATGGTTAGGGTAGACGACCTTATCGCCGATGTGGAAGTTCAGGTCAGCAGTACTCATAAAAAGGCACCCGGTCGGCGGAGGGTCTAGTGGGGAAACGCCTTTCACTACTTCACTACTATAAACAGATTATCCCGAAATGGGCCGAAAAGCAAGGATTGGGGCTGCGTCTCGACCAGTTCCACGGGGGTGTAGGGCATTGAGGCAGCAGCGCCTTATAATCGCGGCGTGAGCATGGCACAGCAGAAATCCGGGGCCTCCGGACGAATCCTGGGGCTGGATGTCGGCGCCAGAAGGATCGGGATCGCGGTATCAGATCCGCTGGGGATCACGGCGCAGGGGCTGGAAACCCTGCAGCGGCGCAATAAGCGGACAGACTTGGCGGCGCTGGAGCAAGTGATTCGTGAATATGCAGTACGCGAGATTGTGGTCGGCTTGCCGTTGCGAATGAGCGGGGCGGAGGGAACGCAGTCGGACAAGATGCAACTTTTCGCGGAAGATTTGCGGAAGCGGTTCCGGCTGCCGGTCCACCTGTGGGATGAGCGGCTGACCTCGGCGGAAGCGAACCGGTTGCTGCGGCAGACGGAGTTGTCGATTGAAAAGAGAGGGAAGGCAGTGGACAGGATGGCGGCGATCTTGATTTTGCAGGGATGGATGGAGAGTCGGGGGATCGGTCGTTAGTCGCTGGTCGTTGGTCGCTGGTCGTTCGCGTTCTCCGTTTGTCTCTTGATGCTTCGGTCGATCTTTGAAGAGGGGGCTGGCGCAATAAGAAACGCTAACGACCGCCGACTAACGACGGTTTTACTTTCCCCGCATGGCTCTACGGTACGCGGCTACATTATTGTTGTGCTCTTCAATCGAGCGGGCGAAACGGTGGTGGCCGGCAGCGTCGGCGACGAAGTAGTAGTAGTCGCTTTGCGCGGGGTGCATGGCGGCTTCCAGCGCGCTTTTGCCGGGGTTGCCGATGGGGCCGGGCGGAAGTCCGGCATGGGTGTAAGTGTTGTAGGGAGAGTTGAAGCGCATGTCATCGTGGTGGAGCGCGCCGGAATATGTTCCTGCTAACAGTTCCGCATAGATTATGCTGGGGTCGGCGTCGAGCGCGATTTTCTTGGCCAAGCGGTTGAAATAAACGCTGGCGACGAGCGGGCGTTCTTCGGCCACGGCGGTTTCTTTTTCGACGATTGACGCCATAATTACCGTGCGTTCCAGATCAGTTTGAACCACAATCTGAGGCTGGTCGAGGTCGCGTATCTGACCCGTGATGAAACCGGCGCAGATCCGAGGTGAGTTGCCTGACTCACTTGATCGGCTCTTCGTCGTTTCTGCCATTTCTTCCTTGGAGGGAAGCAATCCGATTTGATGTGTCACGATACGGAACTGGCAAACCATCTCGCCGGCGATATCGTGCATGGTTTGCATGCGGCTGAATTGGTAGGTCTCCGGAAAGAGGTAACCTTCCAGAGAGGGCGCGGCAGGTGCGATGTCCGAGACCATCCAAGTATCTGATTTCGCTACTTTCAGGAAGTCTGCCGCGGGTCCGAGTCCGGCGGCCTCGACGGCGCGTGCGATATCGAACATAGTGAAGCCCTCGGGCACGACTACGGTATGAAAATAAACGTCGCCACGACGGAGGCGTTTTTGGATGTCGATGGTATTCGCCGGCTGTTCGAAGAGATACTCTCCGGCTTTCAGCGAACTGCGGTGGCGGATATAGCGCCAGAGAATGAAGGCTTCCTCGCTGCGAATCACTCCGGCGCGTTTAAGTTCGTAAGCGATGCGGCGCGTCGAGTAGCCGGGATGCAGCATCACAAAGGTTTGCGGAGGCGGCGGAATGGGGATCCAAAGAGCCCAGGCGAACCAGCCTGCGGCCGCCAGCATCATAAAGAGGAAGAGCCAGACGATCTTGCGCATCTTTAATCTTTAATCTCTGGCCACAGTTTAGATGATGATCGCTGGGCAACGGAATTGACTTTAGTAAGACCCCAGCTGCCTGGTTAGCTTGCATAGTGGCGCAGCATGGCCCATGACCATGCTTGTTCCCCGAAGGGCCAGGTGCCGCTGGTTTTGCACCCTTTTCGGCGCGCTATACTCAAATGGCCTAGGAGTCATCTGATACTTCATGAGACGTACGCCGTCCCTCTGGACTTTGGCCATAGTTCTTGCAGTTTTCCCCACTGCGGGTTGTCTGCTTCGCACCCGGCCAGTGGAAGAGACCTACTCTAAGACCCCCCTTAAGGAATCCAAACAGGCGGGATTAATCGACGCCATCAATGAACAGGCGCAGAAAATACAGTCTCTGAAGGCCACCGTGGATATTGATACGTCCGCGGGCGGGGCAAAGAAGGGGCAGGTCACCGACTACAAAGAGATTCGCGGTTACGTACTGGCGCGCAAACCGCAGATGCTCCACATGATCGGGCTGCTGCCGATTGTGCGTACAACGGCCTTCGATATGGTCAGCAATGGGGAGGAATTTAAACTATGGATTCCTCCGAAGAACCGCTTCGTGGTCGGGCGCAACGAAGTGCAAACCTATAACGTTGACGAGCCCATGGAAAACCTTCGGCCACAGGATATTTATGAAGCGCTATTGATTCGGCACATCGATTCTGAGCACGAGATTGCCGTGCTGGAAAATGGTTTCGAGATTCTGCACGACGCTAAGGGGCATCGAGTACTGCAGGCAGACTACGAACTGGTGGTAATTCGAAAGAGCGTCCAGGGATGGAAGCTGTCTCGCAAGATTGTTTTCAGCCGCACCGACCTGCAGCCTCATCGGCAGTACATCTATGACGAGCAAGGAAATCTAATAACCGATGCCCGCTATGCGGACTACAAGGAGTACGACGGGGTCAGTTTTGCTTCGCGCATTGAGATTTTTCGGCCGCAGGAAGAGTACGACATCAAACTGAATATGTTGAAGCTGGAAATCAACAAGCCGCTGCGGGATGATCAGTTCGCGCTGGAGCAGCCGCCGGGGGCCGACGTGGTGCATCTGGACAAGCCGCAATCGAGCGCGGTGACACCGCCGCCGCAAGCGGAAAATCATCCGTAGCAGATCGTTTCCGTTAAGATCGTTTTCATTAGGATTGTTTTCATTAGAATTGTCATCCCGAGCGAAGCGAGGGATCTTGGTTTTCGCCGGCGCGATCGGTATGGTAGTACCGGCAGGAACCAAGGTCCCTCGCTTCGCTCGGGATGACTGGATGTATGGGGATATTCTTCTCCGATGATGAATAGAATGATTGTCGCGAACCTGGTGCACCGGCCGATCCGGTCGCTGATCAGTATTGTGGCTATTGCGCTGGAAGTGGCGCTGATCCTGCTGATTGCGGGGCTGTGCTACGGCATCATGAACGATTCCAAGAATCGCACGGCCGGCATTGGCGCGGATGTAATCGTACAGCCACCAGGGTCATCGAATTTAGCGGGCATCAGTGGCGCGCCCGTTCCTATTAAAGTTGGCGATATTCTGCGCGGGTTGCCGCATGTGAAAGTGGTAAGCCCGGTGATCTGGCAGCTTACGACGGCGGGCACTCTGGAAGTGATTGATGGAATCGATCTGCCAAGCTTCGAAGCTTTAGGAGGGCCGTTTCAATATATCGCTGGTGGGTCATTTCAAGGTCCGAATGATGTTTTGGTCGACGACTACATTGCGCGGCAGAAGAATGTAAAGGTCGGCAGCACGATGGAAATTCTGAACCACCCTTTCCGCGTCTCCGGAATCGTGGAGAACGGCCGCGGCGCGCGCAAGTTTCTGCCGATCTCTACTCTGCAGGACCTGATTGGAGCGAAGGATAAGGCGTCGGTCTTTTATGTGAAGCTCGACGATCCGGCCAACGCGGACACGGTGGTGAAAGAAGTGAAGAGCCAGCCGGGCATGGAAAAGTATTCCGTGCAGTCAACCGAGGAATATCTCAGCATGATGACGCCCAGTAGCCTGCCGGGATTCCGGCCGTTCATCGGCGTCGTGATTGGGGTGAGCCTAATCATCGGCTTTCTGGTGATTTTCCAATCGATGTATGCGGCGGTGATGGAGCGCACGCGCGAGATTGGAATTCTGAAGGCGATGGGCGCGTCGAAGTTCTATATCGTCAACGCGATCCTGCGGGAGACTGGGCTGTTGGCTATGGTGGGCATCGGGTTGGGGATTGTTTTCAGTTTTGCGGCGAGCTGGGGAATCCGGCAGCGCTTTCCGCTGGTGCAGGTTGTGGTGAGCGGGGATTGGGTCGTGCGCGCCATGATCGTTGCGGTGGTTGGAGCGATCGCAGGGGCACTGTATCCGGCGTTCAAGGCGGCAGGGAAAGATCCGATTGAGGCGCTGGCTTATGAGTAATAGGTTGGTGCGTACTTAAGACAGGCCGTAATTCTTTATTCTTCCGATTCCTGCTTCGCTTCGATTCCCGCCCGGCTCAACAGACGCCGCAATGCTCTTTCCCCAGCGGCACCGCGTTGTTCGCCGGCGATATTGCCGTCGCGGTCGATCACTACATAGATCGGATAGCTCTGCGCGTTGTACATGGCGGCAAGATTGGTGTCTTTAGTAAGCACGATGGGAACGGATCGCGGGTGCTCGGCGAGATATTTCTTCACCTTTTGATCGGGCTCGAGGACGTCAACCGCGAGCACGATCAGGCCTTTGTCGGCGAATTCCTTGGCCATGTCGTCGACCAGTTCGGCTTCAGCTTCGCAGTACTGGCACCAGGTGGTCCAGAACTCGAAGAGCACGACTTTGCCTTTGACCGATGCGTTGTTGAACTGGTCGCCGGTTGTGGTTTTGGCGCGGAAGCGCGGGGCGGGTTGGCCGGTTTCGTCCGCACCGAAGGCGAACAGCGTTGTGAGCGCGATCGCCAGGGATGCGAGGCGGCGAACGGCCGATAATGGCGCTGCCATGGGGCGGAATACTAGCACGAATCAATATGGGCAACCAGGACACTACCTTCATTAACTCTGCGTTGACAATCTCTTGCGCCCTACGGTATCTTTAAGACTTTGGGAAGTCTCGCGGTTGCCCGCCTGATGGTCTGGCGTCCTCGCCGGGGAATCAACGAGCGGTCTTCTTTGTAATATTCAATCGCGTTTCGCAATTTTTATCACTCTGGGAGAATTCAGATGTCTACCTATTTCCCCAAACCGGGGGAAATTGTGCGCAAGTGGTTCGTCGTGGATGCGGATGGGCAGACGCTTGGGCGGCTGGCCTCGCAAGTGGCGCGCATCCTTATGGGCAAAGAGAATCCGCAGTACACGCCCTTTCTGGATACCGGCGACCACGTGATTGTGGTGAATGCCGAGAAGATTCGCACCACCGGCGTGAAGTCGGAGCAGAAGCAGTATCACCATTACACCGGGTATCCGGGCGGGCTGCGCACTGAAGATTATCGCAAGCGTTTGGCGCGCAAGCCGGAGCAGATTATTGAAGACGCGGTGCGGCGCATGTTGCCGAAGAACAAGCTGGCGGCGCATATGCTGTCGAAGCTGAATGTTTACAAGGGCGACAAGCATCCGCACGAGGCGCAGAAGCCGCAGGACCTGAAATTGGAAGTGCGCGCGTACAGCGCGAAGAGTTAAGCAGGAGATCCTTCGCTTCGCCTGAAGAACGGCTGCGCTCGGGATGACAACAAGATTAGGAGCTAAAAGCTAAATGGCAGAATTGGTGCAGTATTACGGAACGGGACGGCGGAAGCGGGCGATTGCGCGTGTTTATCTGCGTCCAGGCAGCGGCGGTTTCAAGGTGAATGGGCGTGAGTTCGAAGAGTATTTTGTGACGCCGGCGCAGCGCTCCGCGGCAAAAGCGCCGCTCGCGTCTACCGATACGGCTGTTTCGTTCAACATTGTCGCCAGCGTTCTTGGCGGCGGAGTTCGCGGGCAGGCCGATGCGGTGAAGCTCGGAATTGCGCGCGCCTTGATGCAGTTCAATGCGGAGTTGCGCGGCAAGCTGAAGGCTGAGGGCATGGTGACCCGTGACCCCCGCGGTAAGGAACGAAAGAAGTACGGCCAGAAGGGCGCGCGTAAACGCTTCCAGTTCAGCAAACGCTAGTACCTAGTACCTAGGACCGAGTTGCGAGCAAAATCAAGGTTCCTTGCTTTGCTCGGAATGACAAGGGTTTTTAGATTTGGCTAAAAGCTAAGAGCTAGAAGCTTATAGCTGTTTTTAGGTGTTCAATTCTTCTCGTGCCTCGCGGCGCGGGGACGGGAATGGCAATCGGAGAGCGGTACCCAGTTGCCGGTACCTAGTTGCCAGCGGTTTTTGCTGGGTACTGGGTACTCGGTACTGAGAACTAGCTTCCCGATGCAGACTGAATAAGGAGGTTCATTGGCTACTATCACCATGAAGGAGTTGCTCGAAGCGGGTGTTCACTTCGGGCATCAGACGAAGCGCTGGAATCCCAAGATGAAGGAATACATCTTCGGAGAGCGCAACGGGATTTACATTATCGATTTGCAAAAGACGCTGAAGATGTTCAAAGAGGCGTCGAAATTTGTCCAGGAACTGGCGGCCGACGGCAAGATTGTGCTGTTCGTGGGCACCAAGCGCCAGGCGCAGGACGCCATCGCCGAAGAGGCTACCAAGTGTGGCGGCTACTACATCAACCAGCGCTGGCTGGGCGGACTTCTCACCAACTGGATCACGGTGCAGAAGTCGGTGAAGCGGCTGAAGGAGCTCGACGAAATGGCCACTGATGGCCGCTACGAGCTACTGCCGAAAAAAGAAGTGATCAAGCTCGAACGCGAGCGCAAGCACCTGCAGGCCAACCTGGCTGGCATCAAGAACATGAGCCGGTTGCCCGATGCGGTGTTCGTGATCGATTCGAACAAGGAACAGATTGCGGTGCGCGAGGCGCGCAAGCTGGGCATCCCGGTGGTCGCGGTCGTTGACACGAATTGCGATCCCAGTGAAGTGGATTACGTAATTCCGGGCAACGACGACGCGCTGCGTGCGATCCGGCTGTTTACTTCGAAGATTTCGGAGTCGATTGCCGAAGGCGCGCAGTTGATGACCGATAAGCAGGTCGCGGACATGACAGCGGCGACAGAACAGGCGCAGGCTCGGGAGATGCAGGCAGCGGAAAATGCCGCGGCAGCGCTCGAACTTCGCGCCCAGGAAGCGGCGGCCGCTTCTGATCTGGCGGACATCGGCGAAAATATCAGCATGGAAGAAGTGCTGGGTCCGGGTACGCACAAGAAGCCGGTTGCGAACGAAGACGAGGTTGAAGTTCCGAAGGTGGAGAGCCAGACGGTTTAGTTGGTGGCGAGTTGCGAGTACCTAGTACCTAGTAAAAACCGGGCACGTGAAATTTTCTGACCCGCGCGGGTCGTCCGGCGCGGGTCAAAGTTTGTTAGGCAGCATCCAATTGTCGAGACGTTGCTGGCAACGTCTTTTGTGGTGAGAGGAAGAGGCGTAGCAAGCTACGTCTCTACGAATATCGAGAAGGATCTTCATTCATATGGGTACTACTGCTGTGAATATTTCTGCGGCACAAGTGAAAGACCTCCGGGAAAAGACCGGGGCTCCGATGATGGATTGCAAACAGGCCCTGACCGAGGCCAAAGGCGATATGGAGCAGGCGGTCGTGATCCTGCGCAAGAAGGGCGTTTCGGTTGCGGCCAAGAAAGCGACGCGCGTGACCAGCGAAGGCGCGGTCACCAGCTACATTCACGCCGGTGGCAAGATTGGCGTGCTGGTGGAAGTGAACTGCGAGAGCGACTTCGTGGCGCGTACCGAGGACTTCAAGGAACTGGTGCACGACATCGCCATGCACATCGCGGCGAGCGATCCGAAATTTGTGCGCAAAGAAGATGTGACCAAGGCTGATTTCGAGCGCGAGAAGGATATTTATCTGGCGCAGGCTGTCGCATCCGGCAAACCGCAGAATATTGCGGAGAAGATGGTTGCGGGCAAGATGGAAAAGTTCTATGAGGAAGTCTGCCTGTTGGAGCAGCCTTTCATCAAAGACCAAACTATGTCGATTGCGCAACTGATCGCTGCGAAGATTGGCAAGCTGGGCGAGAACATCAGCGTGCGCCGCTTCGCGCGCTTTAAAGTAGGCGATGCCGGCGAGACTGTCGCTACCACCAAGCCCGCCGAACAGAAAGCGGAATAGTTCCGGGCGCCTTCGGGCGCCTTTTTTCGCTTCAGGCGAGGGAGAGACGCCCTCGCGACAGCCGGCGGGACGCCGGCGCTACGTTTCCCCGGCGCTACTTATGACGACCCCTGCCTTCAAACGCGTTCTGCTCAAGATCTCCGGAGAGGCCCTCGCTGCTAACCAAGGTTTCGGCGTCGATACCGCCCGCATCCATGAAGTCGCGGCGGAATTAGCCGACGTGCACAAGCTCGGCGTGCAGCTCGCGATCGTGGTGGGTGGCGGCAACTTTTTTCGTGGCGTAGCCGACCAGGCTCGAGACATGGACCGCGTTTCCGCCGATCACATGGGAATGCTGGCCACGGTGATCAACGCCTTGGCTCTGCAGGATGCGCTCGAAAAACAGAAAGTTTACACCCGCGTGCAAACCGCAATCGAAATGAATCAGGTGGCCGAGCCGTTCATTCGAAGACGCGCCATCCGGCATCTCGAAAAAGGCCGCGTGGTGATTTTCGCCGGCGGTACTGGCAATCCTTACTTCTCGACCGACACTGCGGCGTCCTTGCGCGCCATGGAAATCAAGGCCGACGCGATTCTCAAAGCCACGAAGGTCGACGGCATCTATGATGCGGATCCGATGAAAGTGAAGGACGCCAAGAAATTCACAGATATCACCTATATGGATGTTCTGAGGCTGGGGCTGAAGGTAATGGATTCCACCGCCATCAGCTTATGCAAGGACAACAACCTGCCGATCATCGTCTTCAACCTGAACCAGCATGGGAATATTCGGCGAGTGCTTACCGGCGAGAAGATTGGATCGCGAGTAGGCGCGTAAAACTCTGTCACGGATTTGCACGGATCTTCACGGATCAAACTTAAAACAAAGTCTTTGAAATCCGTGAGGATCCGTGTAAATCCGTGGCGAAGGTTTCATTCGGTTTATAATTTAACGTTTTGATATCTCTCATCTTACGGAGCTGACCGATATGGCCCCACCCACCATGGCCGCGATTCCGGGCCTGAAAGAAACGTACGTACAACTCAAGACGCGCATGGAGAAGGCCGTCGAAGATTTCCGCAAAGCGATGGCGTCGACGCGCACCGGGCGCGCTTCGGTGCACATGCTGGACAGCGTGAGCGTCGATTATTACGGTTCGCAGATGCCGCTGAATCAGATCGCGCAGGTTCATGCTCCCGAGCCGCAGATGATTACGGTGCAGCCGTTCGATACGTCGCAGGTAGGCGCGATTGAGAAGGCTATACGTGGCGCGGAACTAGGGTTGAATCCGATGAACGACGGAAAGCTGATCCGCGTGCCGGTTCCCGCGCTTACCCAGGAGCGGCGTCAGGAGATGGTGAAGCATCTGCACCGGGTGCTGGAAGAGCATCGCACGGCAGTGCGGAATATCCGGCGCGATGGCAACGATGCCATCAAGAAGGCGATGAAGGACAAAAAGATTAATGAAGACGACGAGAAGCGGTCGCTCGACGAAATTCAGAAGCTCACTGACGACGAAATCAAAAAGATGGAAGAGATGAGCAAGGCGAAAGAAAAAGAAGTGCTGGAGCTGAAATAGGTCATCTCTTCCGCATCCAAGTTAGGGCATCTGCAAAAATGCGGGTGCCCTTTGTGTTGCATGGGCCGTCCGCACTTATAATCTAGAAATTGAATTTATGAAAACAGTGGTCCATGCCGCGTGTCCGCACGATTGCCCCGATGCTTGCGGAGTTCTGATTACCGTGGAGGACGGGCAGGCTACGAAGATTCAGGGGGATCCTGAGCATCCGGTGACGCGCGGATTTTTGTGCGCGAAAGTCGCGAAGTATTTGGATCGGGTTTATTCGCCGGACCGGGTGCTGTATCCGATGCGGCGGATCGCGGCGAAGGGGCATTCCGATGCGGCAATCGCGGGCAAGTCGCCCGCGCCCACACAAGCTTGGCAGCGGATTACATGGGACGAGGCGTTGGATGAGATTGCCACTCGCTTTCGCGCCATCATCACCGAGTTCGGCAGCGAGGCGATTCTGCCGTACTCCTACGGCGGAACGCTCGGAGCACTGAATGGCGCTTCGATGGATCGCAGATTCTTCGGCCGGCTCGGCGCTTCTCAGCTGGAGCGCACGATTTGTTCGGCGGCGGGTGAGGCGGGGCTGATCTCCGTTCTAGGCGCGAAACTCGGAACCGAGCCTGAGCAGTTCGTCCACTCCCGTTACATCATTGCGTGGGCCTCGAACATTCATGGAAACAATGTTCATCTGTGGCCTTTCATCGAGGAAGCGCGGCGCGAGGGCGCGAAGTTGGTGGTAATTGATCCGTATCGCACGCGCACCGCGGCGTGCGCTGATTGGTACCTGCCGATCAATCCTGGCACTGACGGTGCGCTCGCGCTGGCCATGATGCATGTGATCATCGGCGAAGGTCTGCACGATGCGGATTACGTGGCGAAGCACACGCTCGGCTTTGATGCGCTGCGCGAAAAAGTGAAGGCTTACCCGCCGGAGCGTGTGACGCCATGGACGGGAATCTCCGCCGAAAACATTCGTAAGCTGGCGCGCGAATATGCCACGGTGCGGCCGTCGGTCATCCGGCTAAATTATGGCGTGCAGCGGTCCGAGGGGGGCGGGATGGCGACGCGCGCGATTGCCATGCTGCCTTGCATCATCGGATCGTGGAAGGAAGTCGGCGGCGGCCTGCAGATGTCGACCAGCGGCGCTTTCGGACTGAACAAAATTGCGCTGACGCGTCCCGACCTCAAGCCAGATGGACTTCAACGACCGGCACGATCCGTGAACATGGTTGAACTAGGCAAGGCGCTGAACACTTTGGATGATCCGCCGCTGAAGGCATTGTTCGTCTATAGCTCAAATCCAGCGGCGGTTTGTCCGAATCATAACGAAGTCGTACGCGGGCTCAAGCGACCTGACTTATTTACCGTGGTTCACGAGCAGTTCTTCACCGACACCACCGACTACGCCGACATCGTGTTGCCGGCGACGACATTCTTCGAGCACAAGGATCTGCAAACCGCTTACGGCCACTACTTCGTGCAGGTGTCAGACCAGGCGATTGAGCCTTTGGGCGAGTGCCGCTCGAACGTTGAACTATTCCGGGCGCTCGCCATGCGCATGGGATTCGACGATCCATGTTTCAGAGAGAGCATCGACGAGATGATCGACGGTGCCCTGGACTCGGAGAATCCATGGTTGAAGGGAATCGATCGTGGGCGACTTCAACGGGAGCGGCAGGTGCGGCTGAACTTTGCGGAGACCGGCTTCCGGCTTCCGGCTTCCGGGTCGCAAGCGATAGGCGCGGACGCTAAGGCGGAGCCTTTTCTTCCATTTGCTCACGGCGGCTTCCGCACGCCTTCGGGCAAGGCTGAACTCTACAGCGAAGCGATCAAGGCACAGGGGCTAGATCCCGTTGCCGAGTTCGTATCCCCTCAAGAATCCCGTCACGGCAAAAAAACGGCATTTCCGCTCGAGCTTTTAGCACGCAAGGCTGACAATTTTCTCAACTCGAGTTTTTCTAATCTGCCGTCGGTTCAGGCCATGGAGGAAACGAATCTTCTCGAAATGCATTCGAGCGATGCCCGAACGCGCGGAATTCGCGATGGAGATACGGTGAAGGTGTACAACAACCGAGGAGAAATCTTCCTTAGGGCTCGGGTGGATGGCGCCGTTCAACCGGGAGTGGTTTCGGCGAGGTTGAATTGGGCCAAGTTGACACCGGGATCTCGCAACATTAACGTCCTCACTTCAGAAAAACTTTCCGACCTAGGCAACTCGGCCACGTTTTATTCCGTCTTGGTTGAGGTGGAGTCATCTAAATTCATTCCATGAACCGCCGGCAGCAGTCGCAACTTGGACGCTTTCCGTTTCTCTACGTATAATGATCGTTTTCCTACATCCCAGAGTCTGAGGTCGTAGCGATTCATTTTTGTTCTCATGCAGACAGTGTTGTGTCCGGGCGCAGCCCAGGTAGTTACGGCGCTGCTGATCGTCCATCTTCTTCATTCGTATGGCTTTGGCTTGGAAGAAACCTTCTCCGTGGGGGAGTTGGCTTCATACTAGCCCTGCTTTTCTCGACCGCAGGCTGGGCGCAGAGCGACGTTATCTCCGAGATCGACATTCAGGGAAACCGCCGCATTCCTGCTGAAACCGTTCGCGCACGCATTTTTACTCACGCTGGGGACATTTACGACACCGCCGCACTGGAGCGCGATTTCAACTCCCTCTGGAACACCGGTTATTTCGAGGACATCCGCTTTACGCGCGAACAGACTCCCAAGGGCTGGCGGCTGATCGTTCAAGTCAAAGAGAAACCGACGGTTCGCGAGATCAATTATGTTGGGCTGAGTTCGGTTTCCACCAGTGACGTTCTGGATCGCTTCAAGTTGGCCAAGGTTGGATTGGCGGTAGAGAGTCAGTATGACCCGACCAAGGTCAAGAAAGCAGAAGTCGCGATCAAAGGGCTGCTGGCGGAACACGGCCGGCAATTTTCCACGATCCGGACCGAGATTCGCCAGATTCCGCCAGCCGCGATCGGACTGACGTTTGTCATCAAAGAGGGTCCGAAGGTCAAGGTGGGCAAGATCAAGTTCGAAGGCAACAAGAACGTAAGCACTCGAACCTTGCGATACGCCATGAAGAATCTTCGGCCCATCGGCGTCCCGCACTCGATTTTTCTGGAGAACATCTTCGCCCGAACCTACGACGCCACCAAACTCGACGAAGACACCGAGCGCGTCCGCAACGAATACCAGAACCGGGGCTATTTCAAAGTCATCGTTAACCAGCCCAAAGCGGAGATTCACGACACCGGCCACACCGGCGCTCACATCCCGTTACTGCAGGGCAAAGCCGGCAAAGCGGTCGATATAACCATGCCCATCGAAGAGGGCGACCGCTACACGCTGGGCGGGATTTCGTTTAAGAACAATAAAGCGGTTGGGAACACCAAGGCTCTGCGCGCCATTTTTCCGATCAAAGATGGAGAAGTTTTCAGTAAAGAGAAAGTGGCCAAGGGGCTTGAGAACCTGCGCAAGGCCTACGGCGAGCAAGGGTACATCAACTTCACTTCGATTCCCGAAACCCGCTTTGACGACGAAAAGAAATTGATCTTTCTCGACATTGACGTCGATGAAGGGAAGCAGTTCTACGTCCGGCGCATTGAGTTCCAGGGCAACACTACGACGCGCGATAAAGTGATTCGGCGCGAGGTCGCGCTTGAGGAAGGGAATATTTACAACTCGCGTCTCTGGGAGTTGAGCTTGTTGCGCCTGAATCAACTGGGATACTTCGACCAGTTAAAGCCTGACGATCCGAATATCACGGTGCGCCAGTTGGATGAGAAAGACGGACTGGTCGACCTGACGTTAAAGGTTAAAGAGAAGGGCAAGAACAGCATCGGCTTGAACGGAGGCGTTAGCGGACTGGAAGGCGCCTTTGTCGGCATCAATTATTCGACTAACAACTTTCTCGGCTTAGGCGAGACCCTTCAAGTTCAGGCCAGCCTCGGGAACCTGGCGCGAAGCGTGCGCTTCGGTTTCACCCAGCCTTACATGTTTGACCGTCCGCTGCAGTTTGGTTTTAACGTGTACTTCAACAAGATTAAGTATGATCAGGCGCGGCAACTCTCCATCTTTAGCGGGCAAAATTTAAATTTGTCCAACGTGGTCCTGCAGAACCTGCAGAATTACACGCAGTCGAGCGCGGGATTCACGCTGTCATTGAGCTACCCGTTGCGGCGCTCCTTCAAACGCGTGGGCATTACCTATTCATTCGACCGCTCGTCGCTGCTGGCCCTGAGCACTGCATCCAAGAATCTATTCGAGTTTCTCGCTTTCCGCGGTATTTCCGGCCCCAATGCGCTGAATGGAATCATCACCAGCAAGATATTCCCTAACTTCTCGACGAACACCATCGATAGCCCCATCTCTCCTCATCACGGCCAGCAGTTTACCGTGGGAGCTGAGTTCGCGGGTTTGGGAGGAACGGTCCGGTCGATTCGGCCGATCGTTCAATACAAGAAATTTATTCCGGTGCAGAACCGCCGGAACGCAATCGGGTTTAATTTTCAGGGATCGTTCATCAGCGGTTTCGGGGGATTGGTTGCGCCGCCCTTCCAGCGTGCCTACATGGGCGGCGAAAATGACCTGCGCGGCTTTGATATACGCTCGGTATCTCCGGTGGCGTTCCTGCCGAGCGTAGGAGCGATTACCTTGACGAGTCCCACAGGGGTGCCGGTCCTCAAAGATCCGCAGAACCCGCGCGCGGGAAATGTGACCATACCGATCCCCATCGATCAAATCACATTTCCAGGCGGTGATTTGAGCGTAGTCACCAACGTGGAGTATCGCATCACGATTTACGGGCCGGTGGCGTTGGCTCCGTTCATGGACCTTGGTATTGACCCGATTGTGCGGAAGTCGCAATTGCAGATTGCCCAGCAGCAGTATCAGGGCGTGGTCGGCACGGCTTTCGGATGTCCCCAGCTTTTGCAAACAGCCGCCGCCAATACCTGCACCGTGGGCTCAATATTGAACCCGCCGCCGTCGCAGGATCTGCAGGTGCTGGGCTCGACCAACTGGCGCCCCAGAATGTCGACTGGCCTTGAGTTACAGATGTTTCTGCCGGTGATCAACGCCCCGTTCCGGATTTATTGGGCGTATAACCCGCTGCGGCTGAATAGTGAGGCGAACCCGCCGATCCCGATTACGCCGGGAATGTTTCCGCAAACTTGCAATCCGAAAACTGGTTGCCAGTTAACGGCTGCGGGCGCGTACACCTATAACCTGGCGCGAATTACTTATTCGCCAAGTTTTCAGTTGCGGGAGCCGCGCAAGACGTTCCGCTTCACCGTGGCTACGACGTTCTAAGTTATTTCGTGCAATAGAAAGTTTGACGGCAACTGAGGCTGCTCTCTATAATTGCTGTTATCCACGCCATACAGAAGATGGTCAGGGTGGACGATGCGTCCGCAACGGTGGCGTGTGACGCTGGCATCCGGTGCGGCGGCTTTAAGAAGCAAAGACCTGGTGAGTGCAGCCCAGCGTTGTTAATCAAGATTCGTTAATCAGGATTCGTTAATTTCGATTCGTTAATCACAGTTCATTCCCGGACCTTACCGGAACCATATCCACCGGAACAATGTTCCAAGGAGTTTAAGCGATACGATGACAAGCAAGTTTCTGCGCTCCATCCTGGCCATTGCGGTTGTCTCAATGATTTCCGCATTCGCCCAAACCAGTGCGGCCGCTCCAACAGGTGCGGGCGCTTCGCCGGCAACCGGTTCTCCCGCGGCTTCTGCGCCTGTTGCAACCGGACCCGGTTCCAAGATCGGAACCATCAACATCGAGCAGGCCGTGATCGGGACCAATGAAGGCCAGCGTGACTTCGAAGCTCTGAAAAAGAAGCTGGAGCCAAAACAAAATGAGCTAAAGGGACAGAACGACGAGCTCGAAAATCTGCAAAAGCAACTGCAGACTCAGGGCGACAAGCTCAATGAAGACGCCCGCGCCACTCTGGTCAAACAGATCGAGACCAAGAAGAAGACCTTCGACCGCCAGGTGCAGGACGCCCAGGAAGATGCGCAGAACCAGCAAAAGGAAATCTTTCAGCGCATTTTGCAGAAGATGGCGCCGGTGATCGTAAAGCACGCGCAGGATACAGGCTTTGCGATGATTGTCGACACGTCGAATCCCTGGCCGCAAAGTCCGGTGCTGTGGTACGACGGAGAGAAGTCAGACATCACGAAGGCTGTGGTGGACTTGTATAACACGCAGTCCGGCGTTGCGCCGCCTGCGGCGTCAGGAGCGGCCGCCAAGCCTGCGGCTCCGAGGCCGACGGCTCCCAAACCTGCGGCGCCCAAGTCAACCGAACCGCCTAAGTAGTTTTCGCGACACCGCCGGTGTTGTGAAAGTTTCCGAAAGGGCCGCGCCAAGCGCGGCCTTTTTTCTTGGTTCCCCGCAGTCCCGCGGGCAAGTCGCGGTGTCCTTAGCAGTAACGCATTCAAGTTAGGAGGACACCATGTTCGACCGCACACTCAATTCCCCATGGGACAATCGCTCGCGCCGCGGATTGACGACCTTAACATCGTTTACTTTGCAGGCGCTGGCGGTGGCTGCACTGCTGGTGCTGCCGCTGCTTCGGCCGGCGGGCTTGCCTTCGTTTCATCAAATTTCAACGCCTGTCAGTTGGGGCCAGCCTTTGGATGCCCCTACTGCAATCAGAATATCTCCAGGTCCACACGGCACAACACCGCTCACAACTGCGCCAATCACGTTCACAGCGCCATCGAGAATTCCAACGGGCATTCCGGCGGAGGGCGAAGATGCCCCGCCATATATTGGAGGCCCAGGTGCCGCAGTCCCAGGGACACGAGGCGGTGATCCCAGCGGGGTCCGCAATTTGTTTGTGGGCGATTCGCGCCCGATTTTGCCAGCGATGCGACCGGCAAGCACTGTCGCTCCGCTTCGCATTTCGCACATGAGTGAGGGAAACCTTATTCGCAAAGTGCAGCCCACGTATCCGGGGCTGGCACGCAGCGCACGCATTCAGGGAGCCGTCTTGCTGCAGGCCATCATTAGCAAAGACGGATCGATTGAGAATCTCAGGCTTCTATCGGGCCATCCCATGCTGGCGCCTGCCGCGATTGAAGCGGTCAAACAGTGGCGTTACCGGCCTTACATATTGAACAATGAGCCCGTCGAAGTGGAGACACAGATCACGGTGAACTTCTCGCTGGCCGAAAATTGAGCGGTCTCGAGGCTCGTGGGCGCGGACGGGAGTAGCCCCAGGGTAACCTGAGACCATCCGGTGCTCCCGCTATAATCGAGCCCAGTGGCGACAACTGCAGAAATCCTGAGCCGCGTGGCGACCCGCCCCACCTGGGCGGAAGTGTCGCTCGCCACCTTGCGGCAAAACTTCCGCACGGTGCTGAAGCATGCCGGAGCGGATGTGACTGTATGCGCGGTAGTAAAGGCCGACGCTTACGGCCACGGGGCGGTGGAATGCTCGCGTGCGCTTCGGGATGAAGGCGCAGGCTGGCTGGGAGTCACCTCCCTCGACGAAGCGATCCCTCTTCGTGATGCGGGCATCGAGTCGCGAATTTTGCTGATGACCGGTTTCTGGCGGGGTGAAGAGAGTGAGATCGTCCGCCTTCGGTTTACACCCACGGTGTGGGAGCCGTGGCATATTGAGGCTCTGGAAATTGCCGCTGCTTCGGGAAACATCCGCCAGGCTGTGCATTTGAAGGTGGATACTGGAATGGGGCGGCTGGGCGTGTCGGTGGATGAGCTACCCGCGGTTCTAAAGGCGCTGCAAGCCGCTCGACACCTGATTCTGGAAGGACTCTCAACTCACCTGGCTTCTTCCGAAATCATGGATGCGCCGTCGGTAGCTGAACAGGCGCGCCGATTCGACGAAGCGCAGCGCATGGTGCGAGAGGCCGGCTTTGATCCGGCGCTAGTGCACATGGCAAACACCGGCGCGCTTATCTCGCGGCGCGAGACCTGGAACAATATGGTGCGTCCAGGCATTGCGCTCTATGGATATTATTTGCCGTTTCAGCGTGCGGGCAGGGAAGTGAGCGGAGGAACGTTGCGCCTTCCGGTGAAGCCGGTGCTGACCTGGAAGACGCGCATTCTATCCATGCGAAAATTCGCCGCCAATCAACCGCTAGGCTACGGTGGAACCTACGTGACGAAAGCTCCGGCGCACGTCGCCGTGCTTCCGGTGGGATACGCGGATGGATACAACCGGCAGCTTTCGAATCGCGGACGCGTGATTGTCCGCGACCACTATGCGCCCATCATCGGCAGCATCTCGATGGACCTGACGCTCGTGGATGTCACTGGCATTCCCGGGATCGCGGTTGGCGATGAAGTAATTTTGCTGGGAAGCAGAGATGGATTGAGCGTGGATGCGCTGGAGCATGCGCGCTGGGCGAACAGTTCTCCCTACGAGATCCTGTGCAATATTTCGAAACGCGTGCCGCGAAGGTACGGAAACTAGCGGCGTCCCCATCGAGAGTGTCATCCCGAGCGAAGCGAGGGACCTTGATGTCTGCCGGCGGCGCCCCGCTCCCCGCCCTTCGATTGGGACGATAACAGCGCCTTTCTACCTTCCATGTACTTCCGCAATATGGCGTTGATCGTGGTCTGGTAGCCCCGGCCGTGCTTGCGGAAGAACGTCAGCACGTCAGGATCGACGCGCAATGTGACCTGTTTCTTCGGTCCGGGCCAAATTATCGCGTTCTTGAAGAAGTCCGGGCCCAGCTTCGGAATATCGGAATAATCGATATCTTCGTCACGCATCGCGTCAATTCGCTTCCAGTCCGTCTTTGACGGCATCTTCGTATTCTTTCTGCTCTTCATGGTTTGCCTTTCTAAAAGAGATGATGCGAATGTTGCGCGGCGGCAGTTCAACAAACGTCACCACCGCAACCCGGCCCCCGACCATCCCGAGTCCAGTCCAGCGCTCCTCCCAATACTCCTCTCGCGTATCCGGGCGGACAAAGAGCGGACCGCGAAACATCTGTTCCGCCCAGATGAAGTTGAAACCATGCTTCCGAATGTTGGCGCGGTTCTTCGCTTCGTCCCATTCAAAAATCATTGTAACTCCAAATGTAGTTACACTTCAAGGAAAGTTCTTGCAAGTCACTTCACTGCTGAATATCGTCCTTGGCAGCCGGATTTTCTGGTGACGGATGTCACAAACAACGAGCATTTTTTTGACGGCGTCCCGTTTAAAGACGAAATGCCAAGCGCCGACCGCCGATTGCATCCGTTGAATGGTTGCAACCCAAGCTGCATCCCGGCGGCTTGTTACACTAGAAGATTGACCATGCCCTCGCGCTACGCACAATGGATGTACGACTGGGAACACCGCCTTACGTCGGTGGACAATAACCGCGTGGTGCGTCCGCTGGACTGGGGTTTGGAATTTGCTGAGGGCTGGCCTTGCCGGAATGGCTGGCAGCCGGGTCAAGCTGCTGAGGATCCTGCCAAGTTCTTGGTGGATTTCAACCGGCGCATCGTCGCCTCGAGCGATGAGTTTTATTCCTATACGCAGCCGACCGACTTTCGTTTGGAAAAGCGGGAAGTTCAAGTTTTTTCCACGCGCGAAGTTCCTGACCCCAAGCTCGAAGCAAAAGTGAAAGGAACGTCCGCGGAATTCTTGCGGTTCACTGCGCCGGTCAAGACTCCGTATCCGGAAAACAATTTGGTGAACGCGCGCTGGTTTCCGGCGCAGGGGCGGCGCGCAATTGTTCTGCTGCCGCACTGGAACGCGGACGCAATCGCGTACGTCAGCCTTTGCAAACTGCTTAACATGCTGGGGATTTCAGTGTTGCGCCTCAGCATGCCTTATCACGACATCCGCATGCCAGCGGAGATCAGCCGCGCCGATTATGCCGTCTCCGCCAACATTGGGCGCACGCTCGATGCGGTGCGGCAAGGCGTGGTGGATGTCCGCTGCTGTCTCGATTGGCTGGAGCAGCAGGGCTACAGCAAACTTGGAATCGTAGGCACCAGTCTCGGTTCGTGCTATGCGTTCATTGCGGCGGCGCATGATCCACGTATTCGAGTGGCGGCCTTCAACCACGCTTCCACCTATGTGGCCGACGTGGTGTGGCATGGACAGTCGACGCGCCACATCCGCCAGGGAATCGAATCGCAAATTAATCTGGAGACGTTGCGAAAATCCTGGCTGGCCGTGAGTCCGATGTCATACTTCGATCAATTCTCGCGCTGGCCCAAGAAGTCGCTCATCATTTATGCGAAGTACGATCTGACTTTTTTACCCGAACTTTCGCGCGACGTTGTTGCGGAATTCGAGCGGCGCGGACTGGACCACAAAGTTGTAGCGTTGCCGTGCGGTCATTACACGATGGGCGAGGCGCCCTATAGTTATATCGATGGGTGGCATCTGGCGTCGTTCTTGCGGACGGCATTTGATTGAGGGTTGGGCGAGACACTAGAACTGTGGCGTTAAAATCTAGACATGGAGACGCTGGGGTGGCTGATCCTCAAGCAGTGCTGGAATACCGTCGCGGCGAGTTTGTGATCAGCACCAGTGGCGCACGCCTGAATCTCGATGTGATTCACGAATTTCTGACCAATTGTTACTGGGCCAAGGGCATCCCACGGCAAGTTGTAGCGCGCTCGATCGCACATTCATTGTGCTTCGGCGTTTATGATGGTGGGGGTTCACAAGTCGGTTTTGCCCGCGTGGTCAGCGACTTCTCCACGGTGGCGTATCTGGGGGATGTATTCGTGCTCGAATCGCATCGTGGCCGCGGACTGAGTAAGTGGCTGATGGAATGCATCATGCAACATCCTGCCCTCCAGAATTTGCGCCGCTGGATTCTTTTGACTCGCGACGCACACGGGCTCTATTCACAGTTTGGTTTTAGTCCAGTGAAGGCTCCGGAGAGATACATGGAACTTCACCGGTCGAATGTTTACGATACACCCTAGGAACATTACATGAAGACTTCCGCAGCTAAGATGTATCGCCCACTCTACGAAGCCGATCCTCAAATCGCCGCTGCTATCGACAACGAAACTCGCCGCCAGCATGAGGGCCTGGAGTTAATTGCTTCGGAGAACTTTGTCAGCGAAGCGGTGCTGGAAGCCGCCGGATCCGTTTTCACCAATAAGTACGCGGAGGGATATCCTGGTAAGCGTTACTACGGTGGCTGCGAGTTCGCGGACGTGGTTGAGAACCTGGCGCGCGATCGCGCTAAACAATTATTCGGCGCCGAGCACGCCAACGTGCAGCCTCATGCCGGCTCGCAGGCGAACATGGAAGCTTACGCAGCCGTGCTGCAACCCGGCGACACTATTCTTGGATTGAACCTGGCGCACGGGGGCCACCTCACCCACGGTCATCATCTGAATTTTTCCGGCAAGACGTACAAGATCGTTCCCTACGGCGTCACCAAAGAAACGGAAACGATCGACTATGACGAACTGCAAAAGCTGGCGGAGGAACATCGGCCGAAACTGATTATCGGCGGCGGCAGCGCGTATCCGCGCATCATCGATTTCGCCCGAATGCGGCAGATTGCGGACAAAGTCGGCGCATTGTTTCTGGTCGATATGGCGCATTTTGCCGGGCTGGTTGCGGGCGGCGCGCATCCTTCGCCGGTGCCGCATGCGCATATCGTCACGTCCACCACGCATAAAACTCTGCGCGGACCGCGAGCGGGCATGATTCTTTCCAAGGCTGAATTCGCGGCGGCGATCGATAAGGTAGTTTTCCCCGGCATGCAGGGCGGCCCGCTGATGCACATCATTGCAGCCAAGGCCATCTGTTTTCAGGAGGCAATGCAACCCGAATTCCGCGACTATGCGAAGCAGGTCGTGATCAACGCGAAAGTTCTCGCTGAGACACTCGCTGCTGAGGGTTTCCGTATTATTTCTGGCGGGACCGACACGCACCTGATGCTGGTCGATGTTTTCTCCAAGGGCATGCTGGGCAGCGAAGCCGAGAAGGCGCTGGGCGAGGCTGGCATCACGGTCAATAAGAACGCCATTCCGTTCGACGCGAACCCGCCCATGAAGCCGAGCGGCATACGCATTGGCACGCCAGCCTTGACTACGCGCGGAATGAAAGAAGCCGAGATGCGTCAGGTCGGTCGCTGGATTGCGGAAGCGCTTCTGCAGCGGACCGATGCGGCTTTGCTGTCCAAGGTACGCAAGCAGGTGCTCGATCTTTGTGAGTCGTTCCCGTTATATGCCGCGCGCAGAGCCAAGGCGCAAGCGGAAGTGCGAGCATAGCATTCTGCTGTGCGCTGATGCGCCTTCATGTGTTTAAATTCCTTTCGTGAAGATCGCCATCGATATCCGGCGGATGACCGAGTTCGGTGTGGGTACCTATATCCGCAATGTCGTGCGGACTCTGGGACGGCTTGACCACGAGACCACTTACTTCCTCCTCGGCCCTCCGGGCAAAGTGAAAGAGATTGGCGCTCTGCCCCCTAATTTTTACCCAGTTCCTTTGGCCGAGCCGGAACGTTCGCTGAAGAGTTTTCGCGACTTCCGCACCGTAGTGAAGCGGCTGGAATGCGATCTGGTGCACGTGCCGAATCTGTTTTCTATTCCGCGCGCCCTGCCCTGCCCCTACGTCATGACCGTTCATGACATGCTCGAGCATCTCTCGAGGGCGCGCCAGCAGACCGGCTTTTGGGGATCCTTTCACTTTCAGTTGACCAAACGAGTCCTGAACGGCGCGGCGCGGATTTTTGCGGTTTCAAATTTTACAAAGATTGAAATTGAAAAGTTGTTTGGCATCCCTACGGAACGCATCGAAGTGGTTTACAACGCAATCGACGAGAGGTTTCTGCACGGGCATGCCAGCGCGGGAGACCGCCAGTTGATTGCCCAACGTTATCAGGTGAATTACCCCTTTCTGTTGTATGCGGGCAGAATCAGCCCGCATAAGAACGTAGTGCGCATGATCGAGGCGTTCTCCGCGCTGAAAACGGAATTGGAGAAAGATCACGCGTTTCCAGACCTGAAGCTCATCATCATTGGGGACGACGTTTCCGGCAACCCGGACTTGCGGCGGACGGTGGTCCGGAGCGGCGTGCAGAATGATGTGCGCTTCCTTGGATTCGTGCCGATCGAAGTGTTGCGCACGTTTTACGATCAAGCGAAGATTTTTATTTTCCCCTCGCTGTATGAGGGATTCGGCCTGCCGCCTCTGGAGGCGATGGCTCATGGCACGCCCGTTGTCACCTCAAACGTGTCGTCCCTGCCGGAGGTGGTGGGAAACGCGGCAGTGCTGGTGCATCCGGAAAATGTTTTCGAAATCATGAGAGCCCTGCACCGGGTGCTACTCGATCAGCCGCTGCGCGAAAAGATGAAGGAGCGCAGCTACCGGCAGGCGGCAAAGTTTTCCTGGGAAAAATCGGTGCGCCGGCTTATGGAGGTTTATCGGGAGTTTCCGGCCGCACCAGATACCGAACCTGGTGGTCAATCGGCGAGCGCGCGCAGAAATACTAAGGCAGGCGTGGCGTGACGCGGCGGTGCTAACGGCCGCTGGCTGCATTCCAGTACACGAAGTTATGCTATCTCTATTTCACCAAAGGCTGGCCAGGCGAGGCGACGGAGAGCTTGTGTAGCTTGGCAGTGACGCGGTTGCGGTCGGCATCGGTCTGAGCTGAGGCGAGACGTTTGCGGAGGGTCGTGATTTTGTGTTGACGGGCGCGGCGCCGGCGAATCTCCGGACGGCGGCTGGGTGCTGACATGTAGGGTCTCCTGTAAGTGAGTTAAGAAATTATGGCAGCCGGACCTGTAAGCCGAATTCTGTCCACCGGATTGCTCCGGCGGGACGGTCATTCCTCTGGGCCACGCATCGCTGCGTGGCTCTAGCGACCTACCCGAAGGTTTGACGCACCGAGCCGGCACGTGCCGAAATCTGATTCGTGAGAATCAGGTTCCCGCTTCCTTCCTATTTGGTCTTGCTCCGTGTGTGGTTTGCCCTGCCCGCTGCATTACTGCCGCGGCGGTGCGCTCTTACCGCACCTTTTCACCCTTACCGACATCCGTGAAGACGCAGGCGGTATGTTTTCTGTGGCACTTTCCGTCGAACGGGCTTGAACCCGCCCTCCCGGACGTTATCCGGCACACTGCTCTGTGGAGTTCGGACTTTCCTCTCCCCGCGTCCGAAGACGCCGAAAGCGACCGTCCGGTCCAGCTGCCAACCTGCCTATTATATGCGATGTGGAGTTTATAGCGCGTGGATCACGGCATCCGGCGTTCGGCACTCGGACTATCTACTCTTAGTTCGATTTGGCATCGCTCACTTTAGCAGGACTTTTCTCTCCACCACACAGATCGTAGGTGGGAGCTAGTTGGGCAGCTTGAAGTTCACCGTGATCTGGGTTTGGATTTCCACCGGATAACCGTTCAGTAGATAGGGCTTGTATTTCCATTGCTTCACTGCATCGGCGGCGGCATGAGAAAGCTCTTTATCGCCGCCGAGAATCTTTACAGCGGAGATATCGCCGCTTTTGGAAATGGTCGCCAGAAGCTGAACGCTACCTTCCACGCGCGCCCGCAGTGCGCTGGGCGGATATTTTGGCTGAATTTTTTTCACCAGCAGGCCCTGCGAAACTCCCGACGAAACGTTCAGCGTCTGCAGCACGGGAGTAGGAGCATTGCTCGGACTCTCGATGAGATTGGGCGGCCCTCCACCGTTTCCTGCGGGAGCGACACCCGATAGCATCGGCGGAGCTGGAGCATCGTTATTAGCGACTGACTTTGCCGTGGGCCGGGAAAGATGGTTCTTAATCACAATCGGCTCTTCGGCCTCTTTCGCTGCCGGAGCTTTGTTGGTCGCGGAAGGCGAAGGCTTCGAGGCATCAGTTGCGGGCGTGATCTTGCTGGGATGAGTTTCTACGGTCTCGGCACTAGCGGTAGTCTGCGCATCGGGAGCTGAAACTTTCTCACTCGGAGTCTGGCTCGGCGCCGCTTGTGGAATGGATACAGGAGCTTTCACCGGCGTCTCGACAACGTGATTGGGAACCGTCGAACTATTATCGGATTGTCCCCAGTGCATCCAGGCCGCATAGCCACCTGCGGCAATTAGTACAACCGCCGCCGCGATTATCAGCAGCAATTTCTTGCTTCCACTTCCCGAGGACTCGGCTTCAGTGCTGACCGCACCGCCGAAAGTGAACATCGGCGCAGATTCCGTGGGGATTTCTGCCGACGAGGCGCTCTCTTTAAGCTCCTCAGCCTTCGGGCTAGTTTTGATTTCCGGAAGAATTGCTGACGATTTATTCTCACTCGGAACGCCGGTTTTCGGTTCGCGGGCGGGAGCAGGAGCACTGGCCGCACTCATTCCGAATCCCGCTCGGCTCGTTGTTACTTCGATCTTGGGGTCGGACGAAGAAGGCACACTTTGAGACGCTGGAGTTTGTACGGCGGGAAGTTTTGCTGTCTCCCGGGAAAAGTTTTTGTCAGTCGTTGCGGCGGCGGAAGCCTCGGTGGTGCGGTTTTCCGGAGTGGCTGCTATAGCGCTCGCCGTTTTCGGAGTCTGGCTATTCGCGATGGCCGTGGTCACCGCTGGAAAACTAGCCGATTGCGGAGGCTTGGCGTCGACTAAGGTTGCAGGTTGCGGAGATAACTTTGGGGTTGCCGGCGGAGGCGCTGCGGAATTAGCAATCTGTGCTGGTTTGCCCGCATCATTCTTACGCAAGAGTCCGCGAGCTACTCGCAGCGTGCCTTTTGCCTGCTCAACATTGATGGGCTTGGTGAGAACCAGGTTGGCGCCGATGCGGAAAGCTTTCGCAACTCCCGCTTGTCCCTCAACTACAGCAACCGCGAGCGAAGATTGATTGCTGCTGGTGTTGCGCGCGCTCTTGAATAGCAGTGTAGCGTTCTGTTCGTTGTCGCAGTCAACCACCACGGCATCGAAGTGTTCGCCCATCAACTTCTTGACCGCAGCGAACGGTTCAGTGCAGGGAGTGACGGCAAAGTCCAGCTCGCTGAGCACTTGCGTGACGGTGTGAGCCGTCTTCTCATCAGGACAGAAGAGGAGTGCTTGATAACCCATATTAAGGTCATCCTAGGTACACCCGTAAGGCGCATCAAGTTACGAGAGTAATTCCATGGAAGCGGTTTTGGCCTTGCCAGAATGGGAGTTTGGCGCATCGCAATTCCCGGTCGCAGCCTACGGATACAATGCGGGACATGCGCATCCCGCTTTGGCTCAAAATATTCTGGACCGCCTGTGTGATCCTATGGGCGCCGATATACTGGCGGGAATACGGTCTGCAGAATTTTCTTTTCTTCTGTGATCTCGGCAATTTGTTTATCGCCGTGGGTCTCTGGCTCGAAAGCTCACTGATATTTTCATGGCAGGCATGTTCGCTTCTTGTGTTCCAAAGTCTGTTTACTGTCGACTTAGTGGTCGCTCTTGCGACTGGACATCACCCGATCGGCGGAACGGAATATATGTTCGATCCGCATGTCGCGTTGGGGATTCGGCTTCTGAGCTTGTTTCACGTTGTAACGCCGCCGCTGTTGCTGTGGGCGATTTGCCGGTTAGGTTATGACCGGCGCGGGTGGAAGTACCAGACTCTGACCGCCTGGATCGTGGTGCCGATTAATTATTTCTGGCGTCCGCAATACGATGTGAACTGGGCACGTGGGCCGTTTTTTCGAGAGCAGACGCTAATGCCTGGGCTGCTGTATCTTTTCGGCTATCTGCTTGTTGTTCCCGCGGCAGTTTACTTCCCGACGCACTGGTTTCTCGCGCGGATGACACAGCGACGCAGGGTAAAGTCCTAATCGTTTTTGCCGGAGTTCCGCGCCGCGCCTTGGTTTTGTTCGGCAATTTGTTTCATCGCCGCCGTGATCTTGTTTTTGTCCGATGCCGACTCTGGGTTTAAAAAGACGGCCTGCGATGGGAATGCCAGCGCGGTTCCGGAATCCTCGACGAAATCCATGATGCGTAGCAGCAAGTCTTCGCGGACCGCGGCGAATTCGCCAAAATCTTGCGTCAAGATGTAACAGACGAGCTCGAGGTTAGTGGAGGTCGGCGTCAACTCAATGAGTGACACGCGAACCGAAGCTTTTTCGATCTTGGCATGGCTCGTGACCACTTGGCGAACTTCGGATAGCACGTAGCGAACGTGGGCGGCGGCGGTATTGGAATGCAGAGCCAGCACCGTCTTGAAAAGCATCTTGTCGCGGCGACTGAGATTCTCCACGTTGATCGTCGCAACGGTCCCATTTGGAATTGCCAGCAGCGTTCGTTCCTCAGTGCGCACGCGAGTGGAGCGCAGTCCGATATCTTCCACCGTCCCCGTGCGATCGCCGAAGCGGCAGACGTCCCCGACGCGAATCACTTCGTCGCCCAGGACGGAAACGCCGCCGAACAAGTTCGCAATCGTCTGTTGCGCGCCGAAGCCGATGGCCAAACCGCCGATGCCGAGGCCGGCCAGCGCGGTGCTCATGTTGAATCCGAGGATGCCGAAGACGGTGAACACCGCCATCACGAAGACCGCGGCTTTGACGATGCGCTCGGCCAGCAGCATCAGCGACCCGGTGCCGGAGTGGCCGCGCGATAGCGCTCGATTGCGGACGCGACGCAGCAACCACTGAATGAATCGCCACAAGATCCAGTTCGCCCCCACTACCACTGCGACGGCCGTCAACTGAAAGTAGTAATGCTGCTGCAGCAGCGGCATACCGACATAGCTCGCTAAAATGCGATGAACAACCGTCCCGGCGAGCAGCCACTCGGGCCCGGAAACTCTTTGCCACTGCACCAATGCCGGTTGCCCATGCTGGCGCGACCACCATCGTACGGGAATGTGGACGATAACCAATAACACCCAGCCCGCGGCCGCGGCCACGGGAATCAGCAGCAACAGCGCCAGCCATTGCCACAGCGGCATGCCCGCCAATTCATGCTTCACCATCCATGCGGGTAATCGCGTTTCTACGCGCCGGGCCTGGATCTGGTCGTAGAGTTCGGGAATTTTGCCCAACGTTTCAGAAGAGAAGAGCCAGATTTTTCCCACGTTGGGGTCGGAGACGCGAACCAGTTCAAGGTCCACTTCGGTGTGGCCTGAGACCATGGTCCCGAGCCTTTGCCGGTCGGGCGAAACGTCTTCCTGAGGCGTGCCGTCCGGTTGCCGGCTTGGGCGCAGATTGCCGGCAAATGCGCGGTTCATCGCTACATTGAGTTTCATTGCCAACGCCTCGCCCTGTGTCTGGCGGCGGGCGGGACTCAGTTGCAGATACTGCGCGGCAATGCCGTAGTTGCTCTGTTGAGCCGCCTCAAGAAATCCAAAGACGGTCCCATAGGGAGTTTCTCGGCCTAGCGGGTCAGTCCCGGTTTTAGCGGGAGCGTTCGTGGCAGGTTGTGTTTGCAGGATTTGCGCAATAGCGCTTTGTGCCGAGAGCGCTTGGCATGCTAGGAAAGCGGAAATAAAAAAAACGATTGTTTTGAAGCGAGTGCACATGAATGACTTTTTCGCTTTGCGCCAATGCGCCGCGTCCGAGAACAGGACAGCCGAGACTCTGCCTGAGCCTGTCGAAGGGGCGGCTATCCCCACATGGAGTCTAGCCGAGCCGCAACATAAAAACTTATTGTAGCGGAACTGGCTCGCTGTAACTTATCTCCGCAGCTTACGGCCTCTTGGGACGGAATACGTGTGTGCTGGTGCCGAAGAAAACTTCCGCGGATTCCATCACAGTCTCAGACAGCGTGGGATGGGGATGAATCGTCATCGCAACATCGCTGGCTAATGCGGCCATCTCAATCGCCAGTACCCCTTCGGCGATCAATTCCCCGGCTCCGGCGCCGACAATTCCTACACCCAAAACGCGCTCGCTATGCGGATCAACGATAAGCTTAGTCATGCCTTCGGGACGATCAAGCGTAACCGCACGTCCTGACGCTCCCCAGGGAAACTTTGCAACTTTGATTTCGCGCTTTTCTTTTTCGGCTTGGGTTTCGGTAAGGCCACACCAGGCGATTTCTGGATCGGTGAACACCACTGCAGGAATCGCATTGGGCTCGAATGCAACTTTATGTCCGGCAATCGCCTCGACCGCAACGCGTCCTTCATGAGACGCCTTGTGCGCCAGCATGGGCTCGCCCACTACATCACCGATGGCGTAGATCGATGGATCGGCGGTTTGCAATTGCTTGTTGACTTCGATGAACCCGCGCTCGCCGACTTTAACTTGTGTCGTATCGAGGCCGGGAATTTCGGAGTTTGGTTTGCGGCCGACAGAAACCAGCACGCGGTCGAAAAGTTTATCGCGGCTGCCTTCTTGTACGGATGGACCTTCGAAAGTCGCACGGATTCCATTGCTTTCTTGTTTGAGAGAAGCGACGGTGGTATTCACCAGAATCGCTTCAAACATTTTTTCCAAACGCTTTTGCAGCGGAAGAACCAGATCGCGATCCGCTCCGGGCAGCAGACCGGGGAGCATTTCCACTACGGTGACCCGCGTTCCCAGTGCAGCATAGACCGAGCCGAGCTCGAGGCCGATGTAGCCGCCGCCAACCACCAGCAGGCTCCCTGGGACGTCTTCGAGATTGAGGGCCGCGGTTGAATCCATCATGCGCGGCGAATCCAGTTTGAAAGCCGGAATGATGGCGGGACGCGAACCGGTTGCAATGATGATTCGGTCGAAGCTAAGGGAAGTTTCGGTCCCATCAGACTTCGTGAGGCGGAGCGTTGTGGAATTTTCGAATGCGGCGCGGCCCTGGATGTATTCCACATGCCGCTGCTTGGAAAGTTGTCCCAGGCCGCCAGTCAGTTTTTTGACGACGCTTTCTTTCCAGCCGCGCAAGCGCGCGAGATCGATGTTGGGGCGGGGGAAGTCGATCCCCCAATTCTTGGCTTGCTGAGATTCTTCAATCAGCTTGGCCACGTGAAGCAGCGCTTTGGACGGGATGCAGCCGCGATAGAGGCAGACGCCTCCCGGATTTTTTTCCGGGTCGATCAGGGTAACTTGCATGCCGAGGTCGGCGGCGAGGAATGCGGCGGCATAGCCCCCGGGACCGCCTCCGACCACGGCGAGGCGCAATTTCTGCGATCCCTCCTGTGTTTCTTGCGGCGTTTGGTTCACAGTTTCGTTCATGAAGTAACTTTCTCTTGAAATCTTAGTTGGTGGAATTTGGCTCGCGGCTATCCCTGAACCGAAAGTAGAAAGGGCTGCTCGAATGCTTCCGCGACCCAGCGCAGAAAACGCGCGGCGTCGGCGCCATCAATCAACCGATGATCGTAGGAGAGCGATAGCGGCAGGATCAGGCGGGGCTCAAATTTTCCCCCGATCCATTCCGGTTCCATGCGAGAACGCGATAGGCCGAGAATGGCGACCTCGGGATGATTCACGATCGGAGTGAAGGCCGTGCCTCCGATGCCGCCTAGATTCGTGATGGTGAAAGTGCCGCCTTCCATATCGGCATGCGTGATTTTCTTGTCGCGCGCCTTCTGGGAGATCTGCGACAACTCGACCGCAAGCTCCACAATATTTTTCTTGTCCACGTCGCGAATCACCGGAACCAGCAAGCCGCGATCTGTATCGGCTGCCACACCGATACTGATGTATTGCTTGTAAATAATTTCTTCCTTCTCCATGTCGATGGTGGCGTTAAATTGCGGGAAGACCTTCAGCGCGGCAGCACAAACTTTCAGCGCGATCGCGGTAACCGTCATCTTGCCGCCGGCCTGCTCAGCCTTGGGAGCGAAACGTGCCCGCAATTGTTCGAGTTCGGTGATGTCGGCGCGGTCGTGCTGAGTAACGTGGGGAATGGTGTTCCAGGATTCGGCTAGATGTTCCGCCGTCTTGCGGCGAACCCCTCGCATGGAAACGCGCTCGATTTTTCCCCACTTGGCAAAGTCGGGAAGCTTGGGCGCGGCGAAATGTCCGGCTCGCGCCGGGGCTTGCGCAGCAGAAGTTAAAGCGGCTTTGGCATGGGCTTTGACGTCGTCTTCGCTGATGCGTCCACCGGGGCCTGTGCCTTTGACGTCGTAGATGTCGACTCCGATTTCGCGAGCCAGGCGACGAGTGTGAGGAGCGGCGGGCACCGGTCCGCGGTGCTCCGTTCCAGCTACTTTGCCCAACTGCGCAGGCATGGAAAAAGCCGGGGCGCTCGCGCGTGGCTGATCGGGAGGCAGAGCTTGTTCCTCGGTCTTGCCTTCCGCGCGAATGGCCGCCTGAAACGCCAGACGCGCTCCATGCTGGCCGGAGACGTGCTCCACTGGCTGCCTCTGCGGACGCGCGGGCTCGGCTTGCGGCGCCGCTCCGCCTTGCAGAGTGAAGATCACTTGGCCAACCTTGATCTTCTCGCCTTCTTTGACTTTCACTTCATTCACCACGCCAGTGACCGACGATGGGACTTCCACCACAGCTTTGTCGGTTTCGAGTTCCATCACCGGCTGGCCTTCGGAAACTTTCGCGCCGGGGGCGATCATCAGGCGCACCAGGTCGCCCTCGGAAATGTTTTCTCCAAGTTCTTGCAAACGAAACTCTGTGGGCGCGGGAGCGTCGGTCGCTCGCGCCCGGCGTGGCGCAGCTTGGGATTCTGATTGAGGGGCCGGGGCTGGCTGCGGTTTTGTAGCGGTCGCCGTTGCACTGTTCGAAGGCTGCACAGGCTCAGGCTTACTGGCGGTCGCCGTCGATTCTTTTTGTCGCCGAGTTTCTTTCGTGTCGGCGGCGGCGGGGGCTCCATTATTATCCGCGGTAAAAATTATCTGCCCTACCTTAATCTTGTCGCCTTCCTTAACCAGAATGTCCTTGATCGTCCCGCTGATGGAAGAGGGAACTTCGACGACCGCTTTGTCGGTTTCAAGTTCCATGACGGTCTGGCCCTCGCTGACCGTGGCGCCGGGCGCAACCATGAGGCGAACCAGGTCGCCCTGTTCAATATTTTCACCAAGAGCGGGGAGTTTAAATTCGATCACTGATTCCGTTCCTCAATTGTTTCCTGCGGGGTTCAAGGCTTAACTAATGGCCGGGTTTACTTTTTCCTGATCAATTCCAAGATCACGGATGGCTTGCTTAACCACGTCAATGCTGATTTTCTTTTCCCGCGCCAGCGCTCCCAGCGTAGCCAGCACGATATGTTTGGCATCGACTTCGAAGAAATCGCGTAGTGCGACGCGACTCTCACTGCGGCCAAAGCCATCGGTTCCAAGAGAAACAAATTGTCCTGGAACCCATTTCGCCAGAGATTCAGGCAATACCTTCATGTAATCTGATGCGGCGATGAAGGGCCCGGGCGCATCTTTCAAGGTTTGCGTCACGTAAGGCATTTTCGGGGATTCGCCGGGATGCAGCATGTTCCAGCGTTCGCAATCGTTGGCATTGCGATACAGCTCTTTATAGCTGGTCACGCTCCACACATCGGCGGCCACTCCGTATTTGTCTTTCAGAATCGTCTGCGCCTTCAACACTTCGTACATGATGGTTCCGCTGCCGAGTAATTGCACGCGCAGTTTTTTGTCCGAAGCGTCCGAGGTTTTGAAGCGGTAAAGGCCGCGCAAGATGCCTTCGCGGACGTTCGCGTCTTTCGGCATCTCTGGCATGGGGAGCGGTTCGTTGGTTACAGTGAGATAGTAGAAAATCGATTCCTGGTCGATGTACATGCGCTTGATGCCATCCTGAATAATGACGGCAATCTCGTAAGCGAATGCCGGGTCGTAGGCAACCAGGTTAGGAACCGGCAGCGCGAGAACGTGGCTGTGACCATCCTGATGCTGCAGGCCTTCGCCGGCCAGAGTGGTTCTTCCAGCTGTGCCGCCGATGAGGAATCCGCGGGTGCGCATGTCGGCCGCGGCCCAGATCAGGTCGCCGATTCTCTGGAACCCGAACATGGAGTAATAAATAAAGAAGGGAATCGTGTTGATGCCGTGGTTCGCGTAGGCCGTGCCGGCTGCGATGAACGAGCACATCGAGCCCGATTCGGTGATGCCTTCCTCAAGAATCTGCCCGTTCTTTATCTCCTTGTAATAAAGGAGAGTATCCATATCGACGGGTTCGTAAAGTTGCCCGACGCTGGAATAAATGCCGACCTGCCGGAACAATGCTTCCATGCCGAAGGTGCGAGCTTCGTCGGGAATGATGGGAACGATTAGCTTGCCTAAATCCGGATCGCGGAGAAGTTTTGCCAGCAGCCGCACGAAAACCATGGTGGTGGAAGCTTCGCGCCCGTCGGTGCCTTTGTAGAACTCTTCAAAGTGCGCTTCCGGCACGGCCTTTATCGGCGTAGCAGACACTTTGCGCTGCGGCATGTATCCGCCGAGTTGCTGGCGGCGGGCTTGCATGTACTTGATTTCGGCGCTGTCATCGGAGGGACGATAGAACGGGGCATTGTGCAGTTCATCATCCGGAATTGGAATTCCGAAACGCGAGCGGAATAGTTCCAGCTCTTCTTCGTTCAGTTTCTTTTGCTGGTGGGTAATGTTTTTGCCTTCGCCCGCTTCGCCCAGGCCATAACCTTTAATCGTTTTGGCGAGGATGATTGTCGGGGAACCAGTGTGATCGACTGCGGCGCGGTACGCGGCATGGACCTTGATGGGGTCGTGTCCGCCGAGTCGCATGCGCGCCAGTTGCTCGTCGGAAAGATGCTCCACCATTTTCAGCAGGCGCGGATCGGTGCCAAATAAATTCTGCCGGAAATACGCTCCGCTTTCGACGAAATATTTCTGATACTGTCCGTCGCTGATTTCTCCGAGCCGCCTTACGAGGATGCCGTCGCGATCATTGCGAATCAGGCTGTCCCAGTCCGAGCCCCAGATCACTTTGATCACGTTCCATCCCGCGCCGCGGAAGATGGCTTCCAGTTCTTGAATGATCTTTCCGTTGCCGCGCACCGGGCCGTCCAGCCGCTGCAGGTTGCAGTTCACCACGAAAATCAAATTATCCAGATTCTCGCGCGAACCCAAGGTGATGGATCCCAAAGACTCCGGCTCGTCCATTTCGCCGTCGCCGAGGAACGCCCAAACCTTGCCGCCCCTCGATTCCTTCAGCCCGCGATTCTCCAGATAGCGAATGAAGCGCGCGTGATAGATCGCCTGAATCGGGCCCAGGCCCATCGAAACCGTGGGGAACTCCCAGAAATTCGGCATCAGCCACGGATGAGGATAGGAACTCAATCCGCCGCCCGGTTTCAATTCGCGGCGGAAATTTTCCAGCTTCTCGGTCGGAATGCGGCCTTCGAGAAAAGCACGAGAGTAGATACCAGGCGCGGCGTGGCCCTGAAAATAAACAAAGTCGCGATCACCGCTTTCATTTCTTGCCCGGAAGAAATGATTGAACGCAACTTCGTACAAAGTCGCCGCCGAAGCGAATGTCGAAATGTGTCCGCCGATGCCTTCCTGAATTTTGTTGGCGCGCACCACCATGGCCAGCGCGTTCCATCGAACCAGGCTCTTGATGCGGCGCTCCATCTCCTGGCTTCCGGGAAACGGTGCTTGTTGCGCAGACGGAATCGTGTTCTGGTAAGGAGTGGTCGCCGAGAATGGAAGATTCACACCGGCGGCATGGCGGGCATGCAGCGCAAGCTGCTGCAGCAGTCGCCCGGCGCGAACCGGGCCGCCCTGGGAGAGAACGTAGTCGAGTGAGTCAACCCACTCGCGAGTTTCTAATACCTCTTGACCGTCAGTTTCCGTCTGAGCCACGTCGGGGATCTCCGTTAAGTTGTGCTGAACATTCTGGGCTGAACATTCCATGATATGCAATTACGCGGAATTTTGCTGGACGAAAGTCGCTGTCTAAACGTTCTACAATGCCAAAGGTCCCCTGGAAGGTGGCATTGGCGGGCCTATTTCGGACATCTTTTATTATTTTTAATGGAGGTCTAATGCTGCGGATTGCACTGCTTCTGATTGTGGTTGTGATCGTCGCGATTGTAATTCTGCGCTTGCTCTCCAGCGGTCGCGCCGCAGCTCTCGCGCCAGGCAGCGCTGCTCCTGACTTTACCTTGCCCTCGCAGGAAGGTGCTTCGGTCAGCTTGAAGGATTATCGAGGCAGCTGGGTCGTCCTTTATTTTTATCCCAAGGATCAGACTCCGGGATGCACGCGGGAAGCGCACAACTTTCAAGTCGATCAAGCCAAGTATGCGGAGCGCCACGCGATTGTTCTGGGCGTGAGCGTGGACAGTGCGGAGTCGCACAAAAAGTTTTGCGCCAAGGAAGGATTGAACTTCAAGTTGTTAGCCGACACCAGTGGCCAGGTGAGCAAGGCCTATGGTTCGCTTACCAATCTTGGAGTCGTGAAATTTGCCGCGCGGCACACTTTTCTTATTGACCCCGCCGGGAAAGTGGCGAAGGCATACACGAGCGTCGATCCCGTGCGACATAGCGAAGAAGTGCTGGCTGCTTTGGACCAACTCCAGAAGTAGTCGCCGCCGGTTGGCCTGCGGGCCATAATCGAGCAAGACATGCTTTAAGACATTGGCTTTAAGACATCGGCTTCAAAACATCGGCTTCAAGACATCGGCTTCAAAACATCGGCCTCAAAACATTGGCTTAATGTTCCGCGCGGAACATTTGTACAGATTATATCGTATGTACAGTAGGGTCGGTATAATACCTTCTAAGCGACTGAGAGGGCCGGACTTAACGGCTTTCCCCAGGCCGCGAAGAGAAGTGCCCGCAAACCTGAAGGCGGTTAGATAGGAATGGCGGGGGAGGTCCTGGCTGGCGTCAGGGTAAACTGAACGGAATGGGTACCGCGGCACGACATGAAGCGCAAGAGCCTTTCCGGAAAGAAAAAGAATACCGCTTCCCGCCCGGCTTCCAGCGCAATCTTGTCTGGTATGTGCTGCGCAAATTCCGTCCCCTAAACCCCATCCATCTTTTTCAGCATTTGGCTGAGACCTACGGCGACATCGCGCATTACAAACTTGGAAGTCAGCATATTGTTTTTCTGAACCATCCCGAGTACATCCGTGAAGTGCTGGTGGTGCAGAATGACAACTTCATCAAGGAACGGACGGTGCAGCGCAGCAAGATGCTGCTGGGCGAGGGCATGATTACTGCAGAAGGGGCCGCGCACCGGGCGCAGAGGCTGGCGGCGCAGCCTGCATTTCATCGTCAGCGGATTGTGGAATACGCGGGCGTCATGGTCGAAGAAGCGGTTCATATCCGCGATTCCTGGCGGTCGGGGGAAGAACGCGATATCGCCACGGACATGATGCACCTGACGCTCAACGTGGTGGCGCGAACTTTGTTCGCGACCGACCTGCGCGAGGAGGTGTACGAACTGGCAGCCGCCATCAATCGCATCATGGGGCTCTACAATTTTCTGATCATGCTGCCAGCGGCGGAGTGGCTGGTGCATTTGCGTCCCCCAGGATTAGCCGCTTTCGTGCGGGCGCGCAACCGAATCGATGCGGTGGTTTACCGCATGATCGACGCGCATCGCAAGAGCGGGCTCGATAGCGGGAGCTTACTCGATCTGATGCTGGCGGCTTCTCCTGCCGAGAACGAAGAATCAAGACAGTCTTTATTTCTGCGGGATCAGGTCATCACGATTTTTCTGGCGGGCTACGAGACGGTTGCCAACGCGCTTTCGTGGACGTGGTATTTGCTCTCGCAAAATCCGGACTGCGAACTCAAGTTTCAGGAAGAGGTAGATGCGGTCCTCGGGAGGCGGTTGCCAACGTTTGAGGATGTATCGCGTCTGCGCTACACCGAAAGTGTGATGGCGGAATCACTTCGGCTCTATCCTCCGGCGTGGGCCATGGGCCGTTATGCCAACAACGATTTCTCTCTGGGAGATTATTTTCTTCCTGCCCAAACCACGGTGCTGATCAGCCAGTTCATCACGCACCGCGATCCGCGATATTTTCCCGAGCCGCTGCGCTTCGATCCCGAACGATTTTCTGCGGTGGCAAAAGCCAGGCGGGCGAAATTTACTTACTTCCCGTTTGGTGCGGGAGCGAGGCAGTGCATCGGAGAATCTTTTGCCTGGATGGAAGGAGTGCTCATTCTGGCGACGCTGGCTCAGAAGTGGAAACTCAGGTTGGTCCCCGGGCATCCGGTAGAGCCGCAGCCACTAATTACGCTGCGGCCGAAATATGGAATGCGGATGGTGGTTGAGCCGCGTTAATGCGAGCTGCGCTTCTCGCCGCCAGGGTTGAGTTTGCTGGGGGGAGCAGCTGCGCTCACGAGAACTACCGCGGGTAAGTTCACCTGGAACAGAGAGCCTCTTCCAAGTTCGCTTTTCACAGTGATCGATCCCTTGTGAAGGTGGACGATCCATTGCGCGATCGCCAGACCCAGGCCAGCGCCGCCAAGTTCCCGGCTGCGCGCCTTGTCGACACGATAGAAGCGCTCGAAAATTCTGGCTTGATCCTCGGGCGCGATCCCCCCGCCCGTGTCCTGGACGCTGACGACCACGCGGCCATTGATCTCTTCAGCAGAGAGCGTTACTTTGCCGGGTACGGGTGTGTACTTGAAAGCATTGTCGAGAAGAATGTCGATCACGCGCCGCAGTGCGCTGCCATCTGCCATCAACGTCAATGGGGCTGCCGGCAAGCGATCTTCAAACTGCAAATTTCGCAGGGAAGCGACTTGCGCCCACTTCGAGGCAGACTCTCTTAATAAGGTGACGAGGTCGAGAGACTGAATGTTGAGAGCTTCGCCGCCGGAGTCTGCGCGCGCCAAAGCGAGGAGTTCCTCGATAAGTTTGGCAGTACGATCTGATTCGACAAGAATATGCTGCAGCGCGTCGCGATACTCGGATTCGTCGCGCGACCGCCGCAACGCGAGCTCGGCCTCGGTGTGGATGAGGGCGATAGGAGTACGCAATTCGTGGGAAGCGTCGGCGGTGAATTCGGTGATGCGCAGGAAGGCGGACTCGATTCTGGCCAGCATCTCGTTCAGGGTGTCGGAGAGCCGCTGCAACTCATCTCCGGTGGTTAGGGTTTCGAGGCGGCTGCTGAGATTGTGGCCAGAGATGGTACGCGCAGTTCGCGCCAGAGCATCGACAGGCGCGAGCGCTCGATGACTAAGCCAATAGCCAACGCCCGACGCACCCAGCAGCAAAATCGGCGCGAAGCCAAGCAGGTATTTGCGGAAGTCATCGAGGGTTTCGATTTCTTCGTGCATAGGGTGGCCGAGCTGAACCGTATACACGCGTTTGCCCGCGAGCATTCGTTTGCTGATGAAACGGAAGCTGCGGTGGCCCAATTTTCGATTTTCGTAACGAGGCTTGCCCTGGGGATCGACCGGCACTGGTGGCAGCGGGTAGTCTTCAAGAAAGCGCGAACGATAGATTGAGTCGCCGTCGGCGTCGCTGATTTGCAAATAATCTTCGGAGCTTTCGATCTTGTAGTCTTCGCTGAGTTCCGCCTCCAGCTCGGGTGTTGAAACATCTTGCCGGGCTTGCAGGAATCGTTCCAGATCAGAAGCCTGGTCCTTCAGGACTTGATCGGCAATGTCGTACACGTTCTGGCGCAGGATGAACCACATGCCCACGCCAAAGATAAGCTCAGCCAGCAGAAAAATCGCGAGGTACCAGAGGGTCAGACGCGAGCCGATGGAAAGCCGCTTCACGACGCAGACTCCTCGCGAATCATGTAGCCAACGCCTCGGACGGTAAGGATCAACTTAGGCAAGCCTTCGCGATCCACTTTGTGGCGCAGAAGGCGGACGAAGGCGTCCAGCGTATTTTCCTCAATTTCGCGATCGAAGCCCCACACTGCTTCGATCAGCGTATTCCGCGGAACTACCTTGCCGGCACGATACATCAACCGTTCAAGCAGGCTGTACTCGGTGCGGGTCAGGGTAATTGCAACGCCGGCGCGAGAGACCTCGCGGGACTCTGGGTCGAGCACGAGATCCCCCACCTGCAGGCGATTCTGGGGCCGGGAGGTTGAGCGGCGCTGCAGAGCGCGCAGGCGTGCCAGCAGTTCGTTGAAGGTGAATGGCTTGGTGAGATAGTCGTCGGCACCGGAGTCCAGCCCGCGGACGACGTCGGGAACGGAATCCTTGGCGGTGAGCATCAACACCGGGGTAACGATTCGTTCCTGGCGAAGTTTTTTGGCGAGATCGAAGCCATTCATCTTGGGAAGCATGATATCCAACACAATCGCGTCAAATTCGTAAGCGTGCGCGAGCTCCCAGCCTTCGCCGCCATCGGCGGCGCAGGTCACGTTGTGACCTTCTTCAGTAAGGCCACGGCGCAACAGTTCGAGCATTCGAGGTTCGTCTTCGACCACCAGCAGCTTCACAGGGTTGGTTTACCACATTCCGGGATTCTGCGTGCGGTCCACATTGCTATTAGTTCACTTCAATCTGAAGATTGAGTGAAACTGAAATAAAGAGAGATAGCGCTAAGGGATGAGGTTGGCGGGCTATTTGAATGGAGGCGCGGGTCGGAATCGAACCGACGCATAAAGGTTTTGCAGACCTCTCCCTTACCACTTGGGTACCGCGCCCCTGCACAATACGTTAGCGTTCCGCGCAGAAAAAGTCTACTTCACGGCAGGCTTGAAAATGAATGGAGCGGGAGACGGGATTTGAACCCGCGACTTCGACCTTGGCAAGGTCGCACTCTACCACTGAGTTACTCCCGCTCAGCCTGATCATTTTACACGATTTGACTTTGGAGGGGCCAGCCAAGATCCTTGGCCCACACCCGCTGCTCCCGTCGGAAGAGGCACTTCGAAGTCTCAAATGGCTTCGAGGGACTCAATTAAAGCACCATCACAAAAACGCCGATGAGAACACTTTGGAGGGGTTTCCATGAAGGCGATTGGCTTACGAGCAAAGTTGGCGCTGGGATTTGGCATTTTGCTCGCCACGCTGATCATGACGGGCTCAGTCGGATATTATTCGACCGGCAGAGTGATCGCCGCGGCGGAAGACGTGAGATTCTCGCTGAAGCGAAAAGAAGTTGCGACCGCAATCGAATTGGGGGTGAGAAAGCAGTTTCAGTCCGCGTCGGGGTTCGTATTCAATGGCGATCAGGCGTCGCTCCAACAGTACGGGCGAGACAAACAGGAAGTGGCTGAGCAACTGGAACAGTTGAAAAAAATGTTGACCAGCGAAAAAGGTAAAGAGCTGTTGAGCAAGATGCATCAAAGCACTGACCGGATAACCACTATCACAGATAAGGAAATCTCCTTCCGACGCGCGAACCGGTCGTACGAAGCCAACGATCTAGCTTCCGGCCCCAAGACGCAAGAAACCATGAAGAATTTCGCCGCGGACTGCCAGGAGCTCGAGGCGTGGGAAGACAAGCTTGGCCAGGACGAGCTGCATGCGGAGCATCAAACGGAACAGAGGGCGAACGAAGTAACCTTGTCGTTGGTCGGGTGCGGCTTGGTGCTTGGAATTGTGATTGCGATTCTGATTGGGCGGTCGATCACCAACAGCCTTAGCAACATGCTCGGAATAATTCAAAAGATTGCCGCCAAGGATCTGATGGTGGAGGACGTGGTAGTTACGTCCAGCGACGAAGTTGGACAGGCGGAAGTGGCGCTGAACAGCATGAAGAATACTCTGCATGAGATGGTGCGGAGCATCGCGGCAACGGCCGAACATCTAGCCAGCGCCAGCGAAGAGATATCGGCTGGGGCCAGCCAGTCCGTGGAGAATGCCCGGGTGCAGGCCGATCAAACCCAGCAAGTCGCCGTCGCCATGCAGGAGATGTCTTCTACGGTTCATCAGGTGTCGGAACACTCGCAGAAAGCGTCGGAGTCATCGCATAAAGCGGCACAGGCGGCGCGCCAGGGCGGGGAAGTGGTGAAACAGACGCTCTCAACCATGGGCAGCATCGCCGACTCTTCCAGAACCGTGGCCGCGCGCATTGCGGAGTTGGGCAAGAGCTCCGAGGAAATCGGGAAAATTGTGGCGGTTATTGATGATCTCGCCGATCAGACTAATTTGCTGGCTCTAAACGCGGCCATTGAAGCGGCGCGAGCCGGCGAGCAAGGACGCGGCTTCGCCGTGGTCGCAGATGAAGTTCGTAAACTGGCGGAGCGCACCACCAAGGCAACTCAGGGAATTGGCAGCATGATCGAATCGATTCAAACGGAAACCAAAAATGCAGTGCAGGCGATTGAACTGGGCAATCGCGATGTCGAAGCCGGAGTTGAGAAGACTTCAGCTTCGGGAACCGCGCTCAAAGAAATCATCGAAGTGTCGGAGCAGGTCGGGGACATGATTGCGCAAATCGCAACCGCGGCGACCCAGCAATCCAGTGCTACTGAACAGGTGAATAACAATGTTTCGCAGATTTCAAGCCTTACGCAAGGATCATCTTTGGCGGCGGAACAGACCGCTAAAGCATGCGCGGAGCTTTCCGCGATGGCAGTAGATTTGCAAAATCTGGTGAATCAATTCAAGCTGGGGACTATGCCTTCCATGGCAGTTCCGCACTTTGAGCGTGGAGGCATGGCGAACATGGCTGATCAAGACAGAACTGGGCGTTCGGCGCCGTCAACCAAAGCCAGGGCGGCCGCTGCTTCCGGCGAATAATTTCTCCGACCATTCGGCAAGCTCTCTACACCGGCACCAAAGCCATAATTTCACGGTCAATTAACCGCGCAAAAGAAAAATGTTCGAGCCTGAGCAGAAGGGGGCGCGTGACTTCCTGTCCTTTGGCGACCACCAAGACGCCCGCGTGATTTTTTATGTTTTGCTGCAAGATCATTCCTACGGTGAGCTCTGAGATTGGAATCTGCCGCAACGCCATTTTTGACTCTTCCGGTTTAATGTCTGCCAGCGCATCGACCAGATCGCGGTCGAACTCAGATCGGTACTGGAGGCGGCGCACGGCTTCTTCGGTGGACACTCCTTTCATCCTGAGGTTGTCGAAGGCAACTGCAACCCTAAGCATCTTGGCCCCAAGGGTGAGGATCGCCGCGGGCACTTCCGGTACTTGTGGTGGATTCTTCGGAATCTCTCTGGTCAATTGTTGACCGACGATCCAGGCCACAGGTTCCAGCCGGCTGACGTTGATCAGGAGATCTCTTGCGACTGCAGGGTGAGCCTCAAAGCGAAGCCGATTTTCGGCTGATAGGTGGGTGTCAACGTACGCAGCCTGAATCAGTTCCGGGTCCAGCATAATGCAGCCCAACTGCGAAAGCATGGCTGCGGCATCAAGGCACCACAGAGAAGGGATATGAAACTTGTCCATCAGGTGGCGGACGCAGCGGGCAACGCGAGTGGATTTTCCGAAAGCTTCGGGACTGATCGCCGCTAATACATCGGTCAGCAGTTTAATGCTGCCCATCAGGGTATTTTCGAGCACGTCCTTTTCCGCCGTGATCAATCGATACTGGATTAGTCCGCTGGTGATGGCTTTGGTCAGAACATCTTCCGTGCAGGGCTTGGCCAGAAAACGGAAAATATTTCCCTCGTTGACGGCGTCGATGGCCGCATTAATGTCGGCGCAGCCGGTGAGCATCATTCTGATGGTTTGTGGCGCGTCCTGACGGACCCGGGCGAGAAACTGTACTCCGTTCATTCCGGGCATTCGCATGTCAGATACGACGACCGCATAGGGACCGTTCTCGCGGATTGCGGCGAGCGCCTGCTCTCCGCCGACTGCTGTGTCCGATTCAATGTGCGCAGGCAACATTAACTGGTAGGCGGCGAGGAAGGCTGGCTCATCGTCCACGAATAGGATTTTGTCGGCCATAAGAAGCTTTCGCGGGGGTGACCTTCAAGCAACCAGAGACCGTTTCAGGATTTCTCAAGCTCCCGCTGTCATTTCGCGCGCCCACTGCATCGCTTTCCAGTGACACTCCGTCACAAAACTCTCGGGAAGTTTCAGTTGCCCACAGAGAGAAGCGAGGTTGGGCCAGTCGGCGGTTTCCTGGGAAAGCATCAAGCGATATATGCCGTTCAGTTCGCTTTTCTGGCCGAGGAGCGCCGCTCTGGTCTCGCGATCCAAGCTGATTCCTTCCAGCACGACTCCCATCGGTATTTCCAGAATCGCGTCCATCAGCGAGAGCAGGCCGAGAAGAAAGAGATCGGACCGCCCGTGAGGAATCCTGGGTTCAAGCAATTCGCAATAGCGAGCTCGAACCAGGGCGGACAGGACGAGATCGGAGGGCTTGTTCTGGCCGGCGCCGAGAGCAGCGACCATACGCACCCAACGCCTGACCTCCCGCTCGCCTAAAATTGACAGGCCGTGTTTGACGGATTGGATCTCCGAGGAAAAGCCAAATGCAGCGGAATTCAGGTAACGCAGGAGCCGGTAGCACAGCGAAGCTTCCCCTTTGATGATGCCATCGATCTCGTTGAAGTCGATCTCGGCTTGTGAGATAGCCTGCAGCAGGCGCAGATAATTGGCTCGATTCTTAGGAATTTCACGGGCGTGCAACAGTTCGGGACGGCGAAAGAAATAACCCTGGAAATAGGTGAAGCCTGCCTTCTGACAAATTCTGAAATCTTCTTGAGTTTCAACCTTTTCAGCCAGCATGCGGCAACTCGGGCTGCTATGGCGTTTCACCAGAGTGTCCCGTTCCGCGCAGGGAGTGCTTTTGATGTCAAGCTTGATGATGTCGGCAAACTTCGTGAGCTGTGCTCGGGGATCGTCGACGGCAAAGTTATCGAGGGCGATGGTATAGCCAGCTTTTTTTAGCCGAAGACATGCTGCTTGAACGAGATCGTCCGCAGGGACGGATTCCACGATTTCGACTATCACCTGCCCGGCGGGCAAGAGCGTAACGTAGTCCTTTAAAAGCGTTTCGCGGGTGCAATTGATGAACGCACGCCGGCCATCGCACAGGATATCCAATCCCATCAAGATTGATGTGTCGACGGTACTGCGAGAAGCTGCGTCGGAATCGGCATTCTGAAAGTAGTTTTCCACGCCGTCGCGAAACAGTAACTCGTAACCGAATACCTGTTCATTGCCGCTTAGAATTGGCTGCCGGGCCACATAATGGCCGCCGGGATTCGCGAGCGGAGCAGTCGCGCAAGTAGATTCCACCTGTATTTGATCGGCAGATGGCGAAACAAACTTTAACTGTTGCCTCGGGGTTCGCAGGCCATGCCCGCCTGCAATCGCGCGCTACGTCGGCGACATGCAGGGTGGAGTCACGCTGTGCCGGGCGAGGGATGCGAATCAGTGAACCGACCACTGCGGATCTTCTTCCGGTTTTACAACGTGACCGTCGCGCATGTGGATAATACGGTCTCCGAACTTGGCGGCCTCAGGATTGTGCGTAATCATAAGCACGGTTTGTCCTAACTCCTGATTTGACTGCCGCAGCATTTTTAAAACGATGTTGGAATTTTCCGTATCCAGGTTGCCGGTGGGTTCGTCCGCCAAAACCACGGCCGGCTTGTTGACCAGGGCGCGTGCCAGGGCGACACGCTGCTGTTCGCCCCCGGAAAGTTCAGAGGGGCGATGATTGAGCCGCTTGGCGAGTCCTAATAAATCGCAGATCCGCAAGAAAAACGCGGGATCGCGGTCGCCGTTCCCCGAGATTTCCTGGGCGATGGCAATGTTAGAACGCGCGTCGAGAGTGGGCAGCAAGTTGAACTTCTGAAATACGAAGCCGATTTTGCGCTTGCGCATTCGCGTGCGCTCCGCGTCGGAAAGCGTGGCGAAGTCGTCCCCATCCATAATGACCTTGCCGGAGTCGGCGCGGGTGAGCCCGCCTAGCAGATAGAAAAGAGTGGATTTGCCGCTGCCCGAAGGCCCCACCACGGTGACGAACTCTCCTTTTTGCACGCTAAAAGAGATTCCGCGAAGCGCGGGCACATCGATTTTTCCCACGCGATAAGTTTTGTGTAAATCAATCGCTTCAATGAATGCGGCCATGCCAGAATCGATCTTACACGATGAGAAGATGCGGGAAAGGAGGCGCGCAGGCGCGAAGGCCGCCGCTCGGTGGCAAAATTTTTCAGGCTGCTCCCTGCCGCTGGGGAAAATGTACGGCTCGCTCCTGCAGCCGTTTGGGCCCGCGCCTGCGCACCAGAAGCAGACGGATTCTTTCCAGCAGATCGGCGGGCGCATACATCCCTCGAGCGAGGAAAATGTCGGCTTGCGATTCGTGATCGTAGATCCGAACCTTGCTTGAAATGAGAATGGCCGGAGTATGCGGGGAAAGACTTTTAATGGCCGCAATCAACTGCGGACCGTCCAGCCCGGGCATCGCCATGTCGGTCACAATCAGGTCGATGCCTCCTTGCTTGAATCGCTCCAGCGCCTCTTCACCGCGGGAATAGCTGGCCACGCGGTAGCCGCGAGTCTCAAGCATGATTTTGCGATAAGAAAGGGACTGCTCATTGTCGTCAACACAAAGGATTGTGCGCTTGGGTTTCATTCACCGTCCGTGATCGCAACCCCGGCCGCGACGCCGGAGCTAACGAAAATTTCTCTGTTCGCGAAGAATTGAAGAGCGAAGTGATGCTAACGGGAACCTACGCGCGCTGTAAAGTATCGTTGAAGCAAATGGCAGAATTTGGCTATTGACATTGTGCGAGCTCGCGAAAGAAGCGATTCTGCGATGCTTGCACGCTCTCGACTACAAAAAAACTTCTCCGCGCATAATTTCAACCGAGTTGCCGCCGACACGCACGTTAACTACGCGGTTATCATTGCGCGAGGCACGAACAAAAATCCGGCTCGGCCGCTTCATCTCCACACCCTGTTCGATGAGCACGCGTTCATCGGCCTTGGCCACGCCATGCGCCACCATCCATGCGGCCGCGCAACCCGCCGCCGAGCCGGTCGCCGGATCCTCTCCGTTGTAGAACGGCATACGGGCATGCAGTCTCGCGTTTGGATCTACCGTGTCTCGAACTACAAAATAAAAAAACTTCCCCGTGCTCTTTGCCAGATATTCCGCCGCGCGGTTCAAATCAACCTGCAGATTCTGAATCGCCGACAATGATTTTAGCGGCGCCACCGTGAAAGGCACTCCCGTCGAAACCGTTTCGATGGGCAAGGAATCGTCAAAGTCCTGCGCGCTCAACCCTGTTGCCCGAGCAACCGCTTCTCGATCATGCTGGATTCCAAACGTCGGATCAATCTGGGTCATCTCGCCGAAGGCAGAGGGGCCAGCGGTGTCTTCAAAATGCACTGGCACCTTACCAACGTTCAACTCCAGGGTGACGCAGTCCGCTCCACTTTGACCGCGCAATGCGAATGCCGTGCCCAGCGTGGGATGGCCGGCGAAAGGCAGTTCTTCCTGCACGGTGAAGATGCGCACCCGAACGCCCTTTGCGCGTTCCGTTTCGGCGTCGCGCGGCAAGATGAAGGTGGTCTCCGAGAGATTCATTTCCCTGGCGAGCGACTGCATCTCAGCGTCGGTCAATCCACGGCCGTCAGAGAATACGGCTAAGGAGTTCCCCTCTAGTGGGCGCGAAGAAAAGACGTCCCATTGCGTCATGGCCAGACGACGTGATGGTTGCAATGTGAATGATTGGCTCATGAATTATCCCCGCGGCAAAAGCTCAAGGACTGGCGGCTTGCTCATGCCGCAACAACACTGATGCCAGCGTACGATCTCGCGATGCAGGAAATATCCTTGGACCGCTGGCGTTGGCGACTATCTTGACATGACTCGGTACCGACTTCTATTCTTATTGTGTGATTTGCCTTACCTATCCCGGCGCCACATGTTGTTGCATGTGTCGGCCGTCGTGCGGGTAGGGAGCAAATAAGATTTCTGCTAACCCACCCGGCACGAAACGGGTGGGTTTCGTTTTAGTGAGACTTGCCCAATCATGAGCGGTGGCAACAGCCTTCAACAGAATGAACAGGGAAGACCGAGGAGAGCAATTATGAGCACAGCGACTGCAAGTGAAACCAGCCGGATCCCGCGCATCAACGACGTGGCACCGGATTTTACGGCAGAAACCACCCAGGGGACGATCCGCTTTCATGAATGGATCGGGGATGGATGGGCAATTCTGTTTTCGCACCCGAAAGACTTCACTCCGGTTTGCACCACCGAACTTGGCTATATGGCTCAGTTGCAGCCTGAATTCGCCAAGCGAAATACAAAAATCATCGGGCTCAGCGTTGACCCGGTGAGTAGCCACGGCAAGTGGGCCGCCGATATAGAGGAAACTCAAGGCGCCAAGATCAACTATCCGATGATCGGCGACCCGCAGCTTGAAATCGCCAAGCTCTATGGCATGTTACCGGCTGAAAGCGGGAACACTTCCGAGGGGCGCACGGCCGCGGATAACGCCACGGTGCGCACTGTGTTCGTGGTTGGCCCGGACAAAAAGATTAAACTCCAGTTGAGCTATCCGATGAGCACCGGCCGCAACTTCGACGAAATTCTGCGCGTTCTTGATTCCATGCAACTCACCGCCAAGCATAAAGTGGCGACACCGGTGAACTGGAAAAAGGGCGAGGACGTGATCATTCTGCCCTCGGTCTCGAACGAGGAAGCCCAGCAGAAGTATCCCGGCGGTTGGAAGTCGCCCAAGCCGTATTTGAGAATCGTCGCGCAGCCGAAATAGCGGTCGTTCTCATGTGGTGTTGTTTTTCTTCCGCTAGTCCGCGGCCTTGGCATCGGTGAAGAAACGACCGTATTTCTTCGCGAGGAATGTTATTCTAACTTTGACTTCTTCCTGATCGTCTCGGATAATCGCCTGCAAAAGAGCGAGCAGTTCTTCGACTCTACCAGGATCGGTCTCGTTGAGGACATCCACACACAACTTCTGGACCAGATCGGCGTCGTACACTAAGCTGCTCCCCCTGCTGGCCAGAAGGCTTAGTTTCTTATAACCATCGGGTAGCAAAAATACAGCGAATTCTGTATGGTGCCGAACACTCGCCAACCTTAGATTTCAGCACCGCTGTGTACGTTACCGCACTCTCTGAATGGTATCGAACAGAATTCTTGACAGCCCGGCGCTTCGCGCCTATTTTATTTGCGCCCTTCCCCAAGAGCCTCCGCTGACTCGCACCCCCCAGAGGCTCATTTGTTAATCGACACTCTCACTTACTCAAGGCCAGCCTCGCATCCACATCTGAAATTCCTTCGGCGCAATGCTGAGCGTGTAATCTTCACCATCCTTCGGCTTGGGTGGTTTGATTTTGGTCTTCACGTTACGCCTAGGGCTCTCGGTCAACAACCCATCGTTGATTGCGTGCGTGCGGGTTTGCGCGTCGCGAGCATGTGCTCACCGCGAAGATCAAGCACAGCGTCACAGGTTGTGCTGTAATGTTCTTCGTCACGGTCACACAGCTTATGCGAGACACGTTGCTTCAACCCCATCAATGTTTGTGGAATAGCGCCCGAAAAAGCTGTTGCTTGCTTCGTAGATGGTGCGCTGTTGCCGGTGTTTTTCGCATTTTACGTGCCAGCAAAGACAAGCTTGGTAACCTTTTAATGGCTACAGAATCAATAAGATGGAAGCGCATGCGGTCCGGTGATCGTCCCGGTCTTCAAAACCGGCGGGCGGCAGGTTTCCTGTCGCCGGTGGGTTCGACCCCCACTCGCTTCCGCCAATATTCAATCCAGTTAGCGTCATTGCGATCACTTAGCGCGATCAGTTAGCGCTAATACCGCGACTTTGCCGCTGGCCTGCTCCATCTCGTTTGTCACGATGTCTCCGTACACGTTCATCGTGGTTCTGATGTCCGCGTGACGCATGAGACGTTGCTGCATCCGCGCAGGTGACGCGAACATCCAGTCCCCGTCAGCCGGGAACTCCGTGCCCTGGTTCCACATCTTCAGCACAATTCAGCAAATCGCTGGAAATGTGAAGCGCCCGTCTGCTGCCTTCGGTTTTGGTGTCAGCGACACTCTGGCGAACGATGCCACATTCCACCGCCAGCTTCCGGTTGAGCCAGTCGAGAGGTTGCTGCACCCCGCGCAGCAGTCAGCATTGCCATCCGTTGCACGGGCACGATAAGATATTCAGTACACATCTTCTCGCCTTTCATCCCAGTTAGCCTTTCGAGTATCCGCGGCAAGGCGTGTGCGACCCTGGTGCGACGCACGGCGCGACTTTGCGTTGGCAAATCCCTGTAACGGAGTTGGCCTTGAGACGAGGCAAGACCGCGGTAATTGTCGGAGCCCAGTGGGGCGACGAAGGCAAAGGCAAAATTGTCGACGTTCTGTCGGAAAACTTCTCGGTGGTGGCGCGCTATGCCGGCGGCCATAACGCCGGCCACACCGTCATCATCAATGGTAAGAAGTTTGTGCTGCAACTTGTTCCCTGCGGAGTCTTGCGCGCTGGCTGCCGCAGCGTGATCGGCAACGGAGTAGTGCTCGATCCCATGGCCTTTCTGAAGGAAGTGGGGGCGTTGCGCGAGGCGGGCGTGCAAGTGGACGGGAATCTTTTTGTTTCGAACCGCGCGCAGGTGATTCTGCCCTATCATCGCATGATCGAATTGGCGGCGGAGAACGCTCCGGGGCGCGTGAAGATTGGGACAACTTCTCGCGGGATCGGTCCGGCGTACGAGGACAAGATGGGGCGCCGCGGCCTGCGGGTGGCGGACCTGCTCGATCTGCAGCTACTAAAAAAGCACGTCGAAAACGCCGTGCGCGAGAAAAACATGATCGCGCATGCGCTGTTTAATTCCGAACCGCTCGACGCCGACAAAATGTATTCGGAATACGCCGCGGCAGCCGAAAGAATTTCTCCATTTGTATGCGATACGGCCGTGTTGCTGAACCAGGCTTTGGCTGGAGGCGCAGCGATTTTGTTCGAAGGCGCCCAAGGTACAATGCTCGACATCGATCACGGTACGTATCCCTTCGTGACTTCTTCGAGCGCTACCTCGGGAGGCGCGGCGATTGGTACCGGCGTTGCTCCGAACGCGATTGACTCGGTGATCGGCCTTACGAAAGCTTATTGCACGCGAGTGGGTGAAGGGCCGTTCCCCAGCGAGGAGAAGGGTGACGCGGGCGAACACCTTCGCCAGCGAGGTAACGAGTTCGGTGCGGTTACGGGACGTCCGCGACGTACGGGATGGCTTGATCTGCCGCTGCTGCGCTACTCCGGCATGATTAACGGCATTTCGTGGCTGGTCGTGACTAAGCTGGACGTGCTGGACGACCTGGCGGAGATCCCAGTGTGCGTAGGCTACACGGTGAACGGAAAAAAGACGACGGAGATCCCCGCTCAGGCCAGCGGCTATGACAAGCTGGAGTGCGTTTATCAGAAAATGCCGGGATGGCGGAATTCCACGCAGGGCGTGACTCAGTTCGACCAACTTCCGAAGGCGGCTCGCGAGTATCTGGCATTCGTTGAGAAGGAAACTGGTGCGAGGGTTGGCATGGTTTCAACCGGGCCGGACCGCAATCAAATTGTATTTGTGGATGAGTTCGCAGCTGAGTTGAAGACAACTTCGTCCCCATCGGTCTAGAATTGATTCTTCTATTTTCGGGCCCCAACCCTAAGGAGGCACGATGGTGGTTTTGGTAGTGACGTGGATGGCAAAAGCAGGGCACGATGCTGATGTTGTCCAAATTTTTGCGAAGCTGACCGAAGAATCGCGCAAGGAACCGGGCTGTTTGATGTATCAGGTGCACCGGCACAAAACCGAGGCGCGGCGTTTCTTTATTTACGAGCAATACAAGGACGATGCAGCACTGGAAGCGCATCGCACCGCGCCGCATTTCTTACAGTACGCCCGCAAGGAGTTGCCAAAAATCGCGGACCGCGTGGAAGGTCACCTATACGAAGCGCTAGGGTAGGTCGTGCGGCGCGGGCACTCCGGCCCGCGTCTTTCCACGAAAATGGGTTCCGGAGATGCACCACAGCTTCCGACAGGAGATAGCTTGTAGCTTTCTGCTCTGAATATTGTTACTGTGCCAGTTCGTATCCCGCAAAAAAGAAAGTTAGCTCAAAGCGCGCCGTGTCCTCAGCATCGGAGCCGTGAATCGCGTTGTGCTCAATGCTCGAGGCCCACTTCTTGCGGATAGTGCCTTCCTCAGCATTGGCCGGATTCGTGGCGCCCATCAGCTTGCGCAGATCGGCGATAGCGTTTTCTTTTTCCAGGGCTAGAGCAACGATCGGTCCGCTCGACATGAAGTCGGTGAGCGAACCGTAGAATGGCCGGCTCGCGTGGACGGCGTAAAATTGTTCCGCCTGATGCTTGGAGATTTCCAGCATCTTCATGGCGAGGATGCGGAAACCGTTCTTTTCGAATTGTTCGATGATGTCGCCCACTCCATTTTTGGCGACTGCGTCAGGTTTCACGATAGTAAGAGTGCGCTGCAGTGTTTTCATAATTGGTTGTTTGTCGTTCGTCCTTGGTCGTTAGGTGGTTTGTCTTTGCCCGGTACACCGTACCAGGTTCGTCTAGACTTTCACTCCTAGAACCTCCACCAGTGTTTCTCCGATTGCAGCCGGAGACTTCGCCACCCGAATGCCGGCTGCTTCCATAACTTTGATTTTTTCCGCTGCCGTTCCTTTGCCGCCGGAAATGATGGCGCCGGCGTGGCCCATGCGGCGTCCCGGAGGCGCCGTCTGTCCGGCGATGAAGCCCACCACCGGTTTTTTCATTTTTGTCTTTACAAATTCCGCGGCGGTTTCTTCCGCGTCTCCGCCAATCTCTCCAATCATAATCACAGCTTCGGTTTCAGGGTCCCGATTGAAAAGATCAAGCGCATCCACGAAGTTGGTGCCGATGATCGGGTCACCTCCGATGCCGATCGCCGTGGATTGTCCTATGCCGCGTTGCGTGAGTTGATGCACCGCCTCATAGGTCAGCGTGCCTGAGCGCGACACAATTCCGATCGACCCTTCTTTGTGAATCGAGCCCGGCATAATGCCGATTTTGCACTTGCCGGGAGAAATAATCCCGGGACAGTTGGGGCCGATGAGCCGCGAGCGCCGGTTCTGCAGGAATTCCCAAGCCTTGACCATGTCGAGCGTGGGAATACCTTCGGTGATGCAGACGATGAGTTCCAGTTCGGCGTCGGCTGCCTCCATGATTGCGTCGGCCGCGAACGGCGGCGGCACAAAAATTACGGTCGTGTCCGCACCGGTTTTCTCCACGGCTTCCTGCACTGTGTTGAAAATGGGCCAACCTTCGTGCGTGGTGCCGCCCTTGCCGGGCGTGACACCGCCAACGACTTGCGTTCCATAGGCCGCACAAGCTTTGGCGTGGAAGGTGCCTTCGCGGCCGGTTAGGCCCTGCACAATTAAACGGGTTTTTTCGTCAACCAGTATTGCCATAAATATAATTCCTCGATAGATCTAGCAGCCGTGCCGATTCTCTATGCTCGCGCCGCAGCCACAACTTTGTCAGCCGCTTCTTTCATGGTGTCGGCCACCACGAAATTAAATCCAGATTCCATCAGAATCTTCTTGCCCTCGTTTACGTTGGTTCCCTCGAGCCGCAATACGATGGGCAATTTGATGTTCGTTTTCTTCGCCGCATCGACTACCCCAGTCGCCAGCGTATCCACCCGCAGAATGCCGCCGAAAATATTGATCAACACGGCTTTCACGCTCTTGTCACTGAGCAGAATTTCGAAGGCGTGCGCAACCTGCTCGGCATTGGCGCCGCCGCCTACATCCAGAAAATTCGCGGGCATGCCGCCGGCATATTTGATGATGTCCATCGTGGCCATAGCCAGGCCTGCGCCGTTCACCATGCAGCCAACGCTGCCCTCAAGCTTGATGTAGTTCAAACTGTATTTCGAAGCTTCAACTTCGAGCGGATCTTCCTCAGTGATGTCACGCAATTCGCGAATGTCGGAATGGCGGAAGAGCGCGTTGTCATCGAAGGTTAACTTGGCGTCGAGCGCGAACAAGCGGCCGTCGGTCGTAGTAATAAACGGATTAATTTCGAGCAGCGAAGCATCCGTGTCGAGAAATGCCCGGTAGAGGTTCGAAAGAAACTGCACTGCGGGATTGATCTGCCTCGCATTAAGTCCCAACGCGAAAGCCATCTTGCGAGCCTGAAACGCTTCGAGGCCCATGCCGGGATCGAGGTGCTGCTTCAAGATGGCATCGGGATTTTCCGCGGCCACCTGTTCGATATCCATTCCACCTGCCGCCGAGGCCATGAAAACCGGCTTGCCTTCAGCGCGGTCCACCAGGATTCCCAAGTACAACTCTTTTTCGATAGGCAGTGTTTCTTCGATCAGCAACCGCCGCACGATGCGTCCCTCTGGACCAGTCTGATGCGTGACCAGTTTCATGCCCAGCATCTTCTCCGCGATGTCTCCGGCCTCGTCCGCAGACTTGGCGATCTTTACCCCTCCACCCTTGCCGCGACCGCCCGCATGAATCTGCGCCTTGACCACCACTCCGGTTGCTCCGGCGCTGAACAATTCTTTGGCGGCGGCGTCCGCTTCTTCGCGTGATGTCGCCATTGTTCCCCGCGGAACGGTCACCCCATACTTCTTGAGAATTGCTTTTCCCTGGTACTCATGGATTTTCATAATCGCTCGTTAGCTAAGAATTGGAAGGAACCTGGTTGCGGCTATCGACTGAGGGCAGCAAACCCTTAATCTTATAGAAGGGCAGAGGATTTGGGCAAACAGCCACCCGCGTCCTTTCGCGGGGAGACACATCTAAGTGTAACCGGCAGCAGGACTCTAATAAGGAATGAAGGCCTGTCCTGGGTGAAGAGCAAACCTGTGAAATTGATTTCGCTCAATGTCGCGCGACCGCGCCTTACGGTCTACAAAGGAGCCAGCATTAATACAGGCATCTTCAAGAAGCCGGTCGCTGGCCGGGTCGCCCTGCGAACGCTCAACCTTGACGGCGATCGTCAGGCGGACCTCACCGTACATGGCGGTCCCTACAAAGCGGTCTATGCCTATCCTTCTGAGCATTACGAATATTGGCGAGGAGAACTGCCCGAAATGGATTTGCCGTGGGGAGCGTTCGGCGAGAATTTTACGACAGAGGGTCTTGCGGAAGACGATCTTCATGTGGGAGACCGCTTGCGAATCGGCTCGACGGTATTAATGGTTCGGCAGCCGCGGATGCCCTGTTACAAGCTGGCAGCCAAGTTCCAGCTCGACGACATTATCGAGCGATTCTTGCTCAGCGGGCGCAGCGGATTTTATTTTTCGGTGGAACAGGAAGGGGAAGTGGAGGGAGGGGATTCCATTAAACTCATCTCTCAGAATCCAAGCGGAATTACGATTGCAGAAATGAACAGGCTGTTCGTTCGAGAAAGATACAACCGCGATTTGTTGCAGAAGGCAATTGCCACAAGTGCACTGCCGGAGAGTTGGCGCGACTACTTCTTGCCCAGACTCAAGGGTCCCGCCATTAACACATAGCTGGTTGATCACTCTGTTGTGGCGGGTTATCCCTTACAATTCCGAATGAGATGATCCTCGACGCCCTCCATCGCATTGCCAATCGCAACGAATCTCTTGAGCGAGCGGAGGCGCGCGATGTGATGGCCGAGGTGCTTACAGGGGACTGCACAGATGCACAGATCGCGGCATTGCTCATGGCGCTGCGCATGAAGGGCGAAACCGTCGAAGAGATTGTTGGGTTTGCAGAGGCGATCCGAGCCGCGGCGACGCCTTTGCCAATTGCGGTTCGGGGAAAAGATGACGGCAAGAATTCCGTTTTGGACGCGCTCGACTTGAGCGGTACGGGCCGCGACGCGCTGGCCGAGACCTCCTTGGTCGACACCAGCGGCACTGGCGGCGATGCTTGCGGAACTTTTAATATTTCTACCGTGACGGCATTCGTCACCGCGGGAGCGGGTGTGCGCGTGGCCAAACACGGCAACCGCAGCATTACTTCGAAGTGCGGTTCGGCGGACGTGATGGAAGCGCTAGGCATTAACATTCAGTTGACTCCGGACCGCGCGGCGCAGTGCTTGTGTGAAATCGGAATGTGTTTTCTCTACGCTCCTGATCTGCACTCCTCGATGAAGCAAGTGCAGAAGGTGCGGCGCGAGTTGCGACTGCGCACCATGTTCAACTTGCTCGGCCCGCTTACCAATCCAGCGAGGGCTTCGGGGCAAGTCGTGGGCGTATACGCGCTTGAGATGGTTGAGAAATTGGCTGAAGCCCTGAGCATGCTGGGATTGCATCGCGCTCTGGTTGTGCATGGGCTTGATGGACTGGATGAAATCACGATCACTGGGCCGACGCGAATCGCCGAAGCCCGCGACGGAACCGTGCGGACTTATGAGGTTGATCCCGAAGAGTTCGGGATGAAGCGGGCGTCGCTCGCTGATATCTCTGGGGGCGATGCGGCGGAGAATGCGGGGATTATTCGCGAGGTCTTAAGCGGGAAGAAATCCGCGCGACGCGATGTGGTTTTATTGAACTGTGCGGCCGCGCTGGTTGCGGCGGGACGCGTCGATCATCTCGCCGACGGGATTCCGCTGGCGGAAAAGTCGATCGATACTGGGGCGGCGGCGGAAAAGCTCGCAGCGCTGGCGAGTTTTACTCAGCAAGGTGATCGCTGATTAGTAATCCGTTGCCTGTTTACTTTGCAGCGTCGGACGGCTCGATCTTGAACACATTGTTCGTCGTGTCGCTCTCGGGAACGCTTCCGTCATTCAATACGATTTCTTCCGGTGATTTCGCAACCTCGATTCGAATTACCCCGTTGCTCTTGCCGCGAACTACCAGGCGTTTCGTCACTTCTCCGCCGGCAAACTTTACGGTAAGCGGAACTTCTGCCCCGGCAGTGCCCATATTTTCCACGGTTATCGTCACCATGTAACCCTCCGGCAGAAGCTTGCGCGTGAACGCGGAGACCACTTTGAAGTCAGGCACGCCGCGGTCGCGGTAAACCCAGTCATCGAAGAACCACTCCAGATCTTTCTGCGTTTGCGCTTGAATCAATTGCGGCATGTAGGAAGGCTGTTTGTCCTGGTCGGGACGATACGCGGCGAGGGCTTTCTTCAGCGCTTCATCGCCGACCATTTCGCGCAACATCCACCACACGAACATCGCTTTGCTGCGGTAAACTGCCTCGTCGTTGGTATTCACCAAAGATTGGCTAGTCCCATCCTCGGCCTTTGTTGTCGGTTGTTTATCGGCGGCGCTAAAAGAGGACCGATGCAATTGCATGTACTCGATCGCCGAGGGTCGCCCACTTTGATGCTCCAGATACAGCGCTTGCGCGAAATGAGCCAGCCCCTCATTAATCCACAGACGGGGCGAGGATAACGCGGCGTGGGTTAACTGATGCGCGGCCATGAGTCCTGCGAGTTTCGGATTGGTGCCGGTGAGCGGAGTCAATAACAACGAACCGCTTTCGAACGGAGGAGCATCCAGATTGGCCAGATCAGCGGTCTCCGCCTTCGTTCGTGGCGTTCCGAACCAGTCGCTAATAAGAGGAATTACCTTTTCCGCAGCATCGGCATAATTTGTTGCCGCCGCCGCGCGACCGTGGAGGAAATGAACGTCGATCGCCGCGCGGGAGATGGCCTCATAGTCGGCAATCACAAACGTTGGCACGATAGAGCCCAGGGATCGATATGTGCAATCTGCAACGAACTGATGTTCGAGTTCGTGCGCCACGGGACAGGTTGTCGCGTTCACCAGAAGTTCGGGAGGTTCAGCTTCATCCGTAGTTACTGCAATCTGCAACCGCATGGTTGAGCCGGTTTCGCGCGTTTTCCAGCGTCCCAACACCTCGGCGACGCTGTTGGCGTCCGCAAGATTCGCATTTCCGGTGGCGATTGGATACCACGCTACGTATCCCGCGCCGCGCACCGCCGTGAACTTCGTGCTGATCTGATCCCAGTCGTTACTGGTGGCCGCCGCTTCGGGTGTGCCAATGCGCGTGAGGCGGGTGGCGTCGAGCACGATGACGCCTTCGTACGCGATCTCCAAATTGACGGTGCCCTTGGGTGGGAGCGCTTCGGGTAGAGTTACAACCGCTTCGGAGAACGCGCCGGTGTGATCAACATCTGAAGTGTAGGACTGCGCGACGAACTGCAACGGTTTATCGCCAAACCTGATCGAACGCCAGTCGAGCGATGAAGAGATCTGCAAAACGGCGATCTTCTGGGCCGTCGCCGAATCGTTCCGCAGAGTAATCTTGCCGCGGGCCCCAAATCGCTGCTGCTCGGGCTCGATGCGGATGTTGAGGTCGTAGTTAGCGACGGTAAAAGCTTCGCGATCGAGGGAAAAGGCATTCATCACAGAGGCACAGAGAACCCAGAGGAACATGAAGCGCAACTTCATTTCGTTCCCGAGGATGCCTCTTTGTCTCTTGCTGCGCTTTTCGCGCGGCGCTGCCGCACAATCTCATACATGACCACCGCCCCTGCCACCGAGACGTTGAGCGATGGGACTTTTCCGAGCATCGGAATTGATACGAGAAAGTCACACTTCTTCTTGACCAGATCGTGCAGGCCTTTGCCCTCCGCACCGAGAACCAGCGCGCAGTCCATGTTGTAGTCGAGGGCGTCATAATTTTGCGAGCCGCGCTCGTCGAGACCTACGGTCCAGATATTGCGGTCTTTTAATTCTTCGACGGTGCGAGCGATGTTCGTAACTTTTGCTATGGGCAAATGCTCGCTCGCTCCGGCCGAAGTTTTTGTGACGGTGCCGGTAATGGCGGCGGCGCGGCGTTCGGGAATTACAACGCCATCGGCCCCGGCGGCGTCGGCGGTGCGCATCAGCGCACCGAGATTATGCGGATCCTCCACGCCGTCCAGCACAATAACGAAAGAATATTGTCCGCGCTTGGCGCCGACTACGTCATCAAGGTCGCTGTATTGCTTGGCGGAGGTCACGGCCACAACTCCCTGATGTGCGGCCCTGCCGGCCATTTGATCGAGCTCCATACGGGTGAGAAAGCGCACGGGCACGCCGAGGCGCCGGCACTCTTCGATCATGCGTTGCAGGCGGATGTCGTTCCGCTCCTTGGCCATGCCGACCCATTGAAAAGCGCGTCCCCGGGCCTTGAGCGCCTCGGTGACGGCGTTGATGCCGTAGATGTAATTCATGAAGTATCAGTGTACCGCGCTTGCCGCAGATCGGATCGGGAAGGGCACGACTTCAGTCGTGCCGTACGTCGGCAAAACAAAATTGGGCTTCAGCCCCTGAGGGTCGAACTGAGGAAGCGCACGATGTCTTCTGGTTCCGGTCGGTCGGTGTAATCTTCATTCGCGGAAGCGTAGAGCACGGTTCCGTCCCGATCGATGATATAGGTCGCAGGAATCGGCAGGTCCCAACTGTCGTCGCCGTTGACGAAAGGTAAATTCACGAATGCGCGTTGATAGACCGCGCGCTGTTCGTCAGGGACGCGGTAGGTGAGTCCGAACTGACGCGCAACGGTGTTTCCAGCATCGGAGAGAAGAGGGAAGCGCAGCTTGTGCTGGTCCCGCATGAAGAAAGATTGCTGCACAGTCTGTGGGGAAATGGCGGCGAGCGTAGCGCCCGCCTGCTCGATCTCCGGCAGGATGAGGTTCATGGCTTCCATCTGAGCGACGCAGAATGGGCACCAGCGGCCGCGAATGAAGCAGAGCACGAGGCGTCCTTTGACGAGGAGGTCGGAGGAAGAGATGGGCTTGCCGTCGTGATCAGGAAGCTGGAATTCCGGAATAATCGATCCGACAGGCAGAATATTCGCGGCTAAACCCTGTTGCTTCAGTTCCGCGACGGCGCGGGCGTGAACAGCCTGCGTTTCGGCGGGAACGTATTTCGTGATCAGTTCCTTGCGCTCGGCAAAGATCTCTCGCAGTGGCCGCGTGTCAGTCTCGGAACTCGATTCTTCGAGGGATCGCCATTTCATAAAGTGGGCTTCGGGCTTCAGCTTCCGGGCTTCCGCAAAGGCAGAAACAAGCAGCGCGATGTTCGGGCCGAAGCCCGAAGTCCGCAAGCCGACCCGCGAGCTACATTCCCGGCAGCTTCATCCCCGCCATTCTCCGCGCGAAGCTGGGCTTGCCCATTTGCTTGAACATTTTTTTCATCTGCGCGTATTGCCGGAGCAGATTATTCACTTCCTGCACCGTAGTGCCGGAGCCGCGGGAGATGCGTTTGCGGCGGCTGCCATTGATTACCTCATGATGATTGCGCTCGTGCATGGTCATCGAGTTGATGATGGCTTCGACTCGATTGATTTGTTTTTCGTCCACGTTGTCAGCGGCTTTTTGCAAACCAGAAAACGGACCGATGCTGGGCAGCATCCCAATCAGGCTCTTCATCGAGCCCATCTTTTTTACTTGCCGCAATTGGTCGCGAAAATCTTCGAGCGAGAAGCCGTCGCCGGTGAGCGCTTTGGTGGCCATCTCCTGCGCTTTTTTCTTGTCGATCTGCGATTCGGCGCGCTCAATCAATGAGAGGATGTCGCCCATACCAAGAATGCGCGACACGATGCGGTCGGGATGGAACGGCTCGAGCGCATCGTATTTTTCGCCCACGCCGATAAACTTGATGGGCTGTCCCGTGACCTGCCGTATGGAGAGCGCCGCGCCTCCGCGAGCGTCGCCGTCCATCTTGGTGAGGATGACCCCGGTAAGCGAGAGCTTCTTGTGGAACTCGTCAGCGGAGCGCACCGCGTCCTGCCCGGTCATGGCGTCGGCGACGAATAGGATTTCTGAAGGATTCAGCAGCTTTTTCAGCGACTGCATCTCATTCATCAGTTCGTCGTCGATGTGCAGACGTCCGGCGGTATCGACGATCAGCACGTCGCAGCCGGAAACGACGGCCTCGCGCCGCGCTTCTTTCACGAGCCGCTCGACTGCCTGTGTGAGCTCGGCAGGAGTATTCGCCTCGCCTACTTCTCCTTCGTAAATCTGCGCCTTAACGGCCTGCGCCACAACTTTCAATTGTTCGCGCGCTGCGGGACGATAGACGTCCACAGAAACCAGCAGCGGACGATGCCCGCCGGTCTTGAACCAGTTCGCCAGCTTGCCAGAAGTGGTGGTCTTGCCGGAACCCTGCAGTCCGGCCATGAGCACGACAGTCGGGGGCTGCGATGCGAACTTCATGCGCGCCGTGTCCTTGCCGAGAGTCTCGACCAGTTCGTCGCGCACGATCTTGATGACCTGCTCACCGGGAGAAAGCGCAGTCAATACTTCCTGACCCACGGCCTTGGCCTGGATGCGGTCGATCAATTCTTTGACGACTTTGAAGTTGACGTCGGCCTCAAGCAGCGCGAGCCGGATTTCGCGCAGCGCTTCCGCAATGTTTTCCTCGCTGAGCCGGGCCTGGCCGCGGAGGGACTTAAACGCGCGTTGCAGTTTTTCCTGAAGATTCTCGAACATATTTGGATGACCTATTTTAGCAGCGAAGTTCAGCAGTGAAGGATTGGCGTCACCGTTGCTACCCCACCTTGGGTCTGACCATCTCGAACCTCTCAGTCGTCCTGGTGTATTGAATCCCGCCCATGCGGCCGATCAGGTCCAGCGAATTCCGATCCAACCGGCCTTCCTTAATATGCGTATCGTTCATGTGAATCGAGACGATCTCGCCGATCACCAGACTACTGCTGGTGGGTGCGGGAGAGAAGTCAATAATCTGATGAAGTCTGCATTCAAAGTTAACCGGAGATTCAGCGACTCGGGGCGGACGCACGATCTTCGAGGGTCGCGGAGTAACCTTCGCCAACTCAAATTCGTTTACCGACGCGTCATATTCGCCGCTGGTCACATTCATCGCCTCGCGAAGCTCGTAAGTGACGATATTCACGACGAATTCCCTGGTTTCACGAATGTTCCGTAAGGTGTCTTTAGCTTCGCCACGGCTGACATGAGGCTCCTTGGGCTGCCGCAAGCCGGGCGCAAACGCCAGCAACGGAGGATCGACGCAGACACAATTGAAAAAGGAGAAAGGGGCAAGGTTAGGCTGTCCCGACGCGCTCACGGTCGACACCCATGCAATTGGCCGCGGCGCAACGGAATTGAGCAGGATGCCATAAAGCTCGCTGTGCGAAAGGTCTGACGGGCTAACGATCATGCCCTCAAGTATAACTTTGGCCGTCTTCACTTCGCTGGGGCAAACACTTCTTTCGCTGCCACCACGGTGTTGCAATGAATGGTCACCGTATCTTCTACATTCTGCGCGTAGCCGCCGGCGAACGTCACCATCACGGGAATGTCGCGGGCGCGGGCCACGCGATACACCAGTTCGTCGCGCCGCTTCAATCCGTCGATCGTGAGAGATAGGCCTCCGAGTTGATCTTCGCGGTACGGGTCGGCGCCGGCGATATAACAAAGCAGATCGGGCTCGAACTGCCGCAGGCCGGAGCTGAGAGCGTTGTCGAGCCAGGCGAGATAGTCGTCGTCTCCAATGCCGTCGGGCAAATCTACGTCAATCGAGGATGGCGGCTTCGACTGCGGATAGTTATTGTGTTGATGCAGCGAGATCGTGAAAACTTCGCCGGCGTGAACGCCGCGAATTCTGCCGCGGAGAGCGGAACTCTGCGCTGATGAATCTAGCGTCCCTGGCCCGGCGGAAGGCAGAGGTTCGCTGATAGTCCGTGTTCCGGCAAAAATCGCAGCCGTACCGTTGCCGTGGTGCACGTCGCAATCAATTGTCATCGCGGTGCGGATTTTGTCGTCGCGTTGCATCCGCCGGATCGCGACGGCGACGTCGTGAATCATGCAGAAGCCTTCCCCGTGGTCAGGGAAAGCATGATGAAAGCCGCCACCAATATTGACCGAGACGCCGTCGGCCAAAGCATGCCTCGCGGCGAGGATCGATCCCCCAGCCGCCAGCCAAAACGCGTCGACAAGCTCCGGCGAGTAGGGGATTTCCATTTCCATCTCTTCGCGCGGGCTGAGCGTGCCGGTCTTCAGCTTGTGCACGTACTCCGGTTTGTGAACCAGCAGTATGTCCTGATCAGTGGCTGGCTGAGGTTCTAGAAAATCCTTGGCGTCCGCAACGCGTTCAGCCAGCAGCCGGTCGCGGATGCGGCGATATTTTTCGGCGGGGAAGACGTGCTCGCCAATCGGAAGGTAATACGCGTCGCTGTAGACCAACTTGAAGGGGAGCATTCAGCGTCTCCATAATACTGCTCAGTACACTGTCATGCTGAGCGGAGAGAGATGGTTCGCGATTAGCGAACCATCTCTCGGAGTCGAAGCATCCCTTGCGCCGTGCATAATCGCGAGGAGTTTCCTGAAGGACGCCCAGAACCCGGTGCCGACTGGTAAACAGAGAATGCCCATCTGGGATCAGTGTGCCGCATGCTGCTAGGGGTCCTTCGACTGCGTTGTCGTTCGCTTTGCGAACGACAACTTCGCTCAGGATGACACGGGGGTAGAACTACCGCTTCTTCCCCGGCGGCACCGCAGGCACCACCATCGCCCTTCTCACCGGAACGATCGCTCCCTTCGCCGGGTCGGCGGCGGCGTGGGCCCGGACCAGCACTTCTTCCTGAATGTACTGCACGAATTCCTGAATCTGGCGTTGCATCTCTTCCATGCGCTCGCGCATTTGCAGGATGATCGCCATGCCGCTGATGTTCACGCCGAGGTCGCGCGCCAGCGACAGAATAAACTCGAGCCGCTGCAAATCTTCGTCCGTGTAGAGGCGAGTGTTTCCCTCGGTACGCGACGGTTTTAGCAGCCCCTCGCGCTCGTAAAGGCGCAGCGTTTGAGGATGGATGCCATACATTTCGGCGACGGAGGAAATCATGTACGCGCCTTTTGATTTCCGTTTGGTCATAGAGGTCGATGTCCTGCGGTCGATTTTAGAGCAGGCGGGCGTTTCTTGCTAATTTCGCGAACATTTCGCACCATAGAATCTCGCCAAACCCTCGCGCCTTGCGGGCATCCAAAATTCAGGAGGAAATCATGGACGTGAATAATGCTGTTAGTGTGCTTGAAGAACTTATCCAGACCTGCAAGGACGGACAAAAGGGTTATCAGGAAGCGGCTTCGAAGGTGAAGCGGACTGATCTGAAAACGTTTTTTAACGAGCAGGCCCAGGAACGCGGTCGCTTTGCGGCGGAACTGGAAGCGGAGCTGAATCGGGTGGGAAAAGGAGATAAGAAACTTTCCGGATCGGTTCTAGGAACCCTACATCGCGCCTGGATCGACACCAAAGTGAGTTTGGGCGGTGACGACAAGACCGTACTGGACTGGCTTGAGCACGGTGAGGACAGAGCCAAGGATGCTTACCAGAAGGCAGTGAAAGGCTCGCTGCCGGCGAACCTGATGGAGATAATTCGCCGCCAGGCCGCCAGCGTGCAGGCGGCTCATGACAAGGTGAAGCAACTACGAGACACGGCGGAGGCCGCGGCTGCGTAGTGCAGTAAACGCGAAAAGAGGACGGAGACTTCTCCGTCCTCTTTTACTTTGGGATTGCTTACTCTTTCAGAAGAAGCCGCTATGCGGTTGGCTGGGGCTTTTCTCCGCGTATCGCCCATCCCTCTGGTTTGAGGGCATGATTGACAAAGTATGCGACGAAGCCTGCCGCGATCAGGATCATGCCGAACGCAAAGGAGCTCATGTTCCAAATCTGTTCGTGCTCGCTGCGGATAATAGAGAAGCCCAGCAGCAGCATCGGTGGGATGCCGATTGCGATTGCACCCAACAAGCCTCCGGGAACGCGGAAGGGGCGCGGGAGGTCGGGTTCGCGGAAACGCAATACGGCGAGCGCGATGAATTCCAGCAGCAGGCTGAAGCCGTAGAGAAGAATGTCGATTGTGACCAGCCGGGCGAAGCCGAGGCCAAGACACATTGCCCAACCGATGGCGAGCGCGACAATCGCGACCCATGGAGCCCGAGATTTCGGATGCAGCTTGGCGAAAATCCCCGGCAGCATTCCGTCCTGAGCCATAGCGAGGGGCAGACGGGAGTAGCTCATCACCAGCGCATTGAACATTCCGAACGCGCTGATGACGCCGCCAAGCACTACGCCGACGCGCAGCAGCGGTCCACCGAGCAGTCCGGCGATGTCCGCCCACGAGCCGGTTTCCCATGCTGTGGTTTTCAGTCCGGTCATCCACATGGCAGCGGGTGGAAGAACGTAGCTCAGGGCTACGACGCAAACTGCGACTAACATCGCGCGCGGATAGGTGCGTTGCGGACGTTCGACTTCGGTGGCGATGGTTGAGGCGTTGTCCCAGCCCATGTAGTTCCACATGCAGATCAGCAGGCCGCCGAGGATGTCGACGTTCGAAGTGGTTGGCTTCGTGACCGCATTTGCCAGCGCGCCGATTTTGAACGGCGATAGCAGCACGATCGCCACGAATGGGGCCGAGAGTGCGAAGAAAAGCCACAACGATGTGAGCGAGACAACTTTCACGCCGGCGATGTTCAGCAGGGCGCAGGCGACCACCACTGCGAGCGCGACCCACCATCCGCGATTGCCTTGCTGGAACCAGGGGAACATGCGGGTGAGGTAAGCGACGAAGAGCGTGGGATAAATCGCCATATCGAAAATGGAGGCGATCAGCGACAGCCATGCCTCCTGAAATCCCCAGAAATTTCCCATGGCGCGGCGCACCCAGGCGTAGTAGCCGCCTTCGTAGGGCAGCGCGCTAGAAAGCTCGCCAATCATGAACGCGGTGGGCAGGCTCCAGAGCAGTGGGGTGAGCATCAGGATGAGAATGGCGCGTCCGTAACCGGCACCGTGGACGATCTCTTCCGTGCCGTAGGTTCCGCCCGACACCATAAAGAAGGTGGCGGCGACCAAGGGCCACAGGGTGAGGCGAACGAACTTTTTCGGGGCAATCGGTTTCTTGGCGAATGGGTTCCCGTTGGGGACGACGGCGAGAGGCTGGAGATTCTCTGTTTGGTGGCGCGGGGCGCTAGCTGTTGCCAATTTCGATGTGTTCCTCCTCAAGCGACTCACTCTCAGCTACTCCGCAGCGGGCTGGTCTTCTTTCGAAATCGTCATCGAAAGCGTGCTCGAGCTTTCTGGTTTGTTTAGATTCCAGAAATTCCGCTGGAGTTAGTTCGCATTGTTGAGATTACGGGAAATTTGCAACGATGCAAGAAAAATGTGGAAATCTTTTCAAAAAATTTTGCCAGGTCGGACAGAGACGGAAGTAACGTACGCAAAAAGCTCGACTCTACATTTACCACCCGTAGAAACTTTGTTGCCGCAGCACCGTCGACGGTTTAGTATGCCGCCACCGCTCTTGGAGGCGGGCTTATGAAACTATCGTTTCTCGCTGTGCTTTCTCTGTTGCTCGCAGTAAATGTTGCTCACCCTGCCCACGCTCAGAATGCATTCGCTCCCGATCAAGTGAAGTTCGGACCGGTGCCGCCATTCTTGCCGGCAGGGGCGCAACTCGCGGTTCTTGAAGGAGACCCTATGGCTTCCTCCGGCGATTTCACTATTCGCCTCAAAATGCCCAACGGCTACAAAATCGCTCCTCACACTCATCCCAACCGGGAGAACGTCACCGTCCTCTCGGGCACCCTGAAAGTGGGTATGGGCGACACGTTCGATGCCGGCAAAATGATGAGTTTCGGGGCGGGGAGCTTTGCCTATCTCGATCCTTCGATGCACCATTACGCGGCGGCGTCCGGCGAGACCGTGATTCAGATTCATGGCACGTCGCCGGCGAAATTTAACTATATCAATCCGGCGGACGATCCCAGCACGAAAAGGTAAGTTGAAGGGACTCGGGCCCGGCTTTAGCTGGGCCCTCTTCAGTTCGATACGAAAACCTTTAACACAGGGGACACAGAGGAGCACAGGGTAGAGCTACTTTTCCCAGTTTTTGCCGTCGACCATGCGTTTGATTCCATCTCTCAGGTGAGTTACATAGAAGTTGATCAGCAGGCCGACTCCGATGCCGCTTAGGCGCAGGTACGAGAGAAGTTGAGCTTGGTGGACGGGATGAATTGCCTCGACGCTTTTTACTTCGACAATTACCCGATTCTCGACGACCAAATCGATGCGGTAACCCAGTTCGATTCTTTCTCCGTCGAATACCACCGGAAGCCCGACTTGGCTAGCCACCTCAAAGCCGCGTTTTCGGAGTTCATGGGCGAGACAGCCTTGATAGGCGCTCTCCAGCAACCCCGGCCCAAGAACGGAGTGGACGTGCATCGCGCAGGAGACGATCGCGCCAGAAACTTGATTGACTCGGAGCGACCGAAAAGAAGAAGCCGACGCAGCCATCCAATCTACATATCACAGTTCGTAGGGTTTACCCTGTGATCCCCTGTGTCCTCTGTGTTAAAGATTTTAAGGTTTGTTCCAGTTTGGTACGTTTAGACTTTCTTCCACAACTCTTCCCGCGGGTCTTCGGGATTCAACTTGGCCAATTCCCGTAGCAGTTCTTTAGTGCGCTCGTCCCGCGGCATCGGCACGGTCACAGTGATCTCGACTATCTCATCCCCGCGCACGCCGTCCTTGGTAGCCGAGGGTACACCCTTTTCGCGCAAGCGCAGCTTCTGCCCCGACTGCGTCCCGGGAGGAATTTTCAGTAGCGCCCGCCCGTCGATTGTCGGTACTTCGATCTTCGCACCCAGCGCAGCGTCCGTAACGTTGACCGGCACCGTAATGTAAATGTCGTCCCCATCGCGCCGGAAGACAGGATGCGGATCGATCCGGATGATTACGTACAGGTCGCCTGCCGGTCCGCCATGAGCACCGGCATTGCCTTTGCCGGCCAAACGGATGCGCTGCCCGTCCCGTGTCCCCGCCTTGATTCGAACTTCCATCGGCTCGGTTCGGCTGACCGTGCCCTCGCCGTGACAGTTGGCACAAGCCGAAATATTCTTCCCTGTTCCCTGGCAGCGCGGGCAAGTCACGTTGAATTTCATCCGCCCGCCGGTTTGCGTGATCTGGCCGGTGCCGTTACATTCTGGACATTTCCCGGGGGCCTCGATGTAACCCTCTCCGTGACAATTCGCGCAGACGTCTTGCCGCGTAATATTCAGCCGCATCACGCCGCCGCGGATCGCCGTCCAGAACGGAACGTTTACCTGATATTCAAGGTCACTGCCGGCCTCGGGGCCGGCCTCGGTTGCCGTAGCTCCACGTTCGCCGCCGAAAATTCCCGAGAAAATATCGCGGAACCCGCCACCGCCGCCGCTTCGCCGGTTGCGCCCCGCGTTGTCGACTAAATCGGAAAAGTCGAATCCGCCAAAATCGAATGGGACTCCTTGCCCGCCTCCCGGACGCGAGCCTGAAACGTCCCCGAAGCCGCCGGCCCCGGTGGGTCCGCCGCGCGCATAGGCCTCGGCAGCCGCCGGGTCGATATTGTCGGAGTAATAGCCGATCTGGTCGTAAATCTTCCGCTTCTTAGGATCGCTAAGAACGTCATTCGCCTCGGAGAGCCCCTTAAACTTCTCCTCCGCAGACTTGTCCCCAGGATTAACGTCAGGATGATACTTGCGCGCCAGCTTACGAAACGCCTTGCGAATCTCCTCCGCCGACGCGGACTTCTTCACGCCGAGGATCTCGTAATAATCTTTTTTGGTAGTGGTCGCCATGGATCGCAATCTGAAACTGGATCACGAGTCTAATTCAGAATCTTTCGCCTTTCTTTATCGTCCACAACCAGCTTGAAATCGTCGAACTCCGCGTCGTCCACATAGACAGGGATGTCCCGCGTTCCCGTGACGCTTTCCTCCAGAACGAGCCAGCGCCGCTCGTCCTCGGCCAGGCTCAAAAAATAAGTTTCCCCATTCACTTGAAAATCCACTCGATCTCCTCCCAAGAAACATGCTGCGATCTATCTACGGCTTACTTGTTCTTGATTGACTCACCAGCAAACGCCATCTCCTGGCTCCCCTCTTCTCGGCAAAGTCTTCCCCATCGTGGGTTCTTCGGTTCAGACCCCGTGCGGCTCGATCCGAGCACTGACTCGCCAGGGCGTTCTAACGTCCTACCCGGCAGCACCGTGGGAACTCCTCGCACTGTTCATCTCGACCTTAAGTGGACGCGGGGTCCTTCGACTCCGTAGGTGCTCCGCTTCGCGAAGCACCCACTCCGCTCAGGGTGACAGCTTTTTGGTCCTGCCAACGCGTGCCAGGAATTTCGGCTCAATCCATATTGTGTTCAGGCCAAACTTCCTGCGCACTGTTCGATCTTTGTCGACCGATAACTCGGCGTGTCCGTATTTATCGAATGCCTGGATTGCAAACTCACGATCCAGACAAAATCTGAACAGCTCTGCCGTTCGCAGCTTCCAGTGTTCATCGTCTTTCAAATCGTAGTTCTGGTCCTTAAAGCCCGAAGGAATGTCGACGACACGAACGCGATCCCCGATCTCCAGCTTACGAGAAGAGCCGCCCTTGCGAGCAGCTCCCGTCGTTTTTGGTTTTGCGGCCACCTTACTTCTTGTCTTCGACATCCACGTACTCCGCGTCGATCACGCCCTCGTCTCTCTTCTGACCACCGCCATTCGACGAAGGCCCAGCTTCCGCACCCGGCGTTGGACCCGCGCCCGCGCCTGCCCCCGGCGTCGCCTGCACTGCCTTGTACATCTCTTCGGCCAGCTTGTGCGAAGCCTTAGTCAGCGTCTCACGAGCCTTATCCATCTGCGCCTTGTCGTTCGATTCCAGCGCCTTCTTGGCATCAGCCACCGCGTTCTCAACGTCTCCACGATCCGAGCCCGAGATCTTATCTCCCGACTCCCGCAGCATCTTCTCAACGTTGTAAACCATGCTGTCGAGCTGGTTCTTGGCCTCGATCGCCTCGCGCTGCGCCTTGTCCTCAGCCGAGTGCGCGTCCGCTTCCTTGGCCATGCGCTCGACTTCTTCCTTCGACAATCCCGAAGACGACGTAATCGTAATCTTCTGGTCCTTCTGCGTGGCCGTATCTTTCGCGGTCACGTTCAGGATGCCGTTGGCGTCAATATCGAACGTGACTTCGATCTGCGGCACGCCCCGCGGCGCCGTCGGAATCCCGGTCAAGTGGAACTTGCCCAGGGTCCGGTTCTGCGCCGCCATTGGACGCTCGCCTTGCAGCACATGTACTTCAACCGACGTCTGACTATCCGCCGCGGTCGAGAACGTTTCCGTCTTGCGCGTAGGAATCGTCGTGTTGCGCGGGATCATCGGAGTCGCCACGCCGCCCAGCGTTTCAATCGCCAGCGTCAGCGGAGTCACGTCCAGCAGCAGCAGGTCTTTCACTTCGCCGCCGAGCACGCCGCCCTGAATCGCCGCGCCGATCGCAACCACTTCATCGGGATTCACTCCCTTGTGGCCTTCCTTGCCAAACAGATCCTTCACCAGCGCCTGAATCCGCGGCATGCGCGTCTGTCCGCCAACTAGCACTACTTCCTGAATCTTGCTGGCATCGACGCCCGCATCTTTCATGCACTGCTTGCAAGGTCCAACCGAGCGCTGAATGATGTCTTCTACCATGCCTTCGAGCTTGGCCCGCGTCAGCTTCTTGACCAGGTGCTTCGGACCGTTCGCATCCGCCGTGATGAACGGCAGATTGATTTCGGTCTCCATGGTGGTGGAAAGCTCAATCTTCGCGCGCTCGGCCGCATCGCGCAGCCGCTGCAAGGCCATCTCGTTCCCCTTGCCGCGCAGGTCGAGCCCTTCATCTTTCTTGAATTCATCGATAAGCCAGTCGACAATGCGCTGATCCAGATTGTCGCCCCCCAGGTGCGTGTCGCCGTTGGTGGCCTTCACTTCAATCACGCCCTCGCCCACTTCCAGAATCGAAATGTCGAACGTACCGCCGCCAAAGTCGTACACGGCGATGGTCTCGTCCTTACTCTTGTCGAGACCGTAGGCCAGCGCCGCTGCCGTCGGCTCATTGATGATGCGCTTTACGTCGAGTCCGGCAATCTGCCCGGCATCTTTCGTGGCCTGCCGCTGCGCGTCATTAAAGTAGGCGGGCACGGTGATCACCGCTTCGCTCACTTTTTCGCCCAAATAATCTTCCGCGGCCTTCTTCAGCTTCTGCAAAATCAGAGCCGAAATCTGCGGAGGCGTGTGCTCCTTGCCCTGCGCCAGCACCGCCACGTGGTCGCCCGACTTCACGACCTTATACGGGACCATCTTGATTTCTTCCTGAACCTCGTCAAAGCGGCGTCCCATAAACCGCTTGATCGAAAACACCGTGTTCTCCGGATTGGTAATCGCCTGCCGCTTTGCGACCTGCCCCACCAACCGCTCTCCAGTCTTGGTAAACCCAACCACCGAAGGCGTAGTCCGCCCTCCTTCTTCATTAGGGATAACTTTAGGCTCGCCGCCCTCCATCACCGCCACGCAAGAATTGGTCGTTCCAAGGTCAATTCCAATAATCTTGGCCATAAATTGTTCTCCTCTACCTTACCTTTGAATCGAATAAGTGCTTTGTAATCAGTGCGCTTATGATTGCAGACGATCCCATGCTAAGACCTGAGTGGGATGCTGTCAAGGTTTAGATGCTATAGGAGAGATGGAAGTTGCGGTGATTTAGACCGTGTGGGGACGGGCACTCTTGCCCGTCCATGCCGAGCAAAGCTCGGCTGGCCTTTTGCTTGCGCGGCGTGCGAGACTCCGGGTCAGCCTGCCCTCATCAGCCCGCTCGACAGCTTTCCCGCTTTCGTGTTGCCTCGAATCGTTCGGATAGCCCGAGCGTTCCACCTATCGGTTTTGAAAATATCTCCCATCGCGTTCCTCACCCCAGGCGCTCGTACTTCTGGTTGCCCAGATGTCTCCAGCGAATCCCGTCAGCATCGCGCCAGACGCCCAGTGGCTTTTCTGTCTCGGGATCAGAGCCGATGCGCAGGACGTTTCCGTCGAGGTCTTCGACCTGCATCTCCAGCGCCCACTCGAAATTCTCCGGAGGGTTGCGGACTTTAGCCCCGGACGTTACGTACTGTGCATGCAGGGAGCGGACGTCCTGCACGCCGATCCATATCCACATACGCGGCTGGCTTTGGTTGTCATCGGTTAGAAAGATGGAACACTGTTCTCGCGAGACACAGGCAAATGCTGCTCCCGCACGCCATCGCATTTGGAACCCGAGGCGTTCTACGTAGTAGGCGATGCTTGCGTCCACGTCCCTGACGCGAAAAACCGGCATCGGTGAACCAAACTTATTCGCAGAGGATTCTGCCATCGCGCCCTCCTGCAAAAATATAACGCACGTTCATTCATCTCACGGTTCGCTATGCCCCGCGCGCGGCGACCATGGAGTCGTATTCCTGTTGAGACTGCGCCGGCAGCAGAACCCAAAGAGTGTATGCGCCCACGATCGTGCCGAAGGGAATGTTGAAAAGCGAGATAAATCCCAGCACGAGGGCGAGAACGCGGGCCCAAGGCTCCCGCTGCATGAGTCCCCAACCGGCGATGAATCCGATGGCGGCCTTGGCCAGTACGAAAATACCGATTACGCTAAGCAGAGGACGGAGAAATCCAGTTGGCGCTTCGGGCGGTGCTCCGAACTCGTGGAGATGCGCAAACAAAGTGTTGGCCAGGATATACAGGACCACGCCCCCAATGGTGTTGAACGCGGAGATGGCAAGCCAGAGAATTCCGAGCAAGTGAAGATGAGACTGCACCCGCCCGGGGCGTTGCTGCAAGGCCGTCACCGGTCCGACGATTTGCTTCCCGCACTTGCTGCAGAACGCCTGTCCCGGTTGAACCGCGGTGCCGCATCCATCGCAGAACATTTATTCCTCCACGCCGATTCGTTAAAGCAGAGATCGTGAATGCAGAGATCGTTGATGCGAAGATCGTTCGCCAATCTTGTCGCCACAATACATTGGCTAACAGACAGTACGCAGAATACGTGTAAGAGTTCCGCTGAAGTTTCGGTTTGGCTCAAACTTCCAATCGACCTGTTGATACATTCGTGGAAAATCGATTCGTGAGCAAACGAAAAAGCCGCCCGGCAACAGGGCGGCTTCTCTTTTTACAAGGGAGAATAGTTCCAACGGAGGCAAAAAATCCCGTCAAAACTTTCTGGCAAAATCTTATGGGCCGAAAAAGGGGGGTGTCAAGCAATTTTTGGTAAATAAATGTCTGTAGTTTCAACGACTTACGGAATCGATCAACAGAGCGTCGAAATGTTTCAATTTGAGACCAGACTGTCACCGAACTGAGTTAAGCCGATATAGCTGAACTATTTAAGAGGATTTTGAGCTTTTGTCCTGACCAGAAAGCCCAGTTCGGGAGCCCTCAGCCGGAGCCTCTGCCAAATCCAAAGAAATGAATTCGGTTTGGTCAGCATGACCAAAAACTGGTCCTGGGAAAAATCTTCGCAACAGAACCCGAGCTCCTCCAAAGGCAACTCCCGCCGCCAAAGAGAGCGCTCCCACGATGATGCACAAGATGATGATGTTCACCAGCAGGTTGGCGATATTGTTCTTCTTGTCGAAATAGGTGTTCTCGTTCCAGGTCACACTGGCGTCCCAATTCACCGCACCGAGAAGCGTGCGGGCATCGCTTTGCGAAAGCGGACCGGCCACGATGGCGACGATCGGTCCTGTACGTTTGTCGAAAAATGGGCCAAGGTTTTCGGCGGCGGCTCCAGGCTCGGGTTGCGCAGCATTACGAGCAGCATCGATGCGCCGCAAATGTTCGGCGGCCAAAGCCGGCGTTGGATACTCGATCAGCATCAGCGTTGCTGCGCCGCTCGGAGTGGAATACTGTCCCAGCGCGACCTCGGGACTGGCGCTGAAATCCACGAGGTTCGCGGGAATCGGAGAGTCTATCGCGTGCAGGGCGAGCGGTCCCTCTGCATATTTCTCTGTGTTCGCTGAGTAACCATGATGCGGCATGAAGGCGAGAATCGGAGGCAGATTGCCGGCATTTCCGCTGGGGCGCGGCAGCACGCCAGATAATTCGCGCAATCCCGCTGGCGACATCACGGTCAGCTGGCTAAATACGGCATCCACCACAATATGCCCACGATAAAACAATACTCTTTGATTGAGCGATGCGCCCTGATCGCCGATTTCTTCGCGCGCCATCTCGGGCTGCAGATAGAAACTGTAAGCGCCGAAGGCTCCGCTGGCGTCGGCGAACCGCGCCGCACGAACTTTCAACGTGCGGCCGTCATCGCTCTTATAGGTCGCGGACTCGAAATCAGTGAACCCATATTCCTTGAGCAGGGCTGCATTGGTCGGATCAGCGGAGTTCACATCTTTACTGGCGACTGATGCACCTTGAATCTGCCATCCCGCAAACTGCTTCGGGAGGATCGGCGGAGTGGCAGCCGTAGCACTCGGTTCGGCGCCATAGGAGGGTCCCACCAAAGATACGACGAAAAGAACGGCAGCTATAAACCTAAAGCGCATGGATGAACCGCTGGGCACAGGATCCCTTCTGTTATTAGACCACAGAGAAGGCGAAAAAGTTTCTGGGGAAAGGGCGAGAACCGAGTGTCCTACATACTAAGACTGCGTGGCCTATTGCCCCGCGGCCTTATCCATTTTGCTGGCCATCTTCACCCCACTCAGCCCGTTCACATACTTGGCGATGCCACGGTAGAGCGATTCGGCGATGCGCTGGCGGTATTCACTGGTGGAAAGCCGGTGCTCGTCAGTGGGATTGCTGACGAAAGAAATCTCAGCGAGAATTGAGGGCATATTGGCCCCGATCAGCACGATAAAGGGAGCCTTCTTCACGCCGCGGTCACGAATCGCTGGACTCTTTACCGCGAGGCCACTGTGCAGCGACTGCTGCACGTCCCAGGCAAATTCGCGCGATTCCTCGATCTTTTCCTTGAGGGCGATCTTCTTGACCAAGTCCTGCAGTTCGTAGATGGACTTCTCGGATACCGCGTTCTCGCGGGCCGCAACTTCGAGCGCTTCTGGCGAGGAGGTGAAATTCAAGTAGTAGGTCTCGACTCCGCGCGCGGCGGAATCGTGGCTCGAGTTCGCATGGATGGAAACGAACAGATCGGCTCGCGCTTGGTTCGCAACCGCGGTGCGGGTTTCAAGCGGGACGAAGGTGTCGTCTTTACGCGTGTACACCACTTCCGCCCCCAGTCGCGTCTCCAGGAGTTTGCCCAAACGCCGGCTGACTTCGAGCACAAGATCTTTTTCTTCCAGTCCGTTAGGACCAATCGTTCCAGTATCGTGACCTCCATGTCCAGGATCAATTACGATCTTGCCGATCTTCAGTCCCAGGGCGCGAATCAAGGAACGGCCGCCGCTCGCGGTAGGAGTAGCCTCGCGAATGCTAAATTCGGAGGCCGTCGCGGACTTAGCGTCAGCGCGCGACCTAGATCGATTTGGCGCATCGACGATATGGTTTCGGCTGCTCTCGAGAACTTTGGAATTCGAGGTATTAGAGATATCCGAATCACCGTCAAGATCGTCGGAAAGATCCTTCTTTACCGCAACCGCTTTCACGTTCCGTGGTTTCCGCCTCGACGAGCTAGCTGATGCAATGCTTGTATCGACATCGTCGTCCCCCGCCTCGACCACTTTTTTCACAACTGCGGTTGGCGAATTCCTGGCGATCGCCGAAGGGGCGGATGCAGACTCAGACCTACCATCAGTGCCGTCGCCGGCGAACGCTAAGGCCTTTGCCGCGTGCGCAGGCCCTTCGTGCGCTGAAGTTTCAGCCTTGCGCTCAGGCGAAGCGAGATTAGTATTGGCATCGGGAATCGGCGAAGAAGGGTTTTCCGCTGCCGCCGACATTGCGCTCGCATCCTCGAGTTGCTTCGCCCGGCTATTCTTGCCGTGAATGTCGATAATCAGGCGGTAAGGATTGGGGAGCAGGAAAGCGTCGTATTCGGAGAGGCTGTCGATATCTAATACGATGTGGGTGCGGCCGGGCGCAAACTGAGCCACGCGAACTTTCTTCAAGAAGCCATCGCCCACGTCGAAGCTTTTTCCGACCAGCGTGGACGCCAGTTTGGTGCTGTGCAAATCGAAAACTATACGCGCCGGGCGGGCAATGCGCTCCGCGGAAAACTTCACATCGCCTTCCAGGTCGATGGCAACCCGAGTGGAGTCGGGTGTGGACCAGTGCCGAATTCCAGTCACCCGCGCCAGCTGGCCAGAGCGCGCAGCCGAGGATTTTTCTCCATCGGGATTCTTGTTCGATGCAGTTTCGTCGGCGATTTCGCCCGCGGCTCTCTCGCCTTTCTCTTCCTTCTTTTCGGTGGATTGAGGCGCTGCGGCATCTTTGCCGGCGTTTGCCACTCGGCTCAGTTCGACGATGGCTTGGCGCGCATCGTCAGCCAAGTGATGGTGCGGGTAGTGCCGCAGAAATTCCTGAAAAGTACTTCGTGCCGCGTCTGGATCGTTGAGGTCGACCCTGTAAATCTCGCCGATGGTAAACAGCCCTTCGATGCGGTACTTACTCCCTGGATACTCGCGGCGCAGGAATTTGTACTGTCCGATGGCCTGCTCAAGAATTTTGTCGTCGTGGAAGCGCCGCCCCATTTCCACCAGTGTTTCCCCTACCGCCACAACACTAGGATCGGCTTTGCTGGAATTGGGCGCGCCCAGATAAACACTGCGGTAGGCATTCAATACGTGCTGGTAGTCATGACGGCTTCGATCGCCGGCAGGCTGTCCGTTCAGCGCCTCGCGCAAGCGCTCGGCTTTAACGAAGTGTTCGCGCGCCCAGGCGTCGGAATGGTGAGCCCGTGCGCGTGCTTCTGGCACGGCCAGCCCAGCAAACACTGCAACCACAAGTACCGCTTCCCACAGACGACGGTGGTGCAGTGAGCTCTTCAAGATAACCAGCCCGTGCCCTCGATCTTTCTCGTTCGAACCGCTGGTTGAACCAATGCCTGGGTGACCAGAGAGATAGTGAAACAGATGCCGAAACGCTAATCAGTGTTGCTGATGTAAAGCACGCCGCGCGCATCCCGTTGAACCCTAACGGGATCGCGTGATGCACCTACATTCAAACCAGAGCCGGCATTGTAAAGGCTGGTGATCCGGCGCACGTAATTCTGGGTCTCTGCGAAGTGCGGAACGCCCGAACTTCGAGCCACGGCGCCCGCACCAGCGTTGTAGGCGGCCAGGGTTAACCTGACGTCGCCGCCATAGCTTTCCAGAAGTTGCTTCAAGTGGCGCACGCCGGCATCCACGTTCTGTTCCGGGTCAAACGGATTGTTCACCTTCAACTGGCGTGCTGTTGAAGGCATCAACTGCATAAGACCCATCGCTCCCTTGCGCGATACGGCGTTGGGATTAAAGTTCGATTCCACCTTTACCACTGCGCGGACTAAGTTGGGGTCGACATTATGCCGCGCCGCAGCCTGCTCAATCGCGCTATCGATATCCGCAGCGGTTGATGCCGTACCGCGGAAGTTAGCGGCCACAATCTTGGCGGCTGCCGATTGGTTGGACTCATGTCCCAGAAAGTCGCTGACTTCAGCCGCAGCGGACCTCGCGGCTCGCATGGACGCCGCACCTGCCGAGGGCACAGGCTTCCAGCGATTTTCCTTGGAACTCCAGTACATCAATTTTCGCTGGGGGGAGTCAGCGGTCTGTGCACGCCGCGCTGCCTTGGCCGGAACGGCTTCGTTCACATAGATTTTGCGGCCATGCTCGTCGGATGCGGTGATCTTTTCGGACGCTCCTTCACCACCTTCAGCGGCGCGAAGTGGAGGCATGAGAGAAAGAAAGGTCGCGGCTACAGTGCTGGCCATCAGGGCGATTTGCAGGCGCTTTCGCATTACCGGGATTTATCCTCGATTTGGCGAAGGCAGACTTCACCCTCGCATCTTGCTACCCGGAACCTGACGGAGAATTCTTAACCAGAGTGAGTCGATTATAGACGTGGAGCGGCGCCCGGGCAACTTATCTGAAGGGCCTAGAACCACTAGAGTAATCTAGGTAAGCGTTTTAAAACAAAAGACTTATCGATGTCATTCATCAAGCTTGGCATTAGAAGTGCCTCAGGCAGTCTTTTCTAGAGCCAATCCAAGAGCGTCAAGGGATAACGAGCGCAGCAGATTACGGCGCATGCCACGTTCTACATCGGCCAGTCGGTCGGAGGCCCGAGCGATCCACTCAAAATCGGCAGTGTCAGCCAGCTTCGTGAGTTGGTTTTGAATGTCAGTGTTATGAACCAGGTGGGGCGCTCGCGAGCCGATAAACATCAGGTCACGCAGCAGGGAATAAAGCGTGCGAAGAAGATGTTCCGTTTTCACGCGTCCTTCAGCGCCCGCGCGGTAGGATTCTGTAATCTTAAAGAGTTGCGTATGTTCGCCTCCACTCAGAGCCGAGTTGAGGATGGCCAATGCGTCGGCGCGGGCGGCTACGTAGGCATCAAGGTCGAAACTTCGCGCCCGGCCCAGGGCGCCCTCACAAAGTCTCGCCACCAAAGCCCGCTGGGGTGGCTTCCATTCCGGGCGCTGTTCAGCCAGGTAACGGTCAACCTCTTCAACTGGCAAGGCCGTGAGAGTAAATATCATCGATCGCGATCGGATTGTCGGAAGTAGTTCACCCGCGTTCTCCGAGAGCAGAAAAATCGTCGCGAACTCAGGAGGCTCTTCCAGAACCTTAAGCAGAGAATTTGCCGCCTCTTTCATAAAGGCCGAGTCGGTAAAAATGTAGACGCGCTCCCGAGCCTCTGAGGGCAGGTAGTAGATGGTTTCGATCACACGGCGCACCTGATCAACCTTGATCATCATCTGCGGAGGATCGGGCGGGATAACCAACACATCGGGATGAGTTTGCACGAAGAGGCGGGTCTCTTTCTTGTCGGTCTCGCGCATCCCCTCGCGCGACTCGACAGCTTCGGCAAATTTCGCATCGAGATCTGCGGCCAGGGCAATGCGGCGACAGTTCGCGCACTGGCTGCAAAAGTCGGGCAGGCCATCCGTTTCCGTTGGCGCCAGGCAATTCAAGGCCTGAGCGAGCATTAGCGCCAAAGTGTACTTGCCCGATCCGCGCGCGCCTGAAATGATCACGGCATGCGGAAGGCGCTTCCGCGCGATCATATCGCGCAGGCGGTGGACGGTTTCGGAGTTGCCGTGAAAGTCAGAGAAGCCCATAACCCAATGTCTGATAAATCGGTGTCGCAATCGGTCGTCAGCGAATAACGCGAATGGTAACTCCCAGACGCAGCTTTTTCCACGTTTGGTCTGCAGTGTAGATGGGTGCTTTGAGCACAATCCCCAGAGCAAGGCATGCTCGGTCTCCCAGCGAGAGGCCCAAGGATCGGGTTTGGGGCACCATCGAACCGGCAATCTTCGCCTGTTCCGCATCGAAGTCCGCGATTTCTGGGATTGGAGCGGTCACAGCTCCCCATGCGTCTTCGGAACCAATTCCTATTCCCACCAGCTTGCCATACGCCTCGGCGACATTTACCGCGCTCATCGTGGCATTCTCCAGTAACCCAAATTGCTGGGCGAAGATTTCAGCCCCAGGTTCCTCGTGGAGAATTGCGAGGAGAGCGGAAGCATCCAGCACAATCTTATTCACGCCTCGCGGCCTCGCGGCGCTCGGCTATCAGTTCGTCCACCAGCGACGTGGTCTGCGTCACATGTTTGCGCACCAGTTGTTGGGCTTTGGCCAAGCGTTGCCGCAGAGTTGTCATTCGCAACTCATTGTTTTCGATGCGGAGAACCACGGTATCGCCGGGCTGGATGCCAAGGGCACGACGGAACGAGGCTGGAATTACAACTCGACCGTTTTCATTAATCCGAGTATGACTCTCTACCTGCTCCATGACACTTTACATGTTATGACATAAACTCTGTTTGTGTCAAGACATGGCGAATTGGCATTTGATGCCGTCCCTGTCATTTGGCGATTTCAACCAAAGCGCAATTAAGCAGTTTCCGCAAGCAGCAGCTTGAGCTTGCGCCCGATAACTTCCATAATCCGCCGATGCGTCTGCGTCGGGCTACCGCTCGCGTCGATCGCGACGACGCGTTGCGGCTCTCTTGCCGCAATGGCTCGATATCCAGCATGCACGCGGGCGAAGAAAGCGCGGTTCTGCTGCTCGAAGCGGTTTTCATCGACTGGTTTATTCGAATTCTTATGTGGACTTGTATTCGCACGCTGATTCCGTCGCCGGGCTCGCCCCAGGCTCATCGCTGGATCGGAATCCAGCAGGATAGTCAGGTCGGGTTGCAAATCTCCACAGAGGACGCGGTGCAAATTCAGCACATCCTCGCTGCCCAACTTGCGACCATAGCCCTGATAAGCTTCCGTAGAGTCGGTGAAGCGATCACAAAGCACAATCTGCCCGTGTTCCATCGACGGTTGGATAACCTCCGCTATGTGTTGGGCTCGCGAAGCAAACATCAGAGCCATCTCCGCCATCGGCGAAAGACTTCGAGTCGCCGAGTCCAACAAAACCCGACGAATTTTTTCTCCGGTGGCCGTTCCTCCAGGTTCACGCGTCTCCACCACCTTGTTTCCCGACGCGCGTAAAGCAGCGGCCAGCTTGCGCAATTGCGTGCTCTTGCCGGTTCCGTCGAGCCCTTCGAATGTAACGAACTTTCCGCGCCGCGACATGGGGGAGATGATATCAGCGCACGTGCATCCCTGTACTGCTGCTGTCACTGCCTGCTATAGTCTAAAATCCTGCGAGGCAACAGATTCGGTTCATTGTCACCACGGGGGCCACTAAAATGAAACTCTCAAGAATCTTGAGAGTCGTCTATCTTTCTGTCTTTATTCTTTTTCTCTCGCTCTCCGGTTGGTCGGCAACGGCGCCCACCGTAACCATCTTTGTGGACGCCAGTTCTGCTTCACGCAAGATCTTCCATGCCAAGCTGAAGATCCCAGCGAGCGCCGGAGACCTGACGCTTTATTACCCAAAGTGGATTCCTGGCGAGCACGCTCCCGATGGCCCAGTCATCGATCTGGCTGGCCTGAAATTCTTCGCGGCAGGGAACGCACTGAAGTGGCGGCGCGATCTGCTCGACGGTTTCACCCTCCACGTCAACGTCCCCGCTGGCGTCAACGAAATCGAAGCGGAACTTGATTTCCTTTCGCCGGCTACGTTCGAGGGCGGATTTTCCGCCGGCTCTTCCGCCACCGATAAAATGGCGGTCATCAGCTGGAACCAGGTCCTTCTCTACCCCAAAGGATTCAAGTCCGACGAGATCAACTACACCGCCAGCCTGAAACTTCCCGATGGCTGGAAATTCGGAACGCCGTTGCCTATATCGAATCAAAACGGCAACGAAATTCAATTTTCGACAGTTTCCTTGACCACTCTGGTTGATTCGCCCGTTATCGCGGGCGAGTTCCTCAAGGTGGTAAAGCTGGCCGACGATCCGCTGACTGAAATGGACATTGCGGCGGACAGCGCGGCCGCTCTCGCAGCTCCACAGGAAGTATGGGACCACTACGAGAATCTGGTCGAGCAGACGAACAAGCTTTTCGGAGCGCACCACTATCGCGACTACCACTTCCTGCTCAGCTTGAGCGATCATGTCGCTCACTTCGGCCTGGAACATCATGAATCCGACGACAGCCGTATCGACGAGCGAGGACTGGTTGACGACATCGCACGGAAAATGGAAGCCAGCCTGCTACCTCACGAATATGTGCACTCGTGGAACGGAAAATACCGCCGCCCCGCTGATCTCGCCACCCCTGACTATCAAGAGCCGATGAAGGACGATATGCTCTGGGTCTATGAAGGTTTGACGAACTATCTGGGCACCGTTCTGACCGCGCGCAGCGGACTCCTGACAAACGAGCAGGCACGCGACGATTTAGCTTTGACCGCTGCCGGTCTTGACCATACTCCGGGTCGTGCGTGGCGCAATCTGCAAGACACCGCCGATGCGGCTCCGGAACTTTATTTTTCGCCACAGGAGTGGCGCTCCTGGCGTCGCAGTACCGATTTCTACGACGAAGATACTTTGAACTGGCTTTGGGTGGATGTCATCATCCGCCAGCAAAGCAAAGGCAAGAAAAGCATTGACGACTTTTGTCGTCTTTTTTACGGAGCTCCCAGCACGGGGCCGATGCTCAAAACCTATTCTTTCGATGATGTCGTCGATGCGTTAAACCAGATCGTCCCCTACGATTGGCGAGGCTTTTGGACTGAGCGGCTCACCAACCACGGCCCCGGGGCGCCCCTGGGTGGAATTGCGGGCAGCGGATGGAAGGTCGTGTATGACGAGACCCAGTCAGAAATGGAACGGGGTGCCGAGATCAGTTCGCATGGAGTAAATGCGGCTTATTCCATTGGTCTCGAGATGCGCGAAGACGGCGCGATCACTGACACCATCGAAGGCATGGCGGCTGCCAAGTCTGGCATCGGTCCGGGAATGAAGCTGATCGCGGTGAACGGCCGCAAATATTCGCCCGAAGTGCTGCGCGACGCACTCAAGGCCGGCAATGGCGGCTCCGCTCCGCTCGAACTTCTCGTCGAAAATACTGAGTATTACCGGACTTACAAACTTGATTACCACGGCGGCGAACGCTATCCGCACCTGGTGCGCGACGAATCGAAGCCGGACTTACTGACGGAGATCTATAAAGCGAAATAAAGTTCCTGACAAAGTTCCTGACAAGGAGAGCTAAGACTGTGGATTTCGACCGGCGCGATGCCTCCCAGTGTTCTCCGCAGCCTTTCTCCGCGTACTCCGCGATTCAAGCTCTCTCCCGCCGATCGAAGGGCAGAGTACGCGGGAGCAAAGGGAAAATATCACTACTCCTGTTGTTGCTTTTGCTTTGCAGAAGCCTGCCAGCCGCGGCCCAGACTTCCATCCTGGGATTCACTCCGACCTCCGCCACTCACGAAGCCGATGTCGAAGGTAAGTTCAAAGCCATTCCAACCGCTGACGAAGAGCGCAAACAACATCACATTTTCACCGCCGAACCTCACGTCGCCGGTTCGCCCCGGAACAATGAACTGGCTCGCTACATCGCGGATGAGTGGCGGCAAGAAGGGTTGGAAGATGTCGTCATCCGCCGCTACGACGTTTATGGCTCCAATCCAAAGTTCACTTCTCTGGAAATGACGGCGCCGGTGCATTACCGCGCCGTACTGCGCGAGATTCCCATCCTCGGCGATCCGGACTCGAAGAAAATAAGCATAAGTTCGGCGTGGAGCGGAATGTCCGCCTCCGGCGAAGTAACGGCTCCGCTGGTCTACGCGCACAGCGGCAATCCGGAAGACTACGAACTTCTGCGTAGGCAGGGCATCGACGTTAAAGGTAAAGTCGTGCTCGTGCGTTACTCGAATCCCTACAGTTACCGCGGATTTAAAGCGCTCACTGCCGAGCGCGAAGGCGCCGCCGCACTTCTTATCTATAGCGATCCTGCAGAAGATGGATACAAAAAAGGCCAAGTCGTTCCCAAAGGCCCGTGGGGTCCGGAGTATCACATTCAGCGTGGCGCGATCACCTATGACTTCATGGTCCCCGGCGATCCGCTTACCCCGGGATGGGCGTCCATTCCGGGCGCGAAGCGCATTCCCGTCGAGCAAGCGACATCGATTCCGAAAATCATGGCGCTACCGCTTTCCTGGCACGACGCTAAACCGTTGCTCTCGAACATGGACGGCCCCGTCGCGCCGAATGACTGGCAAGGCGGACTGCCGATTAAATACCATCTCGGCGGCAATCGCGTGCGCGTGCACGTAAAAATTGAGATGGACAATTCGACTCAACCTTACTACGTAGTCGAAGGCCGCATACGCGGCGCGCAGTTGCCCGATGAGTGGATCGTGCTCGGCAACCATCGTGACGCGTGGGTCTTCGGTGGCGTCGACCCGAGCAGCGGAACGGCCTCGATGATGGAGTTGACCCGCGCGCTCGGAAAGCTGGCCAAGACCGGAGTGCGTCCTCGCCGCACGATCATGGTATGTAGTTGGGACGGAGAAGAAGTCGGTCTCACCGGTTCCACTGAATGGGGGGAGCAGTTTGCCGGCGAACTGCGCAACAAAGCCGTCGCTTACATCAATGTGGATGAAGCGACCTCAGGGCCAAACTTTCACGGGCAAGCCGTCGCGTCTCTATCGCCCATGCTGGTTGAAGCCACTCACGCGCTGAAAGATCCATCCGGCAAAACTTTGTACGAAGCATGGAAGAATTCCACCGCACACGAACGTAGCGAAGCCAAACAATCCGAAGAAGTCACTGATTCCAATCTGGCCGACACCCGCATTGGCAGCGGCTCCGACCATACCGTATTTCTAAATTTTGTTGGAATGCCGGTCCTCGGCCTGCAGTTCGATGGACCTTACGGCGTTTATCACTCTGCCTATGATGATTTTTTCTGGATGAACCATTTCGGCGATCCGGGCTATCGCTATCACACACTGATGTCGCAGTTATGGGGAGTCCTCGCTTTACGCCTGGCAAATGCCGACCTGCTGCCCTTCGACTTTGCCAGCTACGCCAGCAACATTCGCCAGTTCGTCAACGAACTGAGCAAGGGAAAGGATTTAAGCCAACTGGATCTGAAGGCCGTGCTGGATGCCATCGACGAGTTTGAAGCAGCCGGTAAGCGCCTCGATAACTCCGCGGCCCGTGCCCTGGCCTCCGGCGCAATCGATCCTGTACTCGCCAAAACTATCAATCACGGCGCGATGGAAGTGGAACGCAACTGGCTCAATCCTGACGGCATCCCCGGCCGGCCGTGGTTCAAACACATTCTCTACGGCGCCCGCTTTACCTACGCTCACCTGGAATTGCCCGGTCTGACGGAGGCAGTCGAAAAACAAGATTGGTCCACTGCAAAACAGCAAGCAGAGATTCTGCGTCACGCGCTCGTGAGTAACACGAAGTTAGTAAACGACTTGATGCCGATCTGACGGTTGGTTCGTCGCCAGGAAGATAACGCGTAAAGACGCTGCGACTTCTGCCTTATGACGGATGTACGACCCGGAGGCCGAGCACTTTTTCAAAGCAATCGAAATCGCGGTCTCGGTGCAACAACTCGTGTTTACCCTGCAGACAAAAAGTAGCGATCAGACAGTCGATGGTCTTGCGGACGGTGTATCCACGAAGGAGCAGCTCTCGATAGTTCCGTGCCGCGATAACGGCCAATTCGGTCCCGCCGGTTTGAAAAATTTTAAACTTCAAAAAGTTGGCCCGGGCCCGCGCAAACTCAACCTCGTCCTGAATTCCTTGCAACACTTCACAGAGAATCAGATCTGTTAGTCCAAACCGCTGGAGCGTAAGGTGCTTATCGAGCCAATTTGTTTCGGGATTATCTGCCCCGCGCAGGTAGTCAATCCAAACCGTGGTATCGATGATGACCATTGCCCAGGCTAGGGTCTAACGCGGCTCAGGCGCGACTTCTCAAGGTCTCCAACCCATCGTATTTTCCCTCTAAGACGCCGAATGGAGCCTTGAGCATGGGTCTCGGCAAGCAATCGGAGCCCCGCTTCGACCGCTGCTTTCTTGGTGCGAGCGCCGCTGCTTCGCATCGCCTTCAGCATCAAGCGGTCGTCGATGTCGATATTTGTCCGCATTTGTAACCTCCAGCAGTAATAAGCTGGCGCTGGTATGTGTAAATATCTCATATTTATGTGTATCGGGACAAGAGGACGATGGTCGCCGCTCGCGAGAAATTAGTCGAACTCAAAGACTTCCTGCTCCGAGGGATTACTCCATACTGGCGCGAACGACTGCCGATGAAGCGGCGTCGGACCGTGCTCCAGCAGTGCTGCCAGATGCTGCGGTGTGCTGTAGCCCTTATGCGAAGCGAGGCCATACTCGGGGAAGATCGCATCCCATTCGCACATCATGCGGTCGCGCTCGACCTTGGCCAAGATTGAAGCGGCCGCAATTGAGGCCGAGACCGCGTCGCCGTGAACGATGGCCCGCTGCGGCACTTCGCAATCCAGGCGGAGGGCATCGATCAGCAAATGGTCGGCCGCAGGTTGCAGTCGCAGCACCGCCTCTTGCATGGCGAGCCGCGAGGCCTGATAAATATTGATCTGATCGATGCGCGCCGCATCCACCGCGGCCACCGCCCATGCAATTGCATGTTCGCGGATACGCGGTGCGAGCAGTTCGCGGCGCTCCGGCAGCAGCAATTTAGAATCGCGCAGCCCGCGAATGCGATAGCCGCGATCGAGGATCACCGCAGCCGCCACCACCGGGCCAAACAAAGATCCGCGCCCAACTTCATCAACTCCCGCAACCATGACTGCGCCTGACTCCCACGCATTTTTTTCATAACGTAGCGTGCAGCGCAGCTTCTTCAGCAGCCGGAGTTTCGCCGCCGCGGGAGAAAGAGAAAATTTGGACGAATTTGTTCCACTACGTGGCATTGAACGAGTTATGCAAACCATCTTCGCCGTCATCGGAATTTTCCGCAAGCAGGAAATCCGAAAAGTCCCGGACCTATGTTATCTACCCTCCACTTCCGGCTCTCAGTGCCTTCTCGGGCTGGACGACGACAGGTGATGCCGCTTGGTAACCATTACTTTGAGTACGAACGTACATTGTCCGCTCGGACATGTACTGCTATCTTGACCGTGGTATTGAAGGAGAAAGTTTCTGAGCGAAAAGGCAACCCAGCCGCGGAAAGACGGCATGCGGCCAGATGGCGCCGAGGTCGACAAGCTAATCCATTTAGCGCTGCCGGTGCGTCTCATTCACATGCCCAACGGCGAGCGCGGCGGCATGGAACTGGTATGCACCTATGACATCCATCCCCGCGGCGCGCGCCTGCGTAGTTCCCGCGACCTTAAGGTGGGAGATTTAGTTACGGTGGAGCGCGGACGCTACAAGTCCGTCTGCCAGGTGGTATGGGCTGCGGATCCTGACTCCGCGCTGCACGGTCAGTTTACGGTGGAGTGCGTCGAGGGCAATCGAACACCGTGGGAAGAAGAGTTGCGGCAAATGGAAGAGCAGTATCTGCCAGTCATTCCAGACTGGCCAACCCGGAAGCGCCTGATGAATTCTTTTGCTCAGGGAAAGAATCGGCGGCGCCGGCCACGTTTTCAGGTAACCGGGGACGCTAATCTGGCGGAGATCGGCGGAGGCTCTCGCGTGGAGGGACGGCTGGAAGAGATTTCGGAATACGGCTGCTTCATCAGCTCCAGCGATTTGCTAGTGCCGGGTACTGCGCTAAGACTGGTATTGAACGTCTGTGACGTCAGCATTGCGCTGCGTGGGCACGTGAGATACACGGCCCAGAACCGGGCCATGGGCGTGGAGTTCCAAGAAATCCGTCAAGGCGACCGCCCGTTCCTTACCTATGTACTGAACCAGTTGAAAAAGCCGCGCGCCAATGACTTCGCGGACCTCGAAGTCATCACGGAGCATCTGGCAGCTGCGGCGGGGTAAACCCTCACACAGCAGCGAGCATCCAGAGATCAGCCGCTGCCTTAACCCTTGCTAGTTGTACTTTCCGCGTCCCGCAACCGCGCAGCCTTGCCCTTCAATCCTCGCAGATAGTACAGCTTGGCGCGCCGCACTTTGGAGGAGCGCAGCAGATCCACTTTGTCGATCACTTTGGAGTGCACGGGGAAAATGCGTTCCACGCCCTGGCCGAAGCTGATCTTGCGCACGGTGAAGCTGGCCTGCGGTCCGTTGTCGCGCTTGATTACTACGCCTTCAAACGCCTGCAAGCGCTCCTTGTCGCCTTCTTTGATTTTCACGTGAACGCGAACGGTGTCGCCTGGATGGAACGCGGGAGTGTCGGTGCGTTGGGTTTTCGCCAGCAGTTTTTCAATGATTAGGTTCGACATAATAGTTTGCCCTTCTGAATTCTGATTCTAAATCTGATCTCTCGCTTCGAAACTCAGCCGCGATCTTTGCCAGGTTCGCCAAGCCTGGGTTGGCCGAGCCTGGGTTGGCCGAGCTTCATCCCAGTGTTCGTAATCCCGGCCAGAAACTTTTGGTCTTCCTCGCTCAAAACCGCGCCTTCCAGCAAATCAGGACGGTTGCGAAATGTTTTTTCCAGCGCTCGCTGTCGACGCCACCGCCGAATCTGTTCGTGGTTACCGGACATCAGCGCTTCCGGCACTTCCATCCCGCGAAACTCCGCGGGCCGCGTGTAATGCGGGTAATCCAACAATCCGTTGGACCCGCAAGTCGAATCCGCACTACTCGTGGCTTTGACCTTCAAGTCAACCGTGAATGATTCCTGCTGGGTTGACGCTTCGTTTCCCACCGCTCCGGGAAGCAACCGCATCACAGCTTCCACGATGACGGCAGCGGCCATCTCGCCGCCGCTCAGAACATAATCGCCTATCGATAGTTCTCGATCGGCAAGAAAGTCGGCTACCCGCTCATCCACACCCTCGTATCGCCCGCAAACAAAAACGATGCGGTCGAGCAAAGCCAATTCCGCCGCTACTCCCTGCGAAAAGCGCTGCCCCTGCGCTGAGAGCAGAACTACCGACTGTTTTACCCGCCCCGTAAGACGATCTTCCCGCGGCGCGAGAGCCAATGACTCTAAACATTCAAATAACGGTTCCGGCTTCAGCACCATGCCTTCACCGCCGCCGAAAGGCCGGTCGTCCACGGTGCGATGACGATCGTGAGTAAACTCGCGCAGATCGTGGACTTGAATTGTCGCCAGCCCCAACTCCTGGGCTCGACGCGTTATGCCGTAATCCAACGGCCCGCGAAAGAAGTCCGGAAAGATGGTTACAATATCGGCCTTCATCGCGAATCCGAAACCTTCACTGCAGAGTACCGGTTTCTTCCCGTGCTCCTCTGCGTACTTTGTGTCTAGCGCTTTCTTCTTGGTTCGTGCGTTTGTTCCCGCTTTTCTTCCGCCGTAAGTGGCGCATTCACTTCCAGCAAGCCTTCGGGCAACGTCATGTGCACTTGCTTCTGTTGCAGGTCCACGCGATCGAGATACGCTTCCGCGAACGGCACTTCCAACAACTGCGCCTTAATGTCGCGCACAACTAACAACGGCGCCTCTCCGGCTCCAAACTGAACATCCTCGATGCGCCCAATATCTTTGCCGCGGTCGAGCACCATACAACCCACCAGGTCGCTGACATAGTTCCAGCCGGTTTGCAGTCTGGAACGCTCGCTCCGCGGCACTTGCAATTCGCTTCCAACGAGAACTTCCGCGTCGGAGATTGAATCCACTCCCGCGAACTTCAATACCAGCATCCCTTTGTGGGGCCAGAGCTCTTCTACTTCCAGTTCCCGGCGGCAGCCTTCCGCCTCCCGTGGCAAAGCCATCAAGCGCATGCCGATCGTGAATCGCTCCGGAATGTCGCTTAGAATCTCGCTCGCAACTTCGCCGCGGCGGCCTTGCGTTTTTACCACGCGGGCCAGCGTAACGAATTCATTACTTGTTTCAGGATCGCGAATGGCCTGTTTCCTGCGCTGGTCTCTGCCCTCGACTGGCCTAGTCGATGACTTCCAGCGTGTATCGCTTGCGCGCCCTCACTCCCGCAGCACTAAGAAGCGTACGCAGGGCTCGCACATTACGCCCTTGCCGGCCGATAATTTTGCCCACATCCGCTTCGGCGACTTCCAGTTCGATGACATCGTCGTCGAGATGATCCACGAAAACTTCATCGGGAGCATCGACAATCCACTTGGCAATTTTCTCGATGAGCACGCCGACGTCTGCGGTAGTTTCGGTCATGGCGTCAGTTAGGCCACAGAAGCCGCAGGGGCAGCTGCGGGCTTGGAGTAGAGTTTGCCGACACGCTCTGACATTTGCGCGCCCTTTGAAACCCAGTAGTCGACGCGTTCGCGCTTGAAATCCACGCTGGCAGGGTTGGTCCGGGGATTGTACGTCCCCACAACTTCCACTGGCCGGCCGTTGCGCGCGCGGGCCTTCTCAATAACGACAATGCGGTAATGCGGTTGTTTGCGCGCACCCATGCGCGATAGTCGAATCATTAACACAGATGTATATCCTTGTTCCGGAAGAGTCCGGCGAGGTCAAGACAAACACTTATTATGAAGGAGGTTAGGCGGAATGGCAAGAGGCGGAACGAGGATGGTACGCGCGCTAAAACAGAACCCCCGAACCGTTTTCGGCTCGGGGCGTAACCATCTAGTTGCAAAAACAATTTTCGGCAGATTCGGGCGTGAAGTCGAGGTTACTTTGATGCCCGCCGTCCGGCATCTTTCCGGGCCCTGCTAGACTCAAATGCTCTGGACGCAATCCTTGCAGGCAGCCTACATTCTCTCCGGAGTTCGCACGCCGATTGGCAAATTCGGCGGATCACTCGCGTCACTAACGGCAGCTGATATGGGCGTCGTCGCCGCGAAGGCTGCGATGGAGCGGGCCGTAATCCAGCCTGAGCAAGTGGAAGAAACTATCTTCGGCAACGCGCGGCAGGCTGGGGGCGGCCCGAACCCGGCGCGGCAGATTTCGATCCGCAGCGGCGTTCCGCAGGAAGTGCCCGCCTTCACCGTGAACAAAGCGTGCGCCTCGGGAATGAAGTCGATCGCACTCGCGTATCAAGCGATTTTGCTTGGCGATGCGAGTTGCATTCTCGCGGGCGGCACAGAATCGATGTCCCGTGTTCCTTATTATTTGGAAGCGCGCTGGGGATACCGCCTGGGCAATCAGGATCTGGTCGACGGCATGTATCGCGACGGCTTTTTTTGTCCGATGGCGAAAATGGTGATGGGCGAAACTGCCGAAGTGCTGGCGGAACACTACAAAGTTTCGCGCGATGAGCAGGACGAGTATGCGCTCACGTCGCAAACCCGCGCGGCGCGGGCAATAGCCGCCGGCCGCTTCGACGCTGAACTTGTTCCGGTGACAATTGAGAGCAAGAAGGGCGCGACCACCTTCAGCCGTGACGAGCATCTCTTTGCGGACGCAAGCGTAGAAAAGCTGGGCAAACTTACTCCCGTATTTTCAAAAACCGGAACGATCACTGCGGGGAATTCTTCCGGGATCACCGACGGCGCCGCCGCGGTGATTGTAGCGAGCGAACATTTCGTAAAGAAAAACAACCTGAAGCCGCTGGCCCGAATTTCTGCGGTTACATCGGCAGGAGTCGATCCGCGCACCATGGGAATCGGGCCGGTCCCGGCGCTACGCAAGCTGGAAGAAAAGCACAACCTGAGGCCACAGGATTTTGGCCTGATTGAATTGAACGAAGCTTTCGCCGCCCAGGTGCTGGCTTGCGACCGCGAATTAAACTTCAATCGCGACCGCCTTAACGTCAACGGCGGCGCGATCGCGCTTGGCCATCCCATCGGCTGCGCTGGCACGCGTATCATCGTCACGTTGTTGCACGAAATGCTCAAGCGTAATACGAGGCGAGGAGTGGCCACACTCTGCGTCAGCGGCGGAATGGGCATGGCGCTGGCGCTGGAAAGCGTGGTGTGAAGTTGCCGTGGGCTAACCACTTATCAGCGATGCCGAAACCCTGTATCGCGGCGCCAACTTCTGCTATGCTTCCAGCGCTCTGGCCGCACGCGCCCTCAACGCGCGGATTGCCGGCCCGGCGCGAAATCAAGGAGACTGAAATGCTTCGATGGATCGCTCGTGCTGCATTCTTCTTCGCTCTTACGCTTGCGGCCAGCTTCGTGCTGGCGCAAACGGAATTCTCCGCGGACATCGTCGACTTGCAGAAACAAGGCACTCCGACTCAGGCAAAAATTTATTTCGCCAAAGACAAACTTCGCATCGAGTCGCAAACCTCCGGCGCCGGCGGCGCGATCATCGTAAATCTCTCCACCCAGACCTCAACCGTTCTGATGGCGCAGCAGCACATGTTTATGGAGATGCCGGCGCAGGGCCAAAGCCAACGGGTGGGCTATGCTTTCTTCCGCGCCGGCGACGTCGAGAATGCCTGTGGTGATTGGCAGAAGATGGGGCACAACCAAGACGGCACATGTCGCAAGATGGGCAGTGAATCTATCAATGGCCGCAACACCTTAAAGTATGAAGCCACGAACGCGAGTGGCGATGTCAGCCACTTCTGGCTCGACCCCAAGCTGCGCTTTCCGGTGAAGTGGCAGGGCAAAAATAGCAGCGGAGAGTTGCGTAACATACAGGAAGGCGGACAACCGGCCGCTCTGTTCGAGATTCCCGCCGGCTTCACCAAGATGCAGATGCCGGGCGTCATGATGCAGCAGCCGCACTAGAATTCCGGGAGCGTTCAGCGGGCCGCGTTGACTGGGCAAAACGCCGTCGCTATACTTTCTGAAGAGCGCGATTTCAGGAGACAGAATGCCTCTTTCCACAGTCATCGTGGACGATGAACAGCTCGCCCGCGATGAACTTGCCTACCTGCTCAAGAGCGCCGGCGACGTCAATGTGGTAGCCCAGGGTAAAAACGGCCTCGAGGCTATCAATCTCATCAAAGAGCACAATCCCGACCTCGTCTTTCTTGACGTTCAGATGCCAGGCTTGGACGGCTTTGGCGTCATCAAGAAGCTTATCGATAAGAAAATCCCGCTCCCTCAAATTGTCTTCGCGACAGCTTTTGATCAGTATGCGGTGAAGGCGTTTGAAGTGAATGCCGTGGATTATCTGCTGAAGCCGTTCGATAAGAAACGCGTAGCGCAGTCCGTGCAGAGGGCGATCGCTCAACAGGGAGCGGAGGGACTGCCGGCCAGGAAAATCGACACTATCGTTCGTATGTTGCAGGCGCCGAAACCGCAGACCTCGAAAATTCTGCTGAAGGCTGTTGGGCGAATGTTTCTGGTTGATCAGAGGGAAATCTGCTACGCCTCCATCGAGGACGGCGTAATCACAGTTGTGACGGCGGGGCCTTCCGGCATGGAAGGGCATTCGAATTGCCGTACTCTGGAAGAATTACTCGATAGCCTGGATCCCGGATTATTTTGGCGCGCTCATCGCTCCTACCTGGTGAACATTAATCGCATTCGCGAAGTCGTGCCCTGGTTCAAGAGTTCGTACCAGTTGCGCATGGATGATAAGCGGCAAAGCGAGATTCCAGTCAGCCGCGCCCAAACGAAACGCCTGCGCGAACTGTTCGGCCTGTGAACGAGTTGGTCGAGCGAGCGCTGTCAATAACTCGCCCGCGGGCCAACGGCGGACCAATGTTTGCTCTCTTCTTTCAACCGCAAGTATCAAAGCGAAAATCAGAGTGCCGGTGTACGAGCGACTCAGTTCTGCTCGGATTCTCGAGGGCGGGAACCGTCTACTGTCAGAATTGGAGGGCGGTTCCAGCCTCGATCCGCCCTCCGCGGTTTGGGGGAGAGACTTTCAAACGGCGAGAGCTTCCAGGCCGGTACGGTCGCGAATCACCAATCTTGCTCCTTCCAGGCGGATCAATCTCTTTTTCTTTAACTCACTGAGCAAACGTGTGACGGTTTCCCGCGAGGAGCCAATCCGTTGCGCCATCTCTTCGTGGGTCATGGCAGACCGCAGGTGCAACTCCTCCGCATGCTGCAGCGCCAGGGGAGCGCACGACAACAGAAGCCTCGCCAGCTTTCCCGAGGATGACCTCGCCAACACCAGGTCGTGAATGTCGCGGTACGCACCTTGGAACTCACGACTCAGCCACAGGGCCGCGTGCATTCCCACTTCGCTCTCGCGTTGCAGAAGACCCATGAAGTCCTGCCGGCCGATAAAATTCAACTGGCATGGCGTAGCAGTTTCAACGGTCATTTCGTAGTTGGTTCCGGATATCACAGCGCTCAACCCAAGCACCTCGCCCGCTTCGGCCTGCTTTAGGATGAGAACCTTGCCGTCTTTCGAAGTGGTGGACAACTTGACGTTCCCGGAACAGAGGATAAATATGCCACGCGGGGCTTGCCCTTCTATGAACAGCACAGCCGCAGCGGGCATTACAGTGTGATGACTGACCGCATCCACAGTTCGAAGCACCGCCGGGGAAAGGTGGCAAAAAAAACCCGATCGACTCGCCTTACAGCCCATGCAGCTCTCTATGATCTCAAGCCCGTAGGGAGTTCTCATGTCTACCTCCGTTGTAGGATTTTCCGGGCTTTCCGGCCTGTCGGATGTGTCCTGCAGAGACGGTGAGCCGGTTTGTTCCGAACATGCAAGCAAGCACAATGCGTGCGCTCGCATGTCAGCGTGCGAACTGCGCGCGGCGGAAATAACCTCCCACGCCCCACCGGGGTCCGCTCTGCGCTCCCATTCGACATGGCAAGCAAATAAGTACAGGAGATCATTTGCATTGGGGGCGACTTGTGAGGGAACTTGATCGTTCCATCGCCCGGCCCCTGCCTCAAACTCAGGCCGAGCCCGTGCCCATGTTTTCTCGCGGCCAAACGCCTCCCTACGCCTCGCTTCACTGCTGGAAATTTCTTCGGATTTAGAAGCGATCCTGGTGGGTCCCGGCAGTAGACGAACTAGATTGCTAGGCTCGTAATTCCTCGCAACTAACACGGTTCACCCCTGATCCGGGATGCGGCCAAATCCTTACGAGCCATGTCGCTCGTCCATCCGCGTTCGGGAAAACCCGCCCCATTATCCTTCCGGATTGAGCGATCATTGCACTCGTCGTTCCAGGGAGCAGCAGTCCCCCAATGTGTGTAACTTCAAGAAAAAAAAGAATTGCCCGGCGAAAATGTAACTGTTGCTCTGGAGTTGCTGCCGAACCTTCGGCAATCAGGAGACGACTCGGCACTTGGACCGCTGCCGGGTTCGAGACAATGCTAGTCCGGCTTCTGGCCGGAGTAATCAGTACGGATAATTCGAAGCCGTTCCATTTTGGACTGCAGGGTTGTGCGCTTCAAGCCAAGTCGCCGCGCCGCACCCTTTGGTCCTGAGATGATTCCACCGGTTTCCCGCAGCACACGAACAATGTATTCCCGTTCCGTCTCTTCCAGCGAATTTTCCGCAGATCCCGACGTCTCTTCCTGGAACTCCGCGAGCGGCGCTCGCAAAACCGGTCCTTCCGTGAGGATGACCGAGCGCTCCACAAAGTTCTCCAGTTCCCGGACATTTCCTGGCCAATGCCAATTGGTGAGAGCATCCATTGTTTCGCGAGGGATACTGTTGATGTCGCGCTCCATGGCATTGGCAAACTTCCGAACAAAGTAGCGCACTAGCAGAGGGATATCCTCGCGTCGTTCCCGCAAAGAAGGCATCCGAATCGGAAAAACGTTCAGGCGATAAAACAGGTCGCTGCGAAATTCTTTTTCCAAGACGCTGCGCGCCAACTCGCGATTCGTGGCCGCGATCAAACGCAAATCAACCTTGATCGTTCGCGTTCCTCCCAGCCTTTCGAACTCGTGATCTTGCAAAACGCGGAGCAGTTTGGGCTGCACCTCCAGCGGAATTTCGCCGATTTCGTCCAGGAACAAAGTACCCTTGTCGGCCAGTTCAAGGCGACCAATTTTTTGACTAACTGCTCCCGTAAATGCGCCCTTTTCGTGTCCAAACAATTCGCTTTCCAGCAGCCCCGTGGGAATCGCGGCGCAATTCAACTTGACGAACGCTCGCTCTTTACGCTTGCTGATGCGATGGATGGCGCGCGCAACCAAGCCTTTGCCGGTTCCTGTTTCTCCCAGCAGCAGAACCGTAGCCTCGCTGGGCGCTACCACTCCAACCTGATCCAGCATTTCCTTGAGTGCCGGACTTTCGCCGATGATGTCCTCGAAGTTGAGCTGAATCGCGGCTTCACCCTTAAGGTAGCCTTTCTCCAGACCGAGTTGGCTTCTGAGTCGCTTGACTTCACGGGCGATTCCCGCGTTCTCCAAGGCCACTGCAAGCTGAGCGGCAACCTGGTTCAAAAGAACTAGGTCATCCGTGTTGAACGCGTCAGCACGGGTGCTGCCCAGCACCAGAACCCCCAACGGGTTCTTGTGACGAAGCAACGGAACGCAGCACAAGGACTTCAGACCCTCGGCGAGGAGGTAATCGGTACTGCCCGCGGGGAAGCCTTTCATCTGGTTGGCGCTAAAAATCAAAGGGGTGCCTTCTAGGAGGGCTCTGCTGGGCGGGTCCTTCACCGCGCTGATTGTCCCGCCGACAGGGAAGCTTTTCCTTAATGGGAAATCCATCGCCTGCCGGACTAACTGCCCAGTTTTTTCATCGCGCAGCGCCAGTGCCGCATATTCTTGCCGCAGAACGCGGCGGAGATGGGCAGAAACCTTAGGAAAGGCCTTCCGGATATCCGGTTTCGCGGCCAGCACCCGACTCACCTCGCTCATAGCCTGCAACCGCTTTTTCTCGTGCCTGAGCTTCTGGGAAACGCTATGCAGAGACTCCTCAAGCCGCTTTTGGTCGGTTACTTCAACGGCTACAACGCCGATCTGCATAACCTTTCCCGCTATATCTTTGATCGGAATGTAATGCTCGATCCGGTGACGGGGTTCGGGCCTGTTGTGCAACATGAAACTGATTTCGAGATTCAAGACAGGCTGCGCACTAGCCAGTACGCGTTTGAGTTGCGGCTCTATGAGTTCGGCGAAATCGCCCAGCACTTCGCGGACGGTCTTTCCCAAGTGTTCCGTCGCAGCTATGCCATTCATCTCCGCCAGAGTCTGATTGATCGAAAGATAGCGAAGGCCGGTGTCCAAAATGCAAAGACCAACTTTGAAGGCGCCGAAATAAGAGGCTAGTAGACGTTCGGACTCGGCGAGGACTTCGAATGAGACGGGATTGCCCGAATGGGAGGACTCAGCGTCCGCCGCGGTGATCGCGGCCAAGGCGCGAAAGAGATCAGCCAATTCGCGGCTACGAGACTCAAGCAGCATATCCAAGTGCCGCCATGGATGCGGCATGCGCAGCGTGGCGCGCTTATAGAGCCACATCATGCTCTACTGCAGCGCCTGTAATTCCCTCCAAACTGCAGCTCCTGAATTGCGGATTATAAGTATGAGTATGAAGAAATCGATTACTTTCCCTCCAACCTGGTTAGCTCGCGAGATTTTTCATCCATACAGGCATTGATGAAGACGCTTGGAACGTGGCGGCCAGCGGAAGCCAAATGACTCTCAAGCTGGAACACGCTCATACCCGGTAGTTGCACACCAATGACCAAACACCTTGAGGTTTGATTGGAACGAATAGACTGCTCTACCGAGGTGAAGACTTCCTCCGGAAAACCTGCGGACAGGATATCTCGCTATCCCCGAGCCACCAAGTCGTCCGCGTCAATAACCGCTACGACGGGAATTTGCCGCAAACTCACTTTCCATGCCTGGACAAAAAGTAACTGGGAAAGACGTCTAAGTCCATTGGGCATTAGGGCGAATACCTTCACCATGGTAAGTGATAAATTAACTAAAGTTAGTTGCGCTTATCACTTTTAATCTTGGGATATGCGCCAATAATGCCCATCTTACCGGTCATTCTTACCAACTCCGGTAGTGATTCCGCACACAATTTTTTCATGAGCTGGCTCCGGTGGACCTTTATAGTAGCTTCAGTGGTTCCGATTTCCGCCGCGATTTGTTTATTGAGCAACCCTGAAACTACCAGAGGCAGTACTTCGCGCTCGCGGGGAGTTAAGAGTTCGAGGCGATCCCGGAGGATGGCAATCTCGGTTTCCCGTTCCCGACGGCTGCGGTCCCGTTCCAATGCCGTCTGAATCGCATCCAGCAGGTCCTGGTCGCGAAAGGGCTTGGTGAGGAATTCGACTGCTCCTGCTTTCATTGCGCGCACGGTCATTGGTATATCGCCGTGAGCTGTGAGGAAGATGATCGGAATCGAGATGTTCTTCTCAGTTAATTCACGTTGGAGATCAAGCCCGCTTTTCCCTGGTAACCGGACGTCAAGGACAAGACAACTCAATGTATCTGGTCGCATCTTTTGCAGAAATTCGGATGCAGACCCGAAGAACTCCACGTTTAAACCTACCGAACGCAGCAACGTTTGGAGCGGATCTCGGATGGAAACATCATCGTCCAAGACGAATACTGTAGGCAGCCTTTCCGTCATAATTCGCGGCGGGCCTTTGCACATTGACACGTTGGACTGAGGAACAACCCCGTGTCGAGCCCCCCAAGTAGCTCAAGTCACCTCCCACGATCCTAACCTACTGTGGGACAGTGACACCAATCTATTATGTCTTGGTGCAGATTCGTTTGCTTTCGTGTAGAGGAAACTGACGAGTTATCTTCTTCGAGCGGATATATCAATATTTCCTTAACATAGATCTTTGCACTCTTATCGTTTCGAACCATGAATGCCGATTTTCTCAGCCATCCTTACCAATTCTGGCAATGAGTCCGCACCCATTTTTTTCATGAGCTGGCTGCGGTGGACCTTGATCGTGGCTTCAGTAGTCCCAATTTCTGCCGCGACCTGCTTGTTGGGCAGACCCGAAACTACCAGCGGTAGCACCTCGCGCTCGCGAGGAGTTAGTGATTCGAGACGCTCCTGAAGGATGGCAATGTCGGCTTGTCGCTGTCTCCGGGCGCGGTCCCGCTCCAAAGCTATCTGAATCGCATCCAGAAGGTCCTGGTCGCGAAAGGGCTTAGTTAGGAACTCGACGGCTCCGGCCTTCATCGCACGCACGGTCATCGGAATATCGCCGTGCGCAGTGATGAAGATTGTGGGAATTTCATTCTGTGCTATGGCCAGCTCGCGCTGAAAATCAAGCCCACTTATTCCTGGCAATCGGATATCGAGGACAAGGCAGCTGGGAACATCCGGATGGCCGCTGTTCATGAAGTCGGCTGCCGATCCAAACAGTTTTACGGGCAAACCCACGGATTCTACGAGGCGTTGGATGGCTCGACGAACGGAGGGATCGTCATCAACCACGAAAACGATAGAAGCCGGCTCACTCATTCATCGTGCCCGGCAAAATGAATTCGAACAACGCGCCCGGGGAATTTGAAATGAGCGACAACCGGCCTCCATGTGACTCGATTATAGAATGGCTGATTGAGAGGCCCATTCCAACACCTTCCGCTTTCGTGGTAAAGAATGGGTCGAAGATGCGAGTTGCCAGTTCCTCCTTGATTCCTGATCCAGAGTCTCGAACTTGCACCGATACTCCATCTGCGCTTTTTGCCGAGCTGATCATAAGCTTCCGTGGCTGTTCGGTAGAAAATCGCATGGCTTCAAGTGCGTTCACGATCAGGTTAATTAAGACCTGTTGCAACTGAACCTGGTCTCCTGCCACGCGCGGCAGATCCGGCGCGAGATCGATGCTCAAGGAGATATGGCCCCGCGCTAACTCGTTGCGCAGCAGAAAACTCACTTCTTCAATGATCTTGTTTATATCCAGTTCAGTTCTCCTGGGAACACCTTTCATCAACAAATTACGAATCCGGGAAATGATGGCGCTTGCGCGAGCGCCATCAGTAACAATTTCTGTGATGGCCGCCTGGAGTTCGTCGAGATTCGGCGCCACGCCTTCGAGATGACGCAAGCAGAAGTTACCGTTGGTGACGATCGCAGCCAGAGGCTGGTTCACCTCGTGAGCGATAGTCGCAACTAGTGCTCCCATATCCAGCACGCGGGTGACACGAGCCAGTTCCGCGTGCGCCTCCAGTAAGGCCTCTTCGGCGTGCTGGCGCTCAATCATTTCTTTTCTCATCTCTTCATTCGCGGCTGCAAGCTGTCGGGTACGATCGATGACGCGACTCTCGAGTTCATCATTCAGTCTCTTGATCTCCGACTTTGCCTGCTTCAGTTCAGGCGTTTCCACCACCTCCCAACCTCTATTTCTCCGGGCGATGGCAAACTGGTGAGTGAGGGTCACGTCGAGAATCTCGGCAGCCGAACTTCCGGCCAGCGGATAGGTGCATAGAGCCGTCATCCGCCAGTTGCTGATGGAATCGTGCACTTCGTTTTCATAATCAGAAAATGCCTTCCAGTCTTTGCGCGCCAGCCAAGCGGTACTTGCGCTCACCCGCAACCCGGCGTATCCGCGGACCAAGGCGGATCGCGTCTTCTCGGCCCAAGTCTGGACGGCTCTCTGTAGATCCAAATCGTCGCCAGAGCAATAGAATCGCCGCCCGCCCGTAATCTCGATGCTACGTTCCGCCACATAACGCTCGAACTCGGGAACGGCGTCGTGCAGAGCTTTCCTCGCTTCTTGCTCTGTCAGTGGCTCCGAAACCAGCCAAAGGCAGAGCTCGCCGCTCTCCAGCCCGGCCTTGAAATAGGGAACCACTGCGTCGAGCAGATCTTCTTTAGTTTCATAAAACATGAAGAAGTGAGTTCCCCACGGCACATCGCCCACCAGGCCGATTCCGGTTTTTCGCAGTTGCATGTCTCTGGGTTGTGTCGCCATGGCAATTATCAAGCACCTCAGTTATGTAAGCATCATTGCGAATCGAACGGCAAGGTAAACTGGAAAACCGTACCGTGAGAGGTTGACGCCTGGGATAAATTCCCACCATGGGATTGGACTATGGAGCGGCTAATGGCGAGCCCCATTCCGATGCCCTCTGTCTTCGTGGTAAAAAATGGCTCAAAGACGCGCTCGGCCACCTCCGGCCCAATTCCCGGTCCGGAATCTTGAACCTGCACCAATACACCGTCTGTGCCGTTCGATGATCTGATTACAAGCTCCCGCGGTCGTTCCGCGAAGGGTCGCATGGCTTCAACGGCATTCATCATCAGGTTAATTAGAACCTGTTGCAACTGCACAGCGTCACCCTTCACGCGAGGCAGATTGGATGCCAGTTCCGTGCGTAAGCCTATTCGGTTCCGGGTCAGCTCGTTGCGCAGCAGTGTCATCACCGCATGAATGATTTCGTTGATATCGACTTCCGCCCTCTTGGGAGAACCCTTCACCAATAGTCCTCGGATCCGCGAAATCACCGAGCTCGCACGCGTACCGTCGTTCACAATCTCCCCGATCGCTATCTGTAACTCATCGAGATCCGGATTCGAACCTTTTAGTTGGCGTAAGGAGAAATTCGCGTTGGTCACGATCGCAGTGAGGGGTTGATTCACCTCATGGGCGATGGCCGCTGCCAGTTCTCCCATCGCTTGCACCCGCGTTACCTGGGCCAGCTTGTCCCGGGCATCCAATAGAGCATCCTCGGCGCGCCTGCGATCCTCGATATCGGTAGTTGTTCCATACCATTTGACAACGTTTCCCAGTTCGTCTCGTAGAGGCGCAGCGCGAAACTGGAACCAGCGGTATTCGCCATCTGCCCGTCTCAATCGCGCTTCTCTCTCGAAAGGCTGTCCAGCCTCAAAGACTGCCCGCCATTCTTCCTCGCGGCGATCTTCAGGATGAAAGGCATTTCTCAACCAACCCCAGCCCAATCCTTCTTCTTCAGAGAGGCCCGTGTACTCGAGGAAGCGCTGATTCAAGAAATCGGCAGAGCCGTTGGACATTTTGCTCCACACCAGCGCAGGGATCGTGTCGATTACAAGCCGCAAGCGGTCTTCACTCGACCTTACTTCCTCTTGTGCTCGTTCACGCTCGGCAATTTCTTTTCTCAGCGTCTGGTTGGCTGCTTCAAGTTGCAAGGTTCGTTCGCCAACACGGCGCTCCAAGTCTTGGTTGACCTGCTTCACCTCGGCTTGCGTCCGCCTATCCACCGACGATGTCACAATGGCGGCTGTGATCATGATCAGGGTCACAATCGCAATTCCATTATTCGCCAAAGAGGAGATGCCCACGGCATCGGACAGATCCGGCGACGGTGCAGGAATGAAAGTGGCGGCAGCCATCGCGGTGTAGTGCATTGCCGATATAGCCCCTCCCAAAATGATGGCACTGCCGACCCGTCGCGGTACGGTCCATCGCGTTTCCTCCCGTAGACCGAACGCCATCAACAGCGCAATCAGGGAAAACAGCAGTGACAGCAAGAGGGAACACACCACCAGGAAAGGAGAGTATTTGGTGACCGCGGATAACCTCATCCCCGCCATGCAAAGGTAGTGCAGGCTCGCGATGCCCGTACTAATAAATGCGCTGCCCGTCAACGCCTCAATGAGTCCCATTTTTTGGCGGCTAGTTACATACAACGCCACGGCGGACGCGAGGATGGCCACTAACAGCGCTGCCAGAATTGTTGGCCAATGGTACTTGACCGGAACTGGTAGCCGGAACGCCATCATGCCTTTGAAGTGCATCTCCCAGATGCCGACGCCCATCGCAATAGCGCCACCGCTTAACCAGGCCACTCGAATCCGGCCGTTTGCGGCTGCTACGCGACCTGCGAGGTCGAGCGCGGCATACGATGCGGCGATGGCTATGAAGACCGAGCGCACAACTTCTTCATAGTCGTAAGTACCACTCATGACAGTGTCTGCGGAGATCAACACGACAGATCCTCGTCCGCTTTTATTTCTTCACGACTTAAAGGCCAAACCGGAAATACGAAATACATGGCCCGAATTGACGCGCCGAGATACTGGATGCCCGGGGGAACTGAAGCGGTAACAGTGTACGCTGGTCTCGCCAAAACCGCACATTCTGCTTGCCCAAACAAGGGCATTGGAAGCCATTGCAACTTGCGCGAATCGCTGCTGCGCCCCTAACCGAGACCAGCGTGCGGCGTATAATCCCTTATGTGGCACGCGGATGGGAGAGTAAATCGGTTGAATCGCAGCAAGACGACGCCAAGTCCGTACAGGAAAACAGGGCTCGTCTGACCCCCGAAGAAAGATCGATCGCATCCCGTAAAGAAGGATTGGAGCTTTCCCGCAGCCGGGTCCTGGAACAGCTCCGCTCAGCCGAAAATCCCCGATACCGGAAACTTTTGGAGGAATCTCTGGCCATGCTCGACCAGCAGATTACTCAGCTAGGTTGATCTGAGTTTCTGGCTCAGCTGGCTCAGTAGGTCCGATGCACAATCCAGCTGCCGTATAATGAACTTATCCCCATGACAGCCTACGTCTACGTTTCGCTCAAGAAAACTGTCCTTGATCCGCAAGGAAAGACTATCCAAGGTGCTCTCAAGAGGATGGGCTACAAGGGTCTTGAAGAGGTCCGCCAGGGAAAGTACTTCGAACTTACTCTGGATGGCGGGCTGAGCCGCGAGGAAGCCCAAGCCGAAGTCGAACGCATCGCTCGTGAAGTGCTCACCAACCCTGTCATAGAAGAGTTTCGCTGTTCCCTCGCGGACTGAATTATTGGAGCTCCAGCATGTGTGGCATTGTCGGATACGTCGGTAAGAAAGAAGTAGTCCCGATTATCATTGAGGGCCTGCGCCGGCTCGAATACCGTGGCTATGACTCGGCCGGAATTGCCGTCGCCGGCAACGGAGACGACCTGCAGATCCGGCGCGCGGAAGGCAAGCTGCGCAATCTGGAAGAAGCCATCCGTCAAAAGCCTCTGCATGGCAGCTACGGTATTGGCCATACGCGCTGGGCCACCCACGGACGGCCCACCGAAGAAAACGCTCATCCCCATCGCGATTGCACCGGCAAGATCGTTGTCGTACACAATGGCATCGTCGAGAACTATCTCAGCCTGAAGAAAAAGCTGATCGAAGAAGGCCACAAGTTCTCCACGGAGACCGATACCGAAGTCATCGCACATCTGATCGAGAAGCATCTTTTTAAAACCGGTAACGGCCACCACCCCACGCTCGAAGATGCCGTGCGGCGTTCGGTCAAGGAGCTCACTGGAGTATTCGCTCTAGGTGTTATTTCGGTCGACGAGCCCAATAAAATCGTGGCTGCGCGCAACGGCCCGCCTCTGGTAATCGGCTTGGGCAATGACGAATACTTCGTTGCCTCTGACGTTCCCGCGATTCTCTATCACACGCGCGACATTTTCTTTCTGGCGGATGGCGACCTTGCTGTGGTCACTCCCGCCGGAGTCCAACTCACTGATTTCGATGGAAAGCCCATCCAGCGCCAGGTGCAGCACGTAACCTGGGACCCCATCATGGCGGAAAAGGGCGGCTTCAAGCACTTTATGCTCAAGGAGATTTACGAGCAGCCGCGCGCCGTCCGCGATACAACGTTGGGCCGAGTTTCGCTCGACACCGGCCACATCTTTCTCGATGAGATGCAAATCAACGAGGCTGAATTCCGCGCCGCGAAAAAGATCAATATCGTGGCTTGCGGCACCAGTTGGCATGCAGGGCAAGCCGGAAAATTCATGATTGAGAGTCTCGCCCGCATTCCGGTGGAAGTTGACTATGCCAGCGAATGGCGCTATCGCGATCCCATCGTAAGCCCGGAGACGATCACTCTGGTAATTTCACAATCCGGAGAAACCGCCGACACCATCGCTGCCCAGCGCGAGGCGAAAGCCAAAGGCTCTCACACTCTCGCCATCTGCAACGTGGTCGGCTCCATGATTACGCGTGAAGCGGCCGGCACAATATACACTCATGCCGGACCGGAGATCGGCGTCGCTTCCACCAAGGCCTTCACCTGCCAACTCACCGCTCTTTATCTCTTCGCTCTTTATGTCGCGCAAGTGCGTGGCGCCATGACGCCCGCGCAAACGCGTACCGCCGCCCAGGAACTTACGCTCATTCCCGGCAAACTCGAAACTATTTTCACTCACGATGAACAATGCGAAGACCTGGCCAAGCGCTTTCAGCGCGCTCACGATTTTCTCTTTCTCGGCCGCGGCATTCACTATCCCATCGCCCTCGAAGGGGCGCTGAAGCTGAAAGAAATCTCTTACATTCACGCTGAGGGATATCCCGCCGGGGAGATGAAACACGGACCCAACGCGTTGATCGACGAAAACCTTCCAGTAGTTATCGTGGCCGCGCGGGATGCCAACAATCCCGGTTCGATGCTTCGTTACGAGAAGACGATGTCAAACTTGAAAGAAGTAAAAGCGCGCAGCGGGGTGGTCATTGCACTCGCTACTGAAGGCGACGAAGAGATCAAGGAATCCGCCGATCACGTCCTTTATGTTCCCGCCGCCCCGGAAGAGCTCTCGCCGATCCTCGAAATCGTGCCGCTGCAGTTGCTGGCATATCACATCGCCGTGCGCCGCGGCTGTGACGTCGATCAACCGCGGAATCTGGCCAAGTCAGTTACGGTCGAGTAGCTGCGTCCATTAATCCGGCGCGTCGCACTTGCCGTTTCGCACCTGCCCTGCTCGCACCGGCCGTGGCGTCGCTACTTTCAGGGCTCAATCTCATCTACATAACTGATGTCACCGTTTCGAACCTTTAGCGCGCGTCTCGTAACTGCCGCTTCGTTGTCCGAAGGCACCAAGCACCTCGAATTCGAGATGCCCGGAGAGAAGCGCTTCGGCCTCGTCCCGGGACAGTGGCTGTCATTCAAACAAGCAAAGCCCGATGGAGAAGAAATCACCCGTGCGTACTCCATTGCTTCTCCCCCAACAGAGGACTCGCGCTTCGCGCTCTGCCTAAATCGCGTCCAAGACGGTTTTATGTCGAATTTTTTATGTGACATGAAAGAAGGGGATGAGATTGCCTGTCAAGGTCCGTTTGGCGATTTCATTCTTCGGCCGCCGATGCGGGATACGGTCTTCATCGCCACCGGCACAGGCATCGCTCCCTTCCGCTCGATGCTTCGCTGGCTGCTGGCCGACGAATCGCGCCATCAGGAAAAACAACTCTGGCTCTTGTTCGGTAACCGCTACGAAAAAGACGTTTATTATCACGAAGAGTTTCTGGATCTTGCCCATCGACATTCGAACTTTAACTACCTGCCAACACTCAGCCGCGGAGGTGCGCAATGGCACGGGCTTCGAGGTTATGTGCAAGAGCATGTTCCGGCGATTGTCGAAAACCGCTTGGATATGCAGGCCTACATCTGCGGGCTCGACAAGATGGTGAAAGCCAATCGGGAAATATTGAAATCGATGGGATGGGACCGAAAGTCGATCCATTATGAGAAATACGATTGAACTAGGTTTGATGCGCAGCGCCGCGGAAAAAGAAACGGACGATCGCTCATCTCACGAAAGCGACCCGCAGCGCTCTCTTGGCGAAACAGGCATCGAAAGTATCCCGGCCCGAAGCTCCGTGAAAAGTGCGGTAGCTGAATCAACTAATCATGTCGGGCAGGCTCGACGTCCGTATGGTAGAAGTCATCACCTTTGAACAGCAGACTCTCGCCTTTTTCCTTGGCGAGCGCATACGCAAAACAATCGCCAAAATTGAGACCGGCTCGATGCCGGCCTTTGCCGAAATCGCGATAAGCATCGCGGGCGATCTTCGCCTGATTGACGGTTGCTGGCTCGATGACAATGCTCGCTTCGCGGAAAAAATCGTCGAATCGACGGCTCGCTATCGGGTCACGCGCACTATCAATCACAATTGCAGCTTCCAGATAACTAACGGCGGAGATTCCGCACACTTCGGCCAGGCTCATTGCCTTCGCCATAACGAATGCTTCAGGTTCGTCGCGTAGAACGGCGACCACGGCCGAGGAATCCAGAATCACTTGGGCAGTCCTTTCTCGTCGTACAACAGTTCTCCATGATCAATGGAACGGTAAGGCTCCTTCAGATGAGCGGCGCATTCACGTCCGATCTTCAGCAGTCGCTCCGCCAACCCGTCCTTCTTGGTGGCGCGCACGCGCTCCAGTCGCTCTCGGACCGCTTTATCCACTGCCGCAGTCATGCTTTCCCCGGTTAGCCGCGCTAATTTCTGCGCCGCCCGATGAGTTTTCTCGTTTTTGATGTTTAAGCTCATCTCTACCATCTACCCCTTATGTTCTACCATTCTACCACACGCGCAATCTTGCGCAAACACAAGAGTAATGCCGCGATGCCCGCGCCCCAAATCACAAACGCCACATTGACGATGCAGGGCGGAACCGCGCCAACGCGGCGGAGCAAAAATGGCAAGAAGTTCCACGTAGTGATGTGCACGTAATCCCAGGGATCCTGCGTCATGGACTCGTTGTTCAATCCCCACGCATCCATCTTTCCTAGAGCGAATGCAGCGATATTCCTGAAGCGCAGTGCGATCACGAATGTCGGATGGCCTAGAGTCTCCATCTGATAAATCTCGAGCGGCAACCAGAATGCTAAAGACGCAAGCTGAATAATCAGGCTAAGGGCGATCAAGGCGATTCCGCTAAACCAGAGCCATACGCTTAGAAATTGGCGATAGCGGATCAACAACGGCACTGAAATCAACGCCACCAGTTCCACGGACGTTGAAACATACCGATCACCCCACGCAAAATCGCCTGCCCAGTACGTGTATCGAGCGTAAAAGCAGATGTAACCCACCAGCAGAAGCAGCGAAGTCACGCCGTATGCGCGAACTTCGGGCGACAGCCGCCTCCACAATAAAATCAACAATATAATCGCCAGCACAAGCAAAGGATCGAAAAGAAAAATCGACTTCTCCGGCTTAAACAAGGGCCCTAAAAATCCTTCACGAAACGGCGTGGTCCACGGGAAATTGGCCGGTAGTGAGGGATTCGCCAAGCGCTGCTCTTTTGCAAACAGCGACACGTATGTGTTTGTAAACGACCCGAAACGGTAGAACTGATAAATGCGATCGACCAGCAAGAAAATCGCATATACGGGAGCGGCAACTTTGCAGTAAGCAGCCAACCGGCGCCAAAGTTCCACGCCTCGCACCTGATCGAACCAAAGGACCAAAAGAACAAACAAGCCTCCCGCGATAAGATCGAGACCAGTGGTCAGCCGGGTCAACAAGTTCAACCCAAGCGCCCCGCTTCCCCAAAATAATGCGCGCCGGCTTCCCGTCCGCAGCCACTCATATTGGAAAGAAAATCCCGTCAGCGTCAGCAGCATGATGTAATTGTTCTCCATCATGTTCTGGGTGTAATGCAGATGTGTGGTGCAGAATATCAGCGCCAGGACCCCCAGCACGGATTCCCTAACACCGAATCGGAACTGGCGAAGCAAGCGAAAGCTCACCAGCGCCGTAAGTACATTCAGCAGAATGCTCGTGCTGTAACTGACGAGGATACTGCGCACCGCGGGATCGTCGCCATAGCCAAGAAAGATTTGCCAGTGCGCAATCCAGGTGCCTACCAGATCAGCAGGAAGCATCAGCAATGACTGCCCGATGCCATACCAGCCATAAATCTGCCCACCGCGGCCGTGCAGGCCGAACTCAGGATATTCGTTGGGAAAAACTTGGGGCTCGGAAGTCCACAGCCAGTGCGTGGCCTGCAGACGGTGCATGGTGTCGGCCGTACCCAGTTCTCCAGACTGCACGACAAACGCGAGCAGCCCCGCAGCAAGGCACAACAACACTGTGGGATCAGCGAACCAACGACGAAGGCGCGAGTTCATCGTTGCGATGGTAATACATCGCCGGAACACACGGAGCTGTCACCGTTCTGCCTGATAATAAATGTCAGTCCACGTGCGAACGTGTTTGACCTCGGACGCGGTAGACTAGGTCGGGAAAAATTCATGCCTCCATGCTCATCATGTGGTGCCGAAGTTCCACTTAGCGGGCGCTTTTGCTCGGGGTGCGGCAGCCCCGCTGCCAGCGCGAACGACCTCGCTACGCTCGACTTTGCTACCGCAACCTCGCCGTTGCCGCTCCGACCGCCCTCTTCGTCTTCATCGTCATCGAAGTCGCGAAACCCAAGCTCCGCTCACTACGTGAGTGAGGGGCGCTTTCTTCCTGGACGCCTGCTCGAAGGCCGTTACCGCATCATCGCTCTGCTGGGCAAAGGGGGCATGGGCGAGGTGTACCGTGCGGACGACCTTACACTTGGCCAACCTGTGGCACTTAAGTTTCTGCCTGACGAGGCCGCGCGAGATCAGAGCCTGCTCGAGCGTTTCAAAAATGAAGTGCGGATCGCGCGGCGCGTGTCCCATCCCAATGTGTGTCGCGTTTATGACGTCGGCGACATGGACGGCCACACCTTCTTCACCATGGAGTACGTCGACGGCGAAGATCTTGCGTCGCTGCTGCGCCGCATCGGCCGTCTGCCTGAAGACAAAGCGCTCGACATTTCCCGCCAGCTCTGCGCTGGATTGGCTGCGGCTCACACCAAGGGCGTGCTGCATCGCGATCTGAAACCCGCGAACATCATGCTGGACGGCCGTGGGCAGGTTGTTATCACTGATTTCGGGTTGGCGGGCGTGGCCGACCAGATTCAGGGAGCCGAAGTGCGCAGCGGGACTCCCGCCTATATGGCGCCGGAGCAGTTGGCTGGAAAAGAAGTCAGTACGCGCAGTGACATTTATTCGCTCGGATTGGTCTTGTACGAAGTCTTCACCGGCAAGCGTGCCTTCGCGGAATCACCTGACAAGCCGCGCACTAGCGGCGACCGAGCCATGAGCCGTCCATCCACTGTCGTTAAAGATCTTAATCCGGTCATCGAACGGGTGATTCTGCGTTGCCTCGAAACCGAGCCGACAGCACGCCCCGCCACGGTCCTTAGCGTGGCAGCAGCTTTGCCCGGCGGAGATCCACTGGCGGCGGCGCTGGCTGCCGGCGAAACTCCTTCACCGCAGATGGTGGCCGCGTCCGGCGAAACTATGGGGTTGCGATCGCGAGTCGCCGCCGCTTGTCTGGCCGCCGTGCTGGTTGCGTTGGGTCTTGTTACTTTTCTAGGTATTCACTACAGCGGCCTCGAGAAGATGCGGCTGGAACTCACGCCTGAAGTGCTGGCGCAAAAAGCACGCGAGACCATTACGCGGCTAGGCTATTCAGAGCGTCCCGTCGATAGCGCGTTCGGCTTGGATTACGACAACGACTTCGAAGACTTCGTCGAGAAAAATGAGAAACCCCATCCGAACTGGGCGGCCGTGATCACAGGGCGGCCTTCCTTGCTTAACTTCTGGTATCGGCAAAGTCCCGACCAGATGATGGCGCAGGGATTTCGAGATCAGCTAATGAATCCCGGGATCGTTCGACGTGACGATCCTCCCACCACACTGTCGGGAATGATCAACCTGGAACTCGATCCGCAAGGACAACTTACTTTCTTGCAGGCGATCCCGCCGCAGAAGGAAACGTCCAGTGCAGCCGCAACGAAGTTCGATTGGAATGTGTTGTTCGTTGCCGCGGGGCTCGATCCAACAAAATTTCAAACGGCGGAGCCGCAGTGGAACTCCCTCGCCGCCGCTGATACGCGAATGGCATGGACTGGGATGTGGCCCGGAACGACGCGGCCGCTTCGGGTCGAAGCAGCTTCATGGCGTGGCAAGCCGGTTTTTTTCTCGCTCATCGGCGATTGGACTAAGCCGGATCGCATGAAGAATCCGGAAGATTCGACGGGAAAGCGAGTGACTCAAATCCTCAGCTTTGCATTGATCCTGGCTCTCTTGATCGGAGCAACTTACCTGGCGCGAAAGAATTGGCGTCAAGGAAGAAGCGACCGGGAGGGCGCTATCCGGTTGGCATCGATTATGTTCGCGATGGAGATGTTGTTGTGGCTGTGCCGCGGCCATCTCGTCCCGGGCTTAGAAACTCTTGGTTTGTTTGTGCTTGCGGTGAGTACCGGTCTGTTTGTCTCCAGCGCGACCTGGGTTTTGTACCTTGCCCTGGAACCGTGGGTGCGGCGGCGCTGGCCGCAAGCGATCATTTCATGGAGCCGCCTGCTGTCGGGGCAGTTGCGCGATCCGTTGGTAGGCCGCGATATTTTATTCGGCGTGATGCTGGGCGTGCTCTGGCTCCTTATCTTTCAGCTGCGCTACATTCTGATGATTCATATGGGGGACGCTCCAGGACTTGCATCCACCGAATATCTGATGGGAGGACGCACCGCGCTGGGCCTGTGGCTGATGCAGATTCCAATTTCAATCTTAGGCACGCTGCAATTCTTCTTTCTGCTGCTCGGACTGAAAGTCGTGCTGCGGAAGGATTGGATTGCCGCCATCGCTTTTGTTGCCGTCTTCGCTCTGCCCCGAGGATTCTCCGCGTCTTATCCAATCGTCGAAGTACCGACGCAGATTCTGGTGTATGCCATCGCTGTGTTGATCGTTTATCGCTTCGGCCTCGTGCCGCTGGCTTGCGCCATCTTCACCATCAACATGCTGGCCAATGTCCCATTTACCGCGGACCTCTCGGCTTGGTACATGGCAACCTCTGTTCTGGCCCTGCTCAGCGTGGTAGCTCTGTCGGGCTGGGGATTTTACCAGTCGCTCGGGGGAGAGCCGTTGTGGCGACCCGAGATGGAATAGCCCGGCATCCGGCTTCCGGTTTTCTCTAGTCGATAGTCAAATCGAGATCCGAAAAATAGCTGAATTGAACTGAACTACGGATGCGGCAATGCCGTATATCTAACACGAGGATTCATGCACTCGTTGGCCAATTCATACGCCGCCGCTTTGGCGACGATTCTGCTGCCAGCGGCGCTGCTGCTCGCAGCAGATGTAGACACAGACTTCCACAATGCGCCGGCTTCGGCGCGGGCGGCGAAGAACCCGTACTCAGGCCAGGAGGATGCCGCAGAGGCCGGGCGAAAGCTATATGCACGCATTTGCGCGTCGTGCCACGGGAAGTCGGGAAATGGCACGGGCAAAACGCCGTCGCTAGTGGAGGGAAGGCTCGATTCGGTTACGCCGGGTGCACTGTTCTGGTTCATTACGCGAGGCGACAAAGAGAACGGCATGCCCGCGTGGGCGTCTTTGCCGACTAAACAGCGCTGGCAGATCGTTACCTATATTCAGTCGATGGGAAAATCGCAGGGAACCTCGCAAGCCGCGCAGGAGGCAAGCCCGCCGCCACCTGACATTAACCCATCGACGCTGAAGGCGGCGCTGCCGACTCCACCCTTCACTGATTTCCGTTACGAGAGGCCGGGAACGTTTCACAAGCTTACGGTGAACGATCTGCCCCAGCCTTATGCGACGAAATCAGCGTACAAGTTTCCCATACCGGTTTCCCGGCCGGGAGACGTGTGGCCAGTAGCCCCCGCCGGATTCAAAGTGGAGTTGTATGCGGCTGCGCTCGACAATCCGCGGACCTTGCGCACGGCTCCGAACGGCGACATTTTTCTTACGGAAACCGATCCCGGACGCCTCCGGGTATTTCGCGGGCTAACTGCCGACGGCAAGCCAGAGCAGTCGGAGATCTTCGTTAGCGGGTTGAAACACCCCTACGGTCTGGCTTTTTATCCTCCTGGTCCCAATCCGCAATGGCTATATGTTGGCAGCGAAGCCGAAGTTTTTCGTTTTTCTTACCACAACGGCGATTTGAAGGCGAGCGGATCGCCGCAACACGTTGCCGATTTGCCCACGAGTTGGTTCGGACACTCGACGCGCGCGGTGGAATTTTCGCGCGATGGCAGGAGAATGTTTGTCGCGGTGGGTTCGGGATCGAACATCGACGATCCTGACACACACGCTGGGGAGAAAAACCGTGCGGACATTCTGGCCTGCGATCCTGAGCATTGCGTGTTGACCGTGTATGCCTATGGCATTCGTAATGCGGGAGGTGGGATTGCGGTGAATCCGCAGACGGGAGAACTGTGGTGCTCCGTGAATGAGCGCGACGGTCTGGGCGATAATCTCGTTCCCGACTACATCACGCATGTGCAGGAAGGCGGCTTCTACGGCTGGCCGTGGTGGTACATGGGCGGACATCAAGATCCGCGGCATCAGGGCAAGCATCCGGAGTTGAAAGATAAGGTCATCGTGCCGGATGTGCTGCTGCAGCCGCACATCGCGTCGCTGGAGTTTACTTTTTATCAAGGCCAACAGTTTCCCGCCGAGTACAAGGGAGACATTTTCGCCTCCGAGCACGGCTCCTGGAATAAATCAGTGCGCGTGGGCTATGAGGTGATTCGAGTGCCGCTGCACCAGACGGGCCACGCCGGCGGGGAGTATGAAGACTTCCTCAGCGGCTTTGTCCTGCCAGACGGCAAAGTATGGGGACGTCCTGTAGGCATAACCGTAGCTTCCGATGGATCGCTGCTGGTGAGCGACGACGGATCAAACTCGTTGTGGAGGGTTAGTTACACGGGACAGTGACGGGGAAAGTTCTTTGGGAAGTTAAGGCATAACAAAACTTTACTTGGCCTTACCAATTCTTTACTCCCTGCAAGTCTCCTGTCGTGTTTCATATAAAGAAACATCAAGTCATAGGAGGCTAACGTGATCAAACGACTATTCCCTATTATTTTTATCTGTCTTCTCGCCGCACCGCTTCTTCTCGCACAAGATTCCCAATCGAATAATTCTCAATCCCCCAACATTGGCGGGGCCTGGCAGATTTCATGGGAGGGCCGGGGTGGCTCGCAGCAGGCCACAATTCAGATCCAGCAGGATGGTTCGAAGCTCAGCGGCACCTTTCAGGGCTCGCAGGGTTCCACTCCGCTCAACGGAAGTGTTGCGGGAAACAACATTTCTTTCAGCGTCCAAGTACAGGGACGCCGCACCATGACCCTGATTTTTACGGGCACTATCGATGGCGACAAGATGAGCGGCACTTTTCAGCCTCAGGGCGGAGGCGGCGGACGTCAGGGCGGTGGAGGTGGGCAGGGAAATCCTTCCTGGAGCGGCGTTCGCCAACAGTCCGGCCGCCAGAGTGAGCCTGAACAAAACCAGGACGAAGACGACGAACGCGGACTCTGATCGCAGCTTCGGCCGTCGCATTGCTAATCAAAGGTTCGCGGATTCCTCTTGTCGTCAGGCGGTTTCCGAGTTAAAAAGGAAACCCCCGTTGACGATGAATCGGGCCGGATAGTCAAAAGGGAGTCTATCCGGAATGAAGCTGTCGTAAGCTGAAAGGAGTCCGCGAGTGAACCTGCGTCTGCTGTCCGTCGCTATCGCGCTGGTTTTGTCCGCAATGTTACTTGGAACAGGCGTCTATCAGAACGTCGTGGACGCGCCGAATTACATGGGTGCTCCGACTTCTTTGGAGCATGCCCGCGGGTTCTATCATGCGACGAACCCAGGAATGTTTTTCAGATCTCTAGTTCCCGCCACGCAACTTTTCCTCATCCTGGCCTTAGCGTTCAATTGGAGGCCGGCGCCGCAAGTGCGATCGAGGCTGGCAGGAGCGTTGGCTGTTCTGATCTTAAGCGACATGGTCACATTCCGATTTCACTATCCCAGAAACGAGATCCTGTTTATCGCTCCGCTGACGAAACCGCCGGAATACTACGATCAGGTGGTAAGAGAATGGGCAATGGGAAACTATGTGCGGGTCGCCCTGATTTTAACCGCGGTTGTTTTGGTGATGATGTCGACAATCCGCATCGCTCGCGAGACGGCTCCCGCACGCGAGCCAGCCACTCACGCGGCAGTTTGATAAACTAAAACAGCCCAACCCAGAAGCCGACGTAGCTCAGTTGGTAGAGCAGCCGATTCGTAATCGGCAGGTCAGCGGTTCAAGTCCGCTCGTCGGCTCCATCCATTCAATCTTTCCTGGTTTCCGATTAGAACGCTAATATCCAAAAGATCGCTCGGTTATTTCTCTGTTGGCGCGTCCGGAAGTGTCAGTTCTGAGAAAAGAAAAATCCGGGCCCGTTCACGAGAACGGGCCCGGATTTTTGATCAGTTTCGCTTACGCTATACTGCGTGCTTTGATGGGCGTGCTTATGTCGACGGCGGGTGTCGCTGCCCGGTTCGATTGCTCGATGGTGCGTGCTGCTACCGGCTTCAGCCAGAACAAAGCTAGAACCGCCGCGATCAGGTCGCACGCGATCATCGCCCAGAATACTTTCGTCCACGATCCGGTCTTCTCAAACAACCAGGCCGCTCCGACTCCGGCAAAAAGAGCGCCCATGCCCTTCGCCGTGTAAACGATGCCGTAGTTGGTTGTGGCCCATGTCCTTCCGAACAAATCTCCCGTGATGGAAGGGAACAGCGAGAAGATCTCGCCCCAGGCAAAGAAACACAAGCCCGAGAGCGCGATGAACCACATGGGACGGCTGATCAGTTGCAACAGCGCGAACACCGCCACCGCTTCCAGCGTGAACGCGATGAACATGGTGTTTTCGCGACCGATGTGGTCCGACACCCATCCCCAAAAAGGCCGCGTCAGCCCGTTCAGGTAACGATCCACGGTGATCGCCATCACCAGAGCGGTCATGCCGAAAGCCACCACTACTTTATCGACATGATAGGAAACTGCCATGGGGTTGAGTTGTGCCGTCACCACCAGGCCGCCAAACGACAGCATGGTCATCATCAGATAAATGATATAAAACGACGGTTGCCGCAGCATCTGCCACGGAGTCATATCCACGCTCGAAGTGCGCACGTGCTGCTTGATCTTGGCTTCCTTCTCCGCCCAGTTAGGAGGAGTCCAGCCCGCCGGAGGACGGGCCAGGAAGAGCGCAGCGACGATGACCACGATGCCCTGGATAATTCCCCAAAAAATCAAAGTATGCTGATAGCCCGAGGTCTTGATCATGTCGGCAATGGGAGAAACCGTCAGCGCAGTTCCTATGCCATACGCGCCGGCGGTGAGTCCGACGCAGAGGCCGCGGTGGTCCGGAAACCATTTCAGCGCATTGCCGATGGTCCCGCCATATACAACTCCGGCGCCGACTCCGCCCACGCAATACCAGAAGTATAGGGCGCGCAGACTCTCGGCCTGACCTGAGAAAATCCAGCTGAGACCGACCAGGATGCCGCCCACGCCCAGCATCAGCCGTGGACCGATTCGATCGACCAGGTATCCTTCAAACGGAACCAGCCAGGTTTCGACGATGATGAACAAACTGAAAATTCCCTGGATCGCCGTAAGACTCACATGCAGGTGGGATTGCATCGGTTTGGTGAACAGGGTCCAGGCGTACTGCAGGTTAGCGATAGCCATCATCGCAATGATGCCGGCGACTAACTGGGCCCAACGGTTAATAATGCGCGACGGGTGAATGAGAGGGGCGGCGGACGCGGCCATGGTACACCTCCTGGGTGTCGTCAGACTCTATCGGCTCACAGTTAAGGAGCAGCCAGACCGCGTATTCATTGGTGGAAATGATATACTGGTCCGGTTATCGAACCACTCGCGGAAGGGAATGTAACACTCTCTTCTTTGGCTGTCAAGCTGACAAATTCCCGTTCCAGAGGCTCGTCCCCCCGTCAGCTTATTCACAGATCGGAACGAGTATTGAGGGATCATACCGATTGGAAGCAAACCTCCAAACTCAGATTGAGACCTACCTCTCTCACCTCGACGGCTTGATCCGTCGTGGCCATCAGCTTCGAGATACGTTGGCAGCGAATCCTTCCGACGCAGCAGCCATCACCGCCACTCGCAAATGGCAGGAAGACTGCGGCGTCACCATCAATCAGCTATCGGGAGGGAGCAAGGCTCATTGGCTGGCGCGATCGTTCAGCGAAGCATTTCTTATGCGCTCAGCGGATGGCCGTGCTGCTCAAGGGGCCGCGCCGGCTGAGATTGTGCAACAATTGCTCGGCGTTTTAGGGCAGGCTGTAGTCTCGCTCTCACAAAAAGATAAGGACGCCATTGTTTCTGCATCGTCGACTCAGCCTGCGCCTCACCGCTTCGACTTCGTTCACAATCCTGAGATTCGTCCCGTTCTGGAGCAAGCCTATGCAGATAGCCGGAGCGCTCTTGAAAAAGGGGACTACGATTTCGCTTTAATGACTGCCAGCGGAATATTAGAAGCCATCGTTACCGACGCGCTGGAACACGCTGGCGCGAACACGCTGGCGGCGTCGGGCGCTCCAGCCGGAATGATTGCGGATTGGTCATTCGCGACACGGCTGTCAGTGGCAGAAAAGGCCGGACTGATGCGAAGCGGAGCAGCCCGTCTGCCTGCGGTAGCTCGAACCTATCGAGATCGAGCAGAAGGTGAAGTTAACTCGAATGGGAAAATTTCAGAGCGCGATGCGAAGACCACAGGACAGGTGCTTCACGTCATCATGCGGGATCTGGATCCGGGCCGGTAACGAAGGCCGCTGACAGTCGAAATCCTGTCGTCAATCCTAATCTTCTAAATCCTGGCGGAATACTGGTTGCGAAGGATCGAGCGTGCCGTCGATGACGCTCACCAAAAGATTTTCGTACGCATTCGTCGCTTCCGTCAGAGAGGTGTAGCCGCGCTCCCGCTGTAACGTCCCGCCGTCCGAGTAGATGAGAGTGAAATAGCGACCGGAGGAATACTGAATTTCCAGCAGCTTGTCCGGCATATCAGGGTCGCCTTTTTGTCCCAGCACGTCCATCAACGCAACCGTCCACTGCCTGGCCTTGGGGTCAGTGATGACCTCATGCTCAAGGTATTCCCACTCGTCCATGCCCCACATTGACATAATTTATTCAAGCAATTGCGCGAGTGCTCTACCGACCTGCGCGCCCGTAAACGGTTTCGGAACTATCAGAACTTTGCGGGCCTTTCGCGAACGAAGGCTTGGCTCGGCCTGTTCGGGTGTATCGGTAATGATTACCACTGGAAGCTCCGCGTGATTGGGATGGCTTCGCACCGAATCAAAAAGTGCCTCGCTCATGTCGTAGGCGGAACAATCGAGCACGACCGCATCCGCTTTGTGCTCGAGCACAAGATCGTTGACGGCGTTCGTGTATCCCGACGCGAAGACCTGGTGGGCGAGGTCTCGCAGCGAGAAGGTTAGAAGCTCAGCGATCTCCGGCGTATCGTCGATCAGCAAGATGCGGGACAATCTACTTCTTGCCCGCGCCCGGGCCAGTGCCCGGCAGTCGCTTCTTCTTGCCTTCCGAAGGCTCCAGATCCATCATCCAGATTCGTCCGCCGGCTGTGTAGTAAGCGCGGTGATCGTTTTCGATCATCGCGCCCCAGGCCTCCAGCGTGCGCATCGCAAAGGTAACGCCCTCGAAATTGTTGCGGGCATGGTTAAATACTTCATTGGTATGCCAGTTGTCGGTAAGGATGGCATCGCCCGCGTGGACGCGCAACACGGTGTAGTAGCGGTCGTAAGCCGCTTCTGTGCGCACGTCGCGCGTTGCGCCGCGCTTCTTGCCCTCTGTGACGATGTAACTTTCCTGTCCCTCAGGCTCGACCTCGGGCTCATTTGGAGTTGTTGTAACAGGTTTCGTGCTCATAAAGTTTGCGCCACCGCTTCGGCTTCAGCTGCAGCCGCCATGTTCGTTAAATTTTTCGCATCCGCCGCATGGATCAAGGCCTGAGGAAGCTCAACGCCCATCATCTTCCATTGCTCATTGGCAAACTTCTGTAGATTGGCGATGTGCTCGGCATGGAGATGGCCAAAGCGTCCCTGCAACTTGAGATATTCTGAAACGGGACGCATACTCGCTGGACGGAAGCTGTAATTGAATTCGCGCTTCTCGGGATTCCACTCCCACATCGGATACAGTCCGCATTCGACAACCAGCCGGCCCAGGTCGATGGAGCGTGGCGTCTCGTATACGAATCCCTTCTGACAGGGCGTGTAAATCATCAGGTATGCGGCGCCTTTGTGGTTCAGGCCCTTGCGTACCTTGTTCATCAAGTCGATGGGATAGCCTACGCTCGCTGTTGCCACATAGCAGTGGGGATGGCCAGCCGCCATCATGCGCGCGAGATCCTTGGGATAAAGCTTTTTGCCTTCCGGAACTTCCGGGCCCGGAGGTGAGAAGGTAGTCATGCCGCCATAGGGTGTGCGCGATGAAGCCTGAATGCCGGTGTTGGCGTACTGCTCGTTGTCGTAGCAGATGATGAGGCAGTCGTGATTGCGGTAGAGCGCACCGGAAATCGAGGCGAGACCGATGTCGGATGCGCTGCCGTCGCCCGCTTCGCAAATGATGTTCGGGAACTTGCCTTTCCACTTGCCTTTGCGAATCATCGCCTCATAGGCGGCCGCAACGCCCGCGGTAAAGCTCCCCGCGCTGCCGATTTGGGTGTGCGCCCACGGCACGTTGTAGGGCGTGCACAGATAAGAACTGTTCGCGACGTACATGCATCCGGTCGGTCCGACCAGGATCGTGTTGTCGCCCGCCGCCTTGCTCGTCATTCGGTATTGAATGGACGGCCCGCAGCCCGCGCATGTGCGATGGCCGGGGACGAACGGTTCCGACGACGGCAGTTCCGGGTTGTAGAAACGTGCGCCCTGATTCGGGCTATCGAGAATCGGCAAGAGCTGCCGTTGGACTTCAATGGTCGCCATATCAGTTCTCCAGTCGCAGGGCCAAGAAACCCTGTATCAATTCTTTAATTCCTTAACTGTTCATTCCAAATCATGCCTGCAGAAATTCTTACCCTTCAAATCCGACCCAATGCGTACGCTTTTCGATTTTGCCGCGGCGCTGCGCGTCCAGCATTTTTTCAGTCATCCAGTAAAACTCTTTCAGCACGATCGCCTCGCCACCCATGCCCGCCATGAATGAAAGAATTAGAGGACGCTTCTGGCTTTCGTAAAGAGCTGCGGCAGCTTCGGCGTACAGTACGCCGCCACTACTCACGCTGCCGAGTCCCATGTTGGTTTCGATCACTCCGACCACTTTGAATTTGCTGAGCACGTCTTTCACCCGATCCGTTGGATAAGGACGAATGGTTCTCAGCCTCACCATGCCGACTTTCAATCCGCGTTCGCGCATATGTTGGATGGCAAACCGCGCCGTTACCGCGTGCGCGCCCTGGAGGAAGAAGACCACCTCGGCGTCATCTGTCATGAACTCTTCAACCCATGGATCGTAGCGGCGGCCGAATATCTTGGCGAACTCCTCATGCGCCTGCTCAATCACTTCCATCGATCCTTCCATAGCGCGTGCCCGCTCCAACTGCAGCGGCGGACCCTGTTCCGGCATGATCTGCGGGCCGTGCGACACGGGATGCCGCGGATCGAGTGGATAAGGATGTTTATAGGGAGGCAGGAACTCCTTTACCTGTCCGGAGTCAGGCAATTCAACGTCACCCGTAATGTGAGAGACGAAGAACCCATCCTGACAAACCATCTGCGGCAAAAGAACCCGAGGGTCTTCGCCGATGCGATAGGCGATCAAATGATTGTCAAATGCTTCTTGGGCATCGCACGACCAACCCATGATCCAACCCATGTCGCGCGTGGATAGCGCGTCCGTGTGTTCGGAGCCGAAATCGCCGGGAGGATCAAGCGTGCGATCGGCGATCATCATTTGAACCGGCATGCGGCTGCCCGAGATTGGCGAGTACAGTTCATACGCGAACTGCACGCCTACGCCGGAGCTACCGGTAAAGACGCGTGCGCCGCTGGAAGCCGCGCCGTGCGCGATACTCAGTTGAGAGTGCTCGCTGTCAGCCACAATGTACTCGGCGTCGAGTTCGCCGTTAGCCACCATTTGCGCCAGCGCCATCATGGTCGCTGTATAAGGGCGGATAGGATAAGCCGCAATTACATCGACATCTGCGTACTTTGCCGCCTGCGCCGACGCGACGCAACCGTTGATTCTGACTGTTCTCTTTTTTTGTTCTGCAAGCATTGGCATAATTCACTCCGCACATTTCACCCGAAGGCGATTGCCACGAGATTGATTGAGAGCGCAGACAATAACGAGGAACGTTCTGCGCAGTATTCTCAATGTTGTTGCGACTCCTAAATATTCTTCGGCGCCCGGTCGCCCAGATTTTTCAACTCTTGCGCCTGCCGTCCGTGCAGTCCGGGCGAGATGGCGAAAGCCGTATCCATGCGCACGACTCCTGTATCGAAGTCGAGTTCCGGCACGCCCTCCAAGCATCCCGTTGGGCACTCTTCGATGCATACGCGGCATCCCTTGCAGTAGTCGACCAGAATCTTGTACATGCCGTTCGACCGCTCTGGACGCGCGATGCAGGGCTCGGGACAAACCAGATAACAGTTGTCGCAAGCGTTGCAGGTGCCGCAACTGAAGCAGCGATTAGCCTCTTCAACCGCTTGCTCTTCGGTGAAGGGCTGAATCACTTCGTCCTGCGTTTTCGTTCTGGTTTTGGTCGGCAGCATTTCCTGCTGGATACGCGGGAAGTGCGGGAAGTACGTCATATTCATGCGATTCAGATCGAAGATCACATCGACCGGAATGGTGCGCGGCTCTAGCTTTTCTCCCCGCACCACTTTGTCGAGATTGAACGCAACGCGCTTGCCGTCGCCAACCGCATTGACGACCATGAGCGGCTGACCGGAACCGACCTGAGCGATATCGCCGGCGGCGAAAAAGTTGGTGTTTCCGAGGCGGCCGAACTTGTCCATCTTGATGGTGCCGCGCTCGTTTTTGAACTCGGCGGGCAGCCAGTTGAGGGACGCGTGTTGTCCCACGGCGATGATCACATTGTCGACTGCGAAGCGCTCGGAGGGAGCCTCGCGATCGACTGTGATCGGAGACGCGTTAATCGCTCCCTGAAAACGTGCCTTGTGCAGTTGCAACGCTTCAACTTTTCCGTTGCCAAGTACGGCAGTCACCGCACGCCCGTGCATCAGCTCGACGCCTTCTTCGAGCATGTCGTGCAAATCTTCCGGCGATGCAGGCATTTCATTCGCATTGCCCTCGACCGTAATCATGGTCACTTCTGCGGCACCCTGCCGCAGCGCTTCGCGCGCGCAATCGATGGCGGTGTTTCCTCCGCCAATCACGGCTACTCGGGCGCCTAGCTTCACCCTCGAGGTTCCCATGCCGATGTCGCGCAAGAAGGGAAGTCCATATACCACGCCGTTCTTGTCCTCGCCTTCCGCTCTCACGCTGTTCGGTTCAGTAAGGCCTACCGCCAGCACGCATGCGTCATAGTCTTTCTTCAGGCTGTCCCATGTAACATCTTTGCCGACTTCGACGCCGGTTTTGATCGTGATGCCAAGCTGTTCGAGGCGTTCGATTTCGCGATCAAGGACGTTCTGCGGGAGAACCCAGTCGGGAATACCACCGCGATTGAGTCCGCCAGCTTTCGGCGATTTTTCGAAGATCGCTACTTTGTAGCCGAGCCGCGCCAGTTGATATGCCGCGCTATGGCCCGCGGGACCAGAGCCAACCACCGCAACTTTCTTGCCGTTCGGCTTCCCGGGCTTAACCACGTCGTGAGTCAGCGCCTGTCCCAAATCACCGAGAAATCGCTCCACGGCGCGGATCGAAATAGCCTCATCATACTTGCCGCGATTGCAAGCCTGCTCGCACGGGTGGTAGCAGACGCGTCCCGTCACCGAGGGAAACGGCATGTCTTCTTTAATGAGCGCATAGGCGTCCAAATACTTGCCGCGCTTCACCAGGTCGAGGTAGCCCTGAATTTTTTCGTTGGTTCCGCAAGCGTTATTGCAAGGAGGCAACTTGTCCCGGTAAACGGGTCTGATCGAGCGCCAGTTGCCGGTAGGGAACAGGTCTTGCCCTTTTTCCTGTGAGGGGGCAGGCGTGATGCCGGCGAAGGGAACGGTAAGCCATTCGGGAATATGAGTATTTTTAGTCGACATTAATTTAATCCTCTCCTACACCGCTACTGGATTCAGCGTCATAATGTGCAACTCGTTGAGCGCTACATCAAAAGCGTGCTTGTTCGCAATCATGGGCTCGATCGTTTTCATTTTGACGATGCCCGTGGTCTTGACGACCGCGGCGATCAGCGGAGCGGCGATGTCGGGGGCGATTGATTTATTCCGCTCGGCCGCGCCTTCTGTTGATAGGCGGTCCAGACCAAGTTCGCCGAGCCGATAATAAAGCCACTTGTGGTCGGCAATTTTCGCCGCATCTACGCAAACCAGCTGAGCCAGCCGTTCGGCGCCAGGGACAAAGCGAATCATGTAATCCGGCGTGTAGTGCGTATTGATCACGAGTGTTCCGCCGGGAGGCATTCCGCGCATGTAATCCCAACCCTTGACCATCGTTCCCTCTACCAGTACGACAATGTTGGGATGTTCATTTTCGTAGGTAAGCTCGTTTTCGAGCACATCATCGCTCACGCGGCAATATTTCCGCGTGGGGCAGTTCGTGCGGTCGGGATTATCGACGTAATTTTCCATGGCCTGCGCGTATTTACCCTCGATGCGGGCCGAGGCGGAAATGGAGTTGACGATGTCGCGGCCCTCTTTATCCATAATGATGCCGCGCGTCCAAACGGTGAGTTCCGTATAAGCCATAATCAGTCCTCGCTATTTTTTACGCTAGTTATCAGTCGATGCGTCGGAGCACAAATCTCCGGCGACGTCAGTCAATGCATTCGCTCGTTTCAATTGCTTCGGACTGCCGCGATCGGAATCGAGCACTGCCAAAAAATCGTTCCGCAAAACCAGTAACGGAGCTTGGCGAATTCCATCCTGAAATTCCGCAACCGCGGACAGCGCCGCCTTCTTGCACAGGCTTTCAATGTCGGCGCCGGTAAATCCTTCAGTACGATTGGCGAAGTCCTCGAAATCGACATCGGACGCCAACGGTACGCGTTGACAGCAAAGCCGCATGATGGCCGCGCGATCGGCGGCGCCGGGCTTAGCGAATGGAAGGATGTAGTCGAAGCGTCCACTTCGCAGCAACGCCGGTTCGATCCGCTCGGGACGATTGGTAGCTGCTAGCAGGATCACGCCTTTCACGTCGCGCAAGTTGTCAATCTCGCGCAGAAGTTGGCTGAGAATTCGTTGATAGATGTCAGTACCGAACTGATCGGCCCCGAACCTCGGCGCGATCGCATCAATCGTGTCGAAAAACAGAATGCATGGAGCCGTTCTTCTCGCTTTCTTGAAAACCTCACGCAAGGCGCGCTCGGATTCGCCCAACCACTTCGAGTAGAGTTGCGGACCATCAATAGCGATGAACGGAATTTGTTTTTCACCGGCCAGCGCTCGCGCCATGGCGGTCTTCCCGGTGCCCGAAGGTCCAGCCAGCAAGATCCCGCGCGGCGGTGTCAGCCCAACTTGCTCGTAAAGATCGTCGTGCACGTGCGAGTGCTCAACGACCATATCGAGTAACCGCTTCACTTCATTGAGACCGGCGAGCGATACGAAGGTCGAGCTGCTCTTTTCGATAAAGAATTCACGAGTCGCGCTCGGTTCGACTTCTTTCAAACCCGCGAGAAAGTCCTCTCGCGTAACTTGAAGCTTGTCCAGGTCAGCGGATGCCGCGCCGTCGGTTTCAAGGGGGAAGGCTGAAAGAAAACCGCGCAACGCAATCATTCCAACTTCCTGGCACAAGGCTTCAAGGTCCGCGCCGACGAAGCCATGCGAATGCTCGGCAATCTCGCGAAGGTCGACGTCACGCGCCAACGGCATGGCGCGCGTATGAATCCTCAATATCTGCAATCGTGCCTGGCTATTCGGAACACCGATTTCGATTTCACGATCGAACCGGCCGGGACGCCGCAGCGCCGGATCAAGAACTTCCGGGATATTGGTCGCGCCAATGACGATAACCTGGCCGCGCGCGACAAAACCATCCATCAAGCTGAGAAGCTGCGCCACGACACGCTTTTCGACTTCGCCCGTTACCTCGGCCCGCTTGGGAGCCACGGCGTCGATCTCGTCGATAAAGAGGATGGCGGGCGCGTGCCGCGCCGCTTCCTCGAACACTTCGCGAAGTTTGGCCTCGCTTTCGCCATAAAACTTTCGCATAATCTCGGGGCCGTTCAGGTGAATAAAGTGCACGCGGCTCTCGGCCGCGACGGCGCGTGCCAGCAGAGTCTTGCCCGTGCCCGGTGGGCCATACAACAGCACGCCCTTGGGCGCGAGAATTCCCAAGCGTTCGAAGATTCGCGAATATTTCAGAGGCAGTTCGACGATTTCACGCACCCTCGCAACTTCCCGTTCCAAACCGCCGATATCTTCGTAAGATACGGAGGGCGCGCGAGCGGCAGTCTGCTCGCCTTCCACCACGCGAATGTCAGTGCGCTTCCCAATCACGACGGCTCCCGAGGGAATCGTGCGCACGACCTGGAAGTTCACCGCCTTGGCAAATGTCGGGACGCGCACTACGCAGCCGGTCGTAACTGGAACGCCGATGAGATCCTCGAGCATCCGGTCGGGTGCAATAGTCGCGGGAGCAGCGCCGATCCACAATGGCGCGAAACGAACTGCCACAGCCTCCTGGCGCTCGATGGTGGCAACGGTAACCTGCTCTTGTAAGCCCGCGCCACAGTTGCTCCGGCATGTGCCATCGATCTGGATCATGCCTTCATGTCCATCATCAGAAAGTTCGGCGCGGCCAACAGCGATTGTGCTTCCCGTAATTTTGACCACATTACCCGTGTGAGCGCCGAGCCGCCGCAGGTCGACGGGTGCAAGGCGTGCGATCGCATGCCCAACATCCTCGACCCGCGCCTCCGCGACGCGCAGAGTCAGGGTTGCCGTTTGCGATGAGGAAGTTTCCGTCATGATCTGAGTTGCAAACCGCTCCTGGCCGGCTACCCCTTCGAAGGGCGTCACCTTCTGCTGCTCCATATGAACCGGCTCATTAATAAGCGTCACCTGTCAAAACTTGTTCAGTACGATTTCTTCCACATCCTCAAGGTGGCGGCGCATCGCGTTCTTGGCGGCCTCCGCGTCGTGACGCTTGATGGCAGCCAGAATCCGCCGATGCCCGGTGAGCGATTTCTGCGGCCGTCCCTCTACCTGCAAAGAACGCGCTCGCGTGTCGCGCAGCAAATCCATCAGAACGTCGATCACTTTAAGCACCACGCTGTTATCGGAGGCCAAGGCAACGCTGTAATGGAACTCCGAATCCTCAGCGACTGCGGCGTCCCCCTGACGCTGCCTCTCTTCTTGCCGCCGCAGAATGTCCTCCATCTCGATAAGTTCCTCGGGAGAAGCGTGGGTAGCAGCGCGCGCGGCTAGCGGCGGTTCGAGCATCTTGCGAAAATCCAAAAGTTCGCCGACTAACTCCTTGCGCCGCTTCAGAGCGTTCGCAAATGGATTGGCCAACGTTTCAGTTGACGTTTGGCGGACGATTGTCCCAGTTCCCTGCCGCGCTTCCACAAGACCCAACAATTCGAGGCTCCGAATCGCATCCCGAATGGAGCCGCGGCTCACCCGAAGCATTTCGGCCAAGTCGCGTTCCGAAGGCAGCTTGTCACCCGGTTGAAGCTTCTTTAAAATCAGGCGTTCGATTTGTTTGGCGACCTCTTCGTAGAGGCGATTCCGCCGCACAACCTCGAATTCGGGTTTGGTTGCAGTTGTCATTTCCGCCAGTGGTCCGATAAGTGGACCAGCCAACGAGGGAAGTATACTCCGCATGTCAAGATGGGGACAAATGCTCTCTGTGCAAAAATAGAGAACACTTTTAGGTGGGGCTTTCCGCATACCGCAGCCGCGTCTTTCCTTCGATATTCGCTCCGTTATTTCCAAACAGGGAGTAACCGTCGACCTCGCAGCATCGTTTTCCGGTGTCCTGAATCGCTTTCAGTAGCTCTCGTTATCTGATACTGTTTTTGAGTCCATCGAAAATAGGATTTTGCGTGACGCGGATTACCGCCCGCTGTGTTTTCGATTGAATATTTTGCTGGCGTGAGCCGAAGGATAATCGCTTGATTGTTGGAGTTCCGAAGGAAAGCTATCCGGGAGAGCGGAGGGTTGCGTTGGTTCCCGCGGTGATCCCTGCACTCGCCAAAGCGGGACTGGAAGTCGTCGTCGAGTCCGGAGCTGGCGAGCAGGCCGGGTATCCCGATCACCTTTATGTGGAGAAGGGCGGAAAGATTCTTTCCGATCGCGCCGCCGTGTTTGCCTCCGCTGACATTATCGTGCAAGTGTTGTGCTACGGCTCGAATGACGTAACTGGCAAAGCCGATCTTCCTCTTTTGCGCCGCGATCAGTTGCTGGTGGGTTTCTTGCGTCCTTTCGGTTCTTCGGAAGTAATACAACAGATTGCCGCGGCGGGCGTCACTGCTTTCTCTGTCGAACTGGTGCCCCGCACCACGCGCGCACAAAGTATGGATGCGCTTTCTTCCATGGGGACGATTTGCGGCTACAAAGCGGTTTTGATTGCGGCAGATACCTCCATCAGAATCTTTCCAATGATGACGACGGCTGCCGGCACCATCACACCCGCTCGCGTATTTGTTATCGGCGCAGGAGTCGCGGGATTGCAGGCCATTTCCACCGCGCGCAGGCTGGGTGCGGTCGCGTCCGCGTATGACATGCGCGCCGCCTCCAAAGAGCAGGTGCAGAGCTTGGGCGGTCGCTTCGTCGAATTGCCAATTGAAGCGCAGAATGCCCAGGACGCGCGAGGATACGGCACTGCCCAGGATGAAACCTTCTACGCCCGGCAGCGTGAACTGCTGACCCGCGTGGTGGCCGAGAGCGATGTTGTTATTACTGCTGCGGTGATTCCCGGCAAGAAGTCGCCGGTGTTAATCACGGCCGACATGGTCAAGGGCATGGCGCCCGGTTCCGTGATTGTCGACCTCGCATCCGAGCGGGGCGGAAACTGCGAACTCACTCGCGTCGGCGAAACGGTGCAAGAGCACGGCGTCACGATCATCGGCGCTATCAATCTGGCGAGCAGTGTTCCGTACCATGCGAGCCAGATGTACGCCCGCAATGTGGCCACGTTTCTCGCGTACATGGTGAAAGACGGCAAGCTACAACTCAACCCGCAGGATGAGATTATCCGCGAGACGATGGTGACGCGCGGCGGAGAGACGGTAAACGCGAGGGTGCGGGAGTTCTACAAGCTGCCGGCATTGACGGCTGTATGAAGAGTCGTGGTTGGCTGTTGCGTGAAGATTCAGACCAGCCGTGCCAACATCAAGATTCGTATCAGGGTACGGCTTCAGCCGTACCAAAAAGCGCCACAAAGAAGCCGGGCTTTAGGCCCCGAGGTCATAGATGAATTCCACATTGATCGACTCGCTGTTCATCTTCATGCTGGCCTGCTTTATTGGTTTTGAAGTCATCCGCCATGTTTCCCCTCTGCTGCACACGCCTTTGATGTCGCTGACTAACGCACTCGACGCCATCGCTGTCGTGGGAGCCATCGTAATGGTGGGCGAGCGCAAGAGCGAGTTTGCGACAGTGCTGGGCGTGATCGCGATTGTGGCCGCCACCAGCAATGTCGTAGGCGGATTCTTTATTACCGATCGCATGTTGAAGATGTTCAAGAGCAGCCGTCCAACCAAGTAATTGCCGCGAGAGTCTGATTGAGCCAACCATGAACGAGTTCGCCGGAAGCCAGCACGTCATCGAATTTATCTACCTCGTCGCCAGCGCCCTTTTTATTCTTTCGCTGAAGTGGATGAGTTCGCCGGCCACGGCGCGCCATGGCATTTGGGCCGGTGAAATTGGCATGGTGCTGGCCATTGCGGGCACCCTGCTGCATCACGGGATCGTAGATTACAAGTGGATTGCAGTCGGTCTCGTACTGGGCAGCGGCATTGGCATTCCGCTCGGCATGGTGCAGATGACAGCCGTCCCGCAGCGGACCGCGCTTAGCCACGCCTTCGGCGCGCTGTGCGTCACGTTAGTAGGCACGGCCGAATTTTACTTGCGGACGCCGAACGTCCCGAAGTTCATGATGTCAGTGCTCTCGATGGAAGTCATTCTTGGAGGGCTGACGTTTACTGGCAGTTTGATGGCAGCAGGAAAACTGCAGGAAATTCTGCCGCAGCGCCCTATCACTTATAAGGGACAGAACCTCGTCAACTTCCTGCTGTTTGGCGTGGCCGTGGCCAGCGCGGTTTACCTGGTCGTGCATCCGGAAGCGAAACAGCTCTTTCCGCTAATCGTCGGCGTATCGCTGCTGTTCGGCGTGCTGCTTGTAATTCCAATCGGCGGCGCTGACATGCCGACCGTGATCTCGCTGTTAAATGGTTATGCCGGACTGTCTGCAGCCGCAATGGGATTCGTGCTGCAAAATAAGCTGTTGATCATCGCCGGAGCGCTCGATGGATCCTCCGGACTTATCCTTTCGGTCATCATGTCGAAGGCCATGAACCGCTCCTTCACCAACGTTTTGTTTGGTGCGTTCGGACAGGTTCAAGCAGCCGCTGCGGGCGCGGAAGAAGCCCGGCCGGTGCATAGCGCCACGGCCGAAGAAGCGGCTGCCATTCTCTCCGCCGCAAATAAAGTGGTGATCGTTCCCGGCTATGGAATGGCTGTCGCTCAGGCGCAGCACAAAGTGCGCGAACTGTATGACATCCTCACCAAGAAGGGCGTCGACGTTCGCTTCGCCATCCATCCGGTCGCGGGCCGCATGCCCGGCCACATGAACGTGCTGCTCGCCGAAGCCGACATTCCTTACGACCGGCTCATCGAAATGGATGAGATCAACGGCGACTTCCCGCAAACCGACGTTGCTCTCGTGATCGGCGCCAACGACGTGACCAACCCCGCGGCCCGCTCCGACTCGACGAGTCCTATCTTCGGCATGCCCATCCTCGATGTCGATAAAGCCCATACCGTGATGGTGATCAAGCGCGGCATGAGCCCGGGCTTTGCCGGCATCGACAACCCGCTCTACTACCTCCCTAACACCCTGATGCTTTTCGGCGACGCCAAGCAGTTTGTCGGAGCGATAGTCAGGGAGTTGAGCGGCGGGCACTGAGCGACGATTCGGCGTCTGATATCATGATATCATCCTGTGTGATATCATGATATCGTAGTGTTTGGAGGCAGGAACATGGCTCAGCTGCTGGTTCGCAATATTGAGAATGGGGTGAAGGCGCGTCTCCAGCGCCGCGCCCGCCGGAACGGCCGGAGCATGGAAGAAGAAGTGCGCGATATTCTGCGTGCCGCTGTGCATAAAGAAGAAAGCACGCCCACCGGCGGTCTCGGAACGGAAATTTCGAAAATCTTCGCCAAGCACGGGCTTGATTCTCCAATTCCAGAATTACGCTTCGAGATAAAGCCTCCTTCCTTCGAGGAATGATCATTCTCGACACAAACGTGCTCTCGGAGCTTATGCTGCGTGCGCCGGATGAGAGAGTGCTGGCTTGGCTTGACCAACAGCCTCGATCGTCAATCTGGACGACGTCCATAACGGTCTTTGAAGTTCGTTTCGGGTTGGAGATCACGCCGATCGGGAAACGACGGATCGCTCTCATTCAAGACTTCGAAAAGGTTCTACACAGCATTGATCGCCGCATCGTATCCTTTGATACCGAAGCCGCAGAATGCGCAAGCGCGTTAATGGCTTCTCGAAAACTGCAAGGCCGTCCTCGCGAGGATCGCGACACCATGATTGCTGGTATCGTTCTCGCTCGTCATGCCACTCTGGCAACGCGCAATGTTTCGCACTTCGATGATGTCTTGGCCAGCCTGATCGATCCGTGGGACGCGGGCATTTGACGGATGTGGTACGAACCGGCCAGCGTGATATTCTATTAACTCCAGCTGCGTACCGTTTTTGGCGGAAATTCCCCGCAGTTCCATAGAAAAGCTTCCAGAAGAAAGCTTCCTGAGTGAGCTTCCCTGAAGAAGCCCAGAAGAAGAGAAACTACAAATCATGCTTTCAGTCAGTAATGTCTCCATGCGCTACGGCGCCAAAATCTTGTTTGATGAAGTCTCGGTGGCATTTACGCCGGGCAAGCGCTACGGCCTGACCGGGCCGAACGGTGCTGGCAAGTCCACGTTCATGAAATTGCTGAGCGGGGAACTGGATCCGCAGAAGGGAACGGTCGTCCGTCCGCGGAAGCTCGGCGTTCTAAGTCAGGACCAGTATGCCTTCGACGCTTTCACCGCGATCGATACGGTCATCATGGGCAACAAGCGGCTCTGGGCCGCGATGCAGGAGCGCGACGCGATTTATTCCAAGGCCGACATGACCGATGAAGACGGCATGAAGCTTGGAGAACTCGAAGGCATTGTCGGCGAAGAAGACGGATACACCGCGGAAAGCGACGCCGCGATCCTGCTGCAAGGGCTGGACATCCCTGATGAAGCGCATTCGCGCAAAATGAGTGAATTGCAGGGCGGACAGAAAGTCCGCGTGCTTCTGGCGCAGGCGTTATTCGGGCATCCGCAAGCGTTGCTGCTGGATGAGCCGACCAACAACCTGGATTTGGATTCAATTCACTGGCTGCAAGGATTTCTGAATGCATACGACGGTGTAGTCATTGCGATCTCGCACGACCGGCATTTTCTGAACAGCATTTGTACGCATATTGCCGATATCGACTACGAGACGATCATCACTTACACCGGATCGTACGACGATATGGTGCTGGCCAAGACTCAGGTGCGTTCGCAGATCGAATCTCAGAACGCGCAACGCGAAAAGAAAATTTCGCAGTTGAACGAATTCATCGCGCGGTTTGCCGCGGGCACGCGGTCAAGCCAGGTGCAGTCGCGGCGCAAGGAAGTCGAGCGCCTGCAAGTGACGGAACTCGCAAAATCGAATATTCAGCGGCCCTACATCAAGTTCGAACAGAAGCGGCCTTCGGGCAAGCACATTATCGAAATCGAGCACCTGAGCAAGGCTTACGGCGACAAGAAAGTTATCCGCGATTTCACCGCCAGCATTACACGCGGGGAAAGAATCGCGCTGATGGGCCGCAACGGAGCGGGCAAGACTACGCTGGTGAATTCGTTACTTGCGAATTCCCCGACCACGCCGGAAGCTGAGCTACGCAAGACCAGCGGCTACGATGGACCCTTTGTCGATGCCGGCAAAGTGATCTGGGGACACGAGGCGTCGATTGGCTATTTCGCCCAGGACCACCGCAGCCTGATCGAGGGCGGGATGACGGCGCTGGAGTGGCTGCATCAATGGAATCCGGCGGCGGTGAGTGAGGAAATTCGCGGACTGCTGGGGCAGATGCTCTTTGCACGCGAGGAGGCAACGAAGTCCACAAGCGTTCTCTCGGGCGGCGAGGCTGCGCGCTTGCTGTTCTGCAAGCTGATGCTGCAAAAGCCGAACGTGCTCATACTCGACGAACCGACGAACCATTTGGATCTCGAGGCGATTAACGCGTTGAACATTTCACTGCAGAGGTATCAGGGAACTGTACTGCTGGTGAGCCACGATCACGATTTAATCGACGAAGTGGCGACACGCATTTGGCACTTCGAGAGCGATCACTTGATTACGGATTTCAAGGGGACGTACGAGGAGTATCAGGCGGCGGTGGCGGTTTAGAGGAACCCAGGGTTCCCTTCGACTTCGCTCAGGGCAAGCCTCGCTTGCTCGAAATGACGGGCTGTTTTCCGGCTGCCCCATTTTCGGTGCATGTAAATCAACCAGGTTCTCCACAGACTTCCACACTGTTTCCAGTTGCGTTTCTAACCGAAAGTTTCAGATAATGGCTGCGGGGATGTACTTACCCAGTCCCGCACGCGCAGGATTTGTGTACCGTGTACAGTCGAGCCGATTTACTTAGAATTCTCCACCTTACACCGCGCCAGTTGGCGAACTGGGAGCGGGCGGGTCTGATTGCGGCCTCTACTGCCTATTGTTTTTCCGACCTGCTGAAAGTCAAAAAAATCCGTGATTTATGCGCCATGAAGGTGCGTCCGGCGGTGATCCGCGAATCGCTTGAAGCCATGCAGCGGCAGGCTTCGGGCATGGGGAACCCATTAATCGATGCCGGAGCTTCATTCACCAACAAGCATCGGGTAGCATTCCGCCATGACGGCCGGCTGCTTGAACCAATCGCGGGTCAGTTTGTGATGGACTTTTCCTCGAGTGAAAGAGTTGTAACGCGCACGCCCATTCCGTCCTCCGAGCCCGGCCCGCAGGATAACGAAGCCGCAGTGTGGTTCGCCCGCGGCATTGCCCTGGAAGAGGATCCGGGCACCCAGACCGAAGCGCTGGCGGCCTATCAGAAAGTTCTCGAATTCGATCCCAACCACGCGGCCGCGCACATCAATTTGGGCACCCTGCACTACAGCCGGCAGGATTTCTCACTCGCGGAAAAGCATTACCGCGCCGCTCTGCACTCTGATCCTCGCTACGCGCTAGCCTATTTCGATTTGGGCAATGTGCTGGATGAGACCGGGCGCGTGCAGGAAGCTATCCAGACCTATAAGATGGCGATCCAGCTCGCTCCTACCTACGCCGATGCGCATTACAATCTCGCGCTCGCTTTCGAAAAAATTCGTGAACCGCGCAAGGCGTTGAAGCATTGGCAGGCATACATCAAGCTCGATACCACCGGCCCCTGGTCGGTGCATGCGCGCAATCAGATTCAGCGCATTCTGCAGGCGGACTCGCTGAAGCTGGTACATTCCCGGCCGAAACAGTAGTTAACCTCTCTCCCGATGTCCGACAACGGCGTCATATGAGCGCAGCCCCTTTTCAGTCTGGATGGGACTACTGAGTAAGCGCCTTCATCGCGGACTTTGACTGAACTCTGCTCCTCACAAAGTTCGCAAATGCTGAGCAGACTACCAGAAAGAACTTGGCCTCGTCGAAACCTATGTCTTGTTGCTCCAGAATCGCGTGCCTGATGCCGTCTTGGTCAGAGGTGTAGCCGTATAGGCTCGAAAATGCCTTGTTGAGCGCGGGGTGCAGGCCGATTTCGTCCTCCATTTTCTTTATCAGCTGGCCGAGGGTCCCCTTCTCGCCGAGCACCGATCCGACAAGGCTTTCTACCGCCGAAATCGATTCCTTGATCGAATTCCGGTAGTCGGGGTTCGATTTATCAGAAAACAGTTCCAATGCCCGACGCAGATGCGTTCGAACCGGATCGGAAGGCCCATCGAGCGCAGCATCGATCTCCTCAACTTCGGCCTTGTCGGTGATTGGCGAGATTAGGCCATCTACAAAGCGGTACCCCGAGACCTCCCGCCCAAGAACTTCGTTGCACCCAGCGAAGAGTTGACTGGCGCCTGGAGGATAGTTATTCGCAATGAACTCGACGACGTCATACACTTCGTACCAGTCGCACGAAAAGAAATACTGTCGAACAGTCTGTATAATCTGAAAAACGTAATTGGGGAGGGTGTCAATTGGCTTCTTGAAGTAGTTGAACCAAAGGCTATAACAGAGCGTCTGGAAGCGATCAGACTGATATTCAAGCTCTCCACGGGATCCTTTCGCGTCACCCCAAACACTAACTTGGAGAACGCTCCACAGCGAATTCCGCAGATCCTCGCTCATGGAGTCGATTTGAATCTCCTCGCGGACGGGCTTGTGGCCATGCCTTTCCGAAAATCGCATAGCGTCATCTTACCGCAGTCGGTAAGGGGAACGGAACGGTGCGATAATCCGTCCGACGGTGATAAAATTGCGGGTTCGTGACCCTTGCGTCTTAGCAGGTAAGTTTATGCCCCAAACCGCCCTCCAGTCCGCCGTTCCTACGCCCCTGACCACGCTTACCGACGACGAAATCCTCTTCCGCGACAACATCCGCCAGTTCGCCGACGAGAAGATCCGCCCGCTAGTTCGGGAGATGGACGAGAAGGGCATCTTCGACAAAGATCTCATTCGTGAATTCTTCCAGCTCGGGCTGATGGGGATTGAAATCCCTGAGGAATATGGTGGAGGCGGCGCCAAGTTTTTCGAAGCAATCTTGGCAGTGGAAGAATTGTCTCGCGTCGACGCTTCTGCAGGCGTAATCGTCGACGTCCAAAACACCCTGGTTAATAATGCCCTATTGCGCTGGGGCAGCGCCGAACAGAAGAAGCGCTATCTGCCGAAGATGGCGGCAGAGACTGTCGGAGCCTACGCCCTGAGCGAAGCGGGATCGGGCTCCGACGCTTTCGGCCTGCAAACCCGCGCACAACTGCAGGGCAGCGATTACGTGCTCACCGGGCGGAAGCTATGGATCACCAACAGCAAAGAAGCGGGATTGTTTGTCCTGTTCGCCACCCTCGATCCATCTGCTGGCTACAAAGGCATTACAGCATTTCTGGTGGAGAAGAACGTTCCCGGATTCAGCGTAGGAAAAAAAGAAGACAAGCTGGGCATTCGCGCTTCCTCCACCTGCGAGTTGATTCTTGAAGACTGCCACGTTCCCAAGGAGAACGTGCTCGGCGAGCCCGGAAAAGGATACAAGATCGCGATCGAGACGCTGAACGAGGGGCGAATCGGCATTGGAGCGCAGATGATCGGCTTGGCGCGCGGCGCCTGGGAGTTCGCCGCAAAGTATGCGAAGGAGCGCAAACAGTTCGGCAAGGCGATCGCAGAGTTTCAGGGCATCCAGTTCCAGATCGCCCAAATGGCCACCGAGATCGAAGCCGCCCGCTTGATGGTCTACAACGCAGCGCGAATGAAGGACGCGGGCGTGAACTTCGTCAAAGAAGCCGCGATGACGAAGCTCTTTGCTTCGCAGGTTGCGGAACGCGTGACATCCCTGGCCATCGAGATCTATGGCGGCTATGGCTTTACCAAGGACTATCCCGTCGAGAAATACTGGCGTGACGCCAAAATCGGCAAGATCTACGAAGGAACCTCCAACATGCAACTCGCGACAATCGCGAAGCTCTTGCTGGGCGGGAAATAGAAGCGTGGCGTAACTCGTCGGCCTCGGCCGCGTTGCCGCCGGCGCGGAAGGAACGGCAAGTACGGGATTCGTTGCTTAATATGTGCATCGGATTGCACTTACAAGCCCAACGCGACGCCCATAAAAGCGGGCTAAGTCCAGTTAATTAAATATCTTCCGTCTACTCCTGCCATTGGCTGACAAGCTGCAATTGGCGATATGCCTGCTCTCAGGCCAGGGTGCCACTTGACTACTTTGTTCGGAAACACAGAGACGATCGCAGTAACGACTCCAAAGAACCCAAAGAAGAAGTACAGCCTTCTACCGGTGCTCACGGTCCTGTTCGTGATCTCCTACAGTCTGATGACCATGCTGATCGTTGAACAAGGCTCGGTCATCCAATCGCAAGGTGGCGTCATCAAAAGTTTGCTGCGTGACAGCGTGGAACTGTGGGGCATGAAGGGAAAGTCCAACGTTGATACGGAGATTGCGAAGGCACGCGGACAGAACCCAGGGCAGGCGCCGTCGACCCAGTCCCCGACTCGCAGTCAGTCGTCCCAGATTCCGTCCGCCGAGGTTCCGTCAAACCAGGTTCCGTCAAACCAGGTTCCGTCAAATCAGGTTCCGTCAACCACAACGCCGTCAACGCAAACCCCGTCAACCCAGGGAGTGCAACAACACGCGACGAGCCGGTCCGGGAAGGTTGCGAAGCCTGGAATGCAGGCTCCTCCGATTCCGGCAGAGGATCTGGTGGATCACAGGCGCGCTTTAGTTACGATTTAAGCGCGTCGCACTAAGCGTCTTCGCCGACGCATTGGAAAGTTGGAAACAATGAAGGTTCTGACCCTAGCCTTGTTGTTAAGCGTTACGGCTGCGAAGCCGGCTCCACCCGCGCGCCAGCCATCCGGACATCTGCAACAGCCTTCCAAAGGAGGTCGCTGGTACTTCGCCGCCAGCGGCCACGCGGTTTATTGCTATGGGCCTGTGATGACATTGCCCCAAGGCAATGGCAACTTGCAAAAGGTGGCTACTTTCTGTCGCGAAGGAAAGACCGTCGTTCCTCTGAAGGATTAGCCCGCGACTTCCATCACGCTTTCAATCCTGAAAGCGCTGCCGCAGCCCCGCACCTGCATGGCATCCCTTGTAAACTGATAAGGCATGCCGGAACTCCCGGAAGTTGAAACCATTGCACGCGGACTGGCGAGCCGAGTCTCAGGCGATGAGATCGAATCGGTCTGGCTGGGCCAGAAACCGGAACCGCTGAAGTCTACGGCGCAAGAAATCGCCGCGACGCTTGAGCACAGCCGCATCGCCACGGTGCGGCGCGTAGGGAAGCATATTGTCTTCGACCTCGAGCCAAACGGTAGAGCGAGGGCTCGATCCCGGCAATCACACTTGCCTCCAACTGCTTCAGCACAGTGGATCGTCCATTTGGGTATGACGGGGCGATTGCAAGTCTGCGAGCCGCAGGCAGAAATTCTCAAGCACACGCACGCAATCCTGAAGCTGGCGTCGGGCAGGGAACTGCGATTTGTCGATCCCCGACGCTTCGGGCGTTTGAGCGTTACCCGCGGCTTTGAAGCCGCCGGCATTGAGCCGCTCGAAGCGGATTTCGACCCCTTCTTCGCCTTGTTTCGTGGCCGCAAGACTCCCATCAAGAGCGCGTTACTCAATCAAAAACTATTGCGCGGCGTCGGGAACATTTATGCCGACGAATCTCTGTTTCGCGCCGGAATCCGCCCCCGCCGGAGCGCTTCCAGCATTACGCGAAGCCAATGGGCCAAACTGCTGGCGTCGGTGAAAGAAGTTCTGCAGGAAGCGATTGCTCAGGGCGGTTCATCCATCTCAGATTACGTGGATGCCGACGGCGAAGAAGGTTTCTTCCAATTGCGGCATCGCGTCTACAGTCGCGAAGGCGAGCCCTGTCTGGTCTGCAAAACTCCAATCAAACGTATCGTGATCGCCGGACGCAGCAGCCACTATTGCCCGAAGTGCCAGAAGTGATGAGGCGATTGCTGATTGAGGATTTCTGATTGTTTGAAACATTTCTTCCTAAGGGCTTTCAATCAGGAATCGACAATCGTCAATCAACAATCATCAATCCGCGCACGTTCCGTCCAAGTTCTGCTAATCTTTCTCGTCATGCCTGATTTTTCCATTGGCGTCGATCTCGGCGGCACGAACCTGCGCATTGCCGCGGTGAGCGGCGATGGACAGCTTCTCGAGAAAGTCACACTCGGCACCAAGGTCGCTCTCGGCCGCGATCATGTGATCAACGAAATGTGCGATGCCATTCAACGTCTCTCAGCCAAATACAAAGAGGCAGGGAAGCTTCTTGGCGCGGGTATCGGCGTTCCCGGCATCATTGACATGCAAACCGGAATGCTGCGCAAGTCGGCTAATCTTCCGGGCTGGTCGGAATATCCGGTGCGCGCCGAAATCGAGCGCCGGCTGGGTGCGCGGGTAGTCCTCGAAAACGACGCGAACGTCGCCGCGCTCGGCGAACAGTGGCTGGGCGCCGCCCGCGGCGTCCCGAACGTGGCGGTGGTCACGCTGGGCACAGGAATCGGAGGCGGCATCGTCCTCGGCGGAAAAATCTGGCACGGCATGAACGGCATGGCGGGCGAGTTCGGACACATCACCCTCGAGCCCGAAGGCCATCCCTGTGGCTGCGGAAATCACGGATGCGCCGAACAATATGCTTCCGCGAGTGCGATCATTCGAATGGCTCGCGAAGCGATTGCCAGTGGTGAGGCACCGTCGCTGGCCCAGGCTTCGTCGTCCGATCCTGAGTTCGGAGCGAAATCAATCTACAATCTTGCGATCCAGGGGGACGAACACGCCCGCCGCATCTTCCGCAGTTTTGGACGCTACCTGGGTATTCTGCTCGCCGGACTGATCAATGTTTTGAATCTGGATATGTTCGTCATCGGCGGAGGCGTTTCGAGCGCGTGGGACGCCTACGCCCCAAACATGTTTGATGAGATTCGGGAAAGATCTCTGGTCTATGCGGCCACGGCTCCGGCTGATCCACTCATGAGCGATTCACTGACTAAAGAAGAAGGCGCCTCCGCACAGACTGAAAGCCGCACCGAACGAAAAACCATCATTACGCGCGCTTTGCTGGGAAGCGATGCAGGACTCTATGGAGCGGCTCGCGTCGCGGTGACGGCGGCATAGAGGTCGTAAATCGTCGCTAAAGCAGCTCGAAGCGGCCCCACCGAGTAACTTTCAAAGTCAAGATGCGAGCCCCTCCCGCGACTCAGTGATGATGTTTTCCGCCTCCGCCCGAGTGGCTGTGACCACCCGAGTGCCCGGAAGAATGACCGCCTCCGCCCGAATGCCCGTGGCTGAAACTCTTGCCGCCGCCAAAGTTTTTGGCCGTGTTGTGTCCGCCGCCGAAATGCGACCCGCCTGAGTGTTCCCGCTTGCCGGACTTCGCAAAACCGTTATTCCTGGAGCTGGCAGAATACCGATTTCCGAAGCCGCTGCGCTGGAAGCCTCCATCCTGCCCGCGATTGGCCCGCATCGGCCCGCATCGAACTACCGTAGCTCGCGCCCGCCCTGCTTCCATAGCTCTGATTGGACCCGCCACGAAAGTTGGATCCGTAAGCCGAACTCCCATAACGCTGCGATCCATAACGCTGCGATCCATAGCCCTGCGACCCGTAACGCTGCGACCCGTTCTGCTGCGACGCGTAATGTTGTGACCCATACTGCTGGGACCCATACTGCTGCGACCGGGCGACCGCCGGCTGGAATCCGCGATTAGATTCTCCCAAAGCTCGCCCATAGCGCGCGCCGAACGTTTGATAACCGCGGCTCTCTCCGGACCGGTTCCGCGCATATGCGTCTTCGTTGCGGGTTCGTGCAAACCCTTGCGAACGCGCACGACCGTATTCTCCATTCGGGCGGCCGTATCTTGCGAAGTTTCCAGACGATCCGTAACCGCGCCCGGCGAATGCTCCCCTCTGCGAAAAGGCGCGAGAGCCTCCATTTCGTAAGCCCCAATCGGCCACTGTTGCGCTGTGCGAAAAATAGTCCGAATGATTGAACAGCACCGACTGAGTCAGCCAGTTCAAACCCCAACCCAGCCACCCCCAGGGAGCCTGGGTGAACGCCGACATTGCGATGCCTGCACCAAATCTTACCGCTGCTGGCCCGAATGACGACGCGAAGAACGACCCTACCGCATCGAGCGCTGAAAACCCTGGGTAGGGCGATACTGGTTCCCCGTACGCACTCCACGGGTTGTAGGACGGCACATAAACCACCTGCGGGTTTACCGGCGACACCTCGATGTTGCCCTGCTCGTAGTCCACCGCTTCTTGCGGAGTGCTTTGCAGATTTCCAGCAGCCCGGGCGCGCTGCCGCATTTCCTGCACTGCTTGGAGCGTGTCCTGCGGTTGGTTGTAGTAGGCAGCACCCAATTCGGAAGTCCAGTGCAGATTCTGGTCCATCTGCGACAGAACCTGGGGGAACGCGGTCAGCGCTTTAACGCTCGGATCCCAAGGCTGGGCGTCGGCTCCCGCTGCGATCTGATCAGGCGGGGCATAGCCCTGCGCCCGCAGCCAGCGGTCTGCCTCCGCCACCTGCTCGGGATAGGTCGACGCTGTCAGCACTTCAGCAATCAGCGCATCCGGATAGAGCGCAATCGGCGCCACCAGTTGCTCCAGGTCCGGAGCATTAAGAGGGCGCATTTGCCCATATCCTTGTTGCGCATCCGCCTGACCTGAGTCCCCATATTCCTGTTGCGAATACGACTGTTGCCCATAGGGCTGAGGCCGCTGCGCGTAACCCGGCTGTTGATACCCTGACTCTGGCGGGTACTCGCCAATGTCTGGCCCCTCTTGCGCCAGCAGTTCCCCTCGGACGACCGGTACCACAAGGAGCGCCATAGCCAACGCAATTAGGCTTCCTAGAGGCCCGCCGCGGTTGTGGGTAGATGGACTATCGGGAGAATCAATCTGCAGACGGGTAAACGTACTACTGCACGATCCGGAGGTGTGCATTTAGGGTCACATCCTTCTTAGTGGCTGACATAGGCAGGTCTTAAGCCCATACCTACGTTCTAACGCCGTCAGGTGATCGTACGACCGGGCGGGAACTGTTTGCTTATTCTAACCCCAAACTTTGCTTTAGTTGCGGTCACCGCATGGAAAGATTCGACGAAATCTGGGACATCGAAACCTGGGACATCGAAACCTGGGATATCCAGGTGATGAGGCTGGATAAATACGTATGTCATTTTCTCCGCGCGAAACTCGGCTCACGAAATCCAGGCCCGGATCCACGCGCTACTATGCTGGCCGCCCGCAAGAACATCTGGTTCTGTTCAGGTGTGCCAATCGTTACGCGAATACACTGCGGCGCTCCCCAATGTCCCAGCGGACGGATCGCCACACCCTCTTCCTGCAACCGGTTGGCGAAGCCTCCGGCATCTTCGCCGACATCGCAGAACAGAAAGTTCGCCGACGTAGGAACAACCCGATATCCAAGGCCTGATAATCCCACTTCAAGCATGTGGGACTGCATTACATTATTTTCCACGACGCGCCGGATATGAAGGCTGTCGTCTAGTGCAGCCAGGCCGCCAGCCTGCGCCACCGACGATACTGAAAAGGTATTGCGCATGCGCGCGCAGTACGCCAGCAGTTCTGCGGGGCCAAGGCCGTAACCGATACGCAAGCCGGCGAGTCCGTGCGCCTTGGAAAATGTTCGAAGTACGACTACGCTCGCCCCCTGCCGCACATAGTCCAGAGAGTTCGAATACTTAACTTTGCGCAGTGTAGCGAAATGCTGCGCGAACTCGTAGTACGCTTCATCCAAAATCAAGACCACATGGCCGGGCAGCCGCGCCAGAAAGCTCTCTACGACCGGTGCTTCGAGCATTGTGCCAGTAGGATTATTCGGGTTGGCCAGAAACACAATGCGGGTATTACCATCGATGGCGGCGAGAATCGCTTCCAGATTGAAACAATCCGCCTGCATGGGCGCTTCCACCAGTTTCCCGCCCGCCGCCTGCACCGCCATGGAATACACAATGAACGAACGTTCACTGGTTACCGCATTCAGCCCGGGCGCCAGCAGCGTCCGGCACAACAGGCTCAGCAGGGCGGTGGATCCGGCGGTGACCATAACTTGCTCGGGAGGCAGTCCGTGATAGGAGGCAAGTTCGCGGCGAAGCCGGCCGCAATCGTCGTCGGGATAGGAATTCGTATTGCCCAGAGCGGCTTGCATCGCATCAATGGCCCGTTGCGACGGTCCAAAAGGATTTTCGTTCGAATCAAGTTTGACCAACTGGGACCGCCGTTCCCGCGCGGCAGAAGTTGAGCTGGGAACATTCGGTATGCCCAAATCACGGGCCGGCTTTGAAACCAGATCGAAGAAGCGGCTCATATTTTCCGCTCATCATGCCATGGAAGGCTTTGTTGGCGCTATGGGTTTGTTGCATGCAGTCCGCAGGCGGTCGACTTCCTGCGTAGTTAAGGCGCGGAATTGGCCGGGTGGAACATCGAGGGTCAGCGGCCCGTAGCGCACTCGCTTAATCTTCTCCACATGATGTCCGACCTTCTCAAACATGCGCCGAATCTCGCGGTTGCGGCCTTCGATCAACGTAACCTCGTACCAGGGATTGGTCGCTTCTTTTATCAAGCGGATACCGGCAGGCGCGGTCCGCACTCGGCGGCCGTCTTCGGTAGCGATGGAAACCCCGCCCCGCAACTTCTCCAGCGCTTCTCCGCTCGGAGTCCCGGCTATCTTCACCACGTATGTTTTCGAAACCTTCGACGCTGCTTTCATCAGTTTGTTCGCAAGCGCCCCGTCATTAGTCAAAAGCAGCAAGCCTTCGCTGGCGTAATCGAGCCGCCCTACGGGGTAGACGCGCTTCTTCACGCCGCGGATCAGTTGCATCACCGTGGGACGCTTTTCCGGATCGCTCACCGTGGTGACGTAGCCTTTCGGTTTGTTCAGCAGCAAATAGACGTGATTCTGCGCTCCTTGAAGCAGCTTTCCGTCCACGCGGATGTGGTCGGTCTCCGCATCGGCCTTGGTTCCGAGCGCCGTCACCACGGTGCCGTTGACCTTCACATGGCCGGCACTGATGAGTGCCTCGGCTTTGCGGCGGGAAGCGATTCCGGCCGCAGCGATAATCTTTTGCAAGCGTTCAGCGGGCATTTGGGACTTCCAATCTAGGCGTGTGAATGAGAGGACGATTATTCTTTCTGTGTGGACTCGGCAATTTCTTCAGTGTCGGATTCCCGATCGGCGTGATTCGAATTGTCCGGCGCCGCCTCTTCCGCCGCAATTAATTCTCCCTGGAACGACTCTGCCACCAGTTTCTCGAACTCTTCCATGCTGGGCAGTTCGTTGACGTCCTTCAAACCAAACCGCATCAGGAATTCTTTGGTCGTTTTGTAGAGGATAGGACGCCCGATCACCTGCTTGCGCCCTGCCGTAGTGATCAGCTTGCGATCAAGCAATGTAGCGATCACACCGCCGGAATCCACGCCGCGAATCTCGTTGATTTCCGGAACTGTGGCAGGCTGCTTGTAAGCGATCACGGCCAGCGTTTCCAAAGCCGGCAACGACAGCCGGATCGGAGGTTTTAAACTCTTGGCAAAGCTGCGCACCATTTCGTGCTGCTCAGGCTTGGTAGACATGCGATAGCCGCCGGCCACCTGGCGAATCTCGATGCCGTGATCTCGGCTTCCGTAATCGGCCACAAGTTCTTCCAGCGCCACTCGCACTCGCGACTTAACTTCAGCGTCGTCCGCCGCGCCTTCGGCAGTCACCGACTCTTTGACGAGCTGAACCAATTGCTCGGTCGTGATCGGCGTTTCCGCCGCATAAACAATCGCTTCGAGTTGAGCTTTAAGACTCATAAGAAAGCGGCCACTGTTTTTTTATCTCCAATCATCGCGCACAGCCGCCTGCTCCGCCATAACCGCGTCGAAGCCGCTGTGCTTTCGTACTGCAATCTCGCCGAAAAGTTTATCCTGCCGAACCTGAATGGCTTGCAGCCGCACCATTTCGAGTAACGCCAGAAACATGCATACCAGCGCTTGCCTCGACTCCACGCGCAGCAAAAGCTGCTTCAGGTGGATAGGCCGTGATTCGAGAGACAGCCGCCGCCGCAGGTAATCAATCATCTGTCCCACGGTCACTGTTTCTTCATTCACGTTAATCATGGGCCGGGTGCGGACTCGCTCCAGAATCTGCTGGAAGGTCTTAACCAGATCGATCACGTCCGCAGCCATCTCCGGCTCGGTGCCTTCGGCGTCAATAAACTCTTTCAGCGATGGATTCGTCAACACTGCATCTTCGATCTGTTGCTTCTGCAACAGCATCTGCGCCGCTGACTTGAACTTCTCATGCTCCAGCAGGCGATTCACCAACTCGGTGCGCGGATCCTCAAGCTCTTCTGCTTTGGCCGATGGGTCGCGCGGCAAAAGCATTTTCGACTTGATGTGAATCAGCACCGCGGCCATATAAATAAAGTCGGCCGCCACATTCACGTCCAGTTCTTTAATCTTTTCCACGTACGCCAGGTACTGCTCTGTAATGCGCGCGATGGGAATATCGTAGATGTCGATATCCTGCTTGCGGATCAGATCGAGCAGCAAGTCCAACGGGCCTTCGTAAATATCGGTGACCGAAACCGCAAACGGAGAATCATTCTCCTCGTTTTTGGTAGAGGATTTCTCAGCCGCCTGTTTAGTCGGCTTCGCGGCAACGGTTTGATCCCCAACCAGCGCGAAGGGCGCAGACTGCGGCGCGCCGTCTGCCGATGTGACAACTCGGGCTTCCATCCTACTGGGCATTTTTCATCACCGATGATTCATTTACGCGAGCGACATTCCCATGGCGTCACGCACATCGTTCATGGTTTCGGCCGCCGCCTTGCGCGCCCGCTCCGTGCCAGCCTCAAGAATATCCCAAGCCAGCCGTGGATTCTCCTCGAATTTCTTGCGCCGCTCCTGCATGGGATTCAGCAATTGCACCAGCGCGTCGGCGGCCCAACTCTTGCACTCGATGCAGCCGATGCCCGCCGACCGGCAGCCGGCGTTTACTTTGTCCATGGTAGCGCGATCGCTGAAAATCTTGTGCAGATCGCCCACCGGGCACACATCCGGATTGCCAGGGTCCGACCGCCGCACCCGCGCCGGATCGGTCACCATCGTCTTCAGCTTCTGCCGCACCACCGGTTCCGGGTCGGTCAGCAGGATCGTGTTGCCATACGACTTCGACATCTTGCGGCCATCCGTCCCGGGCAGCTTGGGCGCCGGCGTGAGCAACGATTGCGGCTCAGGAAAAACATTTCCATGCTGTCCGTAGAATCCGTTGAACCTACGCGCAATTTCGCGTGTGAGCTCCACGTGCGCCACCTGATCTTCGCCCACCGGCACAACATCCGCCTTGTAAATCAAAATGTCGGCAGACTGAAGAACCGGATAGCCGAGAAATCCGTACGTTCCCAAGTCTTTGTCTTTGATGTTCTCCCGCTGCTCTTTATAGGTCGGAACCCGCTCCAGCCAACCCAGCGGCGTGATCATCGAGAAAAGTAAATGCAATTCCGCGTGCGCTGGAACGTGCGATTGGATGAAGATCACCGACTTTTCCGCATCGAGTCCCGCCGCCAGCCAGTCCAGCGCCACCTCCAGCGAATTCTCTTTCACCCGCGAAGTGTCGGCGTAGTCAGTCGTAAGCGCGTGCCAGTCGGCTACTTCGAAGAAGCACTGATATTCGTCCTGCATACGCACCCAGTTGGCGAGAGCGCCCACGTAGTTTCCCAGGTGCAGTTTGCCGGTCGAGCGCATGCCGCTGAGCACGCGTTTACGCAAGTTGGTCGAAGGTGTCATTAGTCTTTTAAAAAGAGGCAAAACAGAACTTCGGCGATCAAATTCACAGGTTGCGGCATCATGCGAAAGTATTGTCGATACTACCATGCAGGGCGCGGATTTCGGCGTAAAACGACCATCTGCAGTATGGCCGTGCCTTATAATTCGCGGTCCACTGCCTGTGAATCAAAGTGCTTTAGCCAATGAGTTGAAAAGGAATACCGATGAAGCCTCGCAACCTGAATTTATTGTTCGCGATCCTGTTACTTGGCGCAGCTCATGCCTTGGCGCAATCCTCGGCCATCACCTTCGACCTTGTAATCACCAACGGCCACATCATCGACGGCACTGGCTCTCCCTGGTATTCCGGCGATGTCGGCATTCGCGATGGAAAAGTAGCCGCCATCGGCAACCTCAGCGCCTTGGCTCGCAAGCGCACCATCGACGCTGCTGGCAAAGTTGTTGCCCCCGGTTTCATCGACATGCTCGGCCAGTCCGAACTCTCCATCCTCGTCGAGCCGCGCCTCCCTTCAAAAATCTATCAGGGGATTACGACCGAAATCACTGGCGAAGGCGGCTCCATCGCGCCGCTCAACGACGCCATCATCCAGACCGATCGCGCCGGTTACGAGCGCTACCACATCACTCCCGACTGGCGAAGCTTCCGCCAGTATTTTGCGCGGCTTGAAAAGCAGGGAATGGGCATCAATCTCGCCAGCTACGTCGGCGCTACGCAGGTTCGACGCATGGTGCTCGGCGACGATAACAAGCAGCCCAATCCCGAGCAACTCGATCAAATGAAGACCCTGGTGCGCGATGCGATGAAGGACGGAGCCGTCGGCGTTTCCACCGCGCTCGAATATGCTCCCGCGCCATATGCCAAGACCGAAGAACTAATCGCTCTTGCCGCTGAAGGCGGCAAGTTCGGTGGAATCTATTCCACGCACATGCGCAACGAAAGCGACGGGGTGCTCGAAGCCATTGACGAGGCTCTGCGCATCGGGCGCGATGCTCACGTGCCCGTAGAAATCTGGCATATCAAAGTCGCCGGCAAAAATAATTGGGGACGCATGCCCGAAGTCGTCGCCAAAATTAACGCCGCGCGCGCCGCCGGCGCCGATATAACCGCCGATACTTACGCCTACACCGCATGGTTCAACGATTTTTCGGCCTTCGTTCCACAGTGGGCGCACGATGGCGGAACCGCGAAACTTGTCGAGCGATTGAAGGATCCTGCAACTCGCGCGCGTATCCGCAAAGACATGCTTTCGCCCTCAAAGGATTGGGACAACGAATGGCAGGAAATCCCCGGACCTGAAGCCATCATGATCGGCGTGGTGCAGAATCCGAAAATGCTTCCGCTTCAAGGCAAACGTCTTTCCGAAATCGCGAAACTTTGGAATAAAGATCCTATGGACGCGCTCTTCGATTTTCTGATCGACGATCCCTATGCCGGCGTTGCCGTCTTCGGCATGTCGCAGCCTGATGTCACCTTGGCGCTACGGCAGCCCTGGGTCGCGATCGACAACGACTCATCCGGCACTTCGCCAGAGGGAATTCTGGGCCAGGAACATCCTCATCCCCGCTCCTATGGAACGTTTCCCCGTATCCTTCGCAAATACGTTCGCGAAGATAAAGCTCTCACGCTGGAAGATGCCATTCGAAAAATGTCCGCGCTGCCCGCGCAACGTCTCCGGCTTACGGATCGCGGCGTTCTCAAGGCCGGGATGTGGGCAGACGTTGTCGTCTTCGATCCCGCAACCGTGCGCGATCTAGCCACATTTGATAACCCGAATCAGCTTTCCGAGGGGATGGAATACGTTCTCGTGAATGGTGTGCCAGTGATCGAGCAGAGCAAGATGACAGGAGCACTGCCGGGAAAAGTTCTGCGCGGCCCAGGATTCGCAGTGCAGGATACGCGGCGCAGTGACCCCTAAGGCTTGAGTTGTGCCTGCGTATCCGCTGTCGGAATAAGCGTGACGCGCGGTTCTGCTACGGTACCCGTGATGCTATAAATCTGCGAACCGCTTGCCTTTACATCTGAACTTCGGATGAGCTTTAAATCCAGTGCCCGCCCCAACGACGCAGTGCCGCCGATCTCGTAGGTGCCGCCCGAAGCAAATAATTTGTCCTTCTCCCATTCAATCTGCCCGCCGCGCAGGCGCGCCGAGCCTTGCCAGCGCGCAGCTTGCAGAAGTCCCTCGTCGCTCGCCAGAGAAATGTGAAGGAAAACTCCATCGCGAATGTCGAACTGCAATTCCCCTTCAACCGATTGCCAGAACGCAACCGCGTTCGCTCCCGCTGCCGTGAACTGGTAGGTCCCCCCGCCCGTTCCAGAAATCCAAGGATCATGCATCGCGCCGGCGATCTGCTGTAAAGAAATAGCAGTTAGCGTGCCGCTGCCTGCATAAATGGGGGGATCATCCCTGAAATCAGCATGCAAGTCCCCACGATACTTTCCGCCCAGCACATCCGCGCGCAGATCCGAAATCTTCAGCTTCCCGTGTTCCAGGTCCAGCAAAGCTGAAACGCGGCTCGCGGCCACATTATGAATCAGCAGCCGGCCAGCACTGATCTTTCCCTCCGCGCGCAAGTTTTTCAGAAACGATGGCGATTGAGGCTCGGTAGTGGTCAGTATCTGGTACCAGCGGCGCTCAGTGGGTTGCGAACCAAGCCATGCATAAAGATCACCGAGCCCAACTTCTGTCGTATTCAAATTGAAGTGGATAAGGCAAGCATCCGGCGCTCCACACCCTCGCGGAAAAACCAAACTGCCCGTCCAGTCCGCATAGGCGGCTCGTACACTCAATTTCGTTACCCGCACTCCCTCATGCCCTAGCTCCAATTGCGCCGAAGAAATTTCAATCGGCTCATTCGCTCCCCGCAGCATCGTGCGCACGTTCCGCAACTGCACCGTTCCGATCAATTCCGGGAGAGAAAAACCGGAAGGCTTTCCCAAGACGCTTTCCGCCCATGTTCCCGCAATCTGCAAATCCATTTGCGCCACGCCTTCTGCGTTCGTCTTTATGGCTTGCAGTCCGATCAGACTGGCCAAACGCAACGTGTGCGCTATCTCTCCATCTCCGCGTATTGCCATGCCATAACCTAAGCGTCCAATCCAGCCGCGCGCCTGGGCCGGCATTGGCCTTCCCAACGCAACCGGGAAAGGACCGAACTCGATACGCAGCCCCTCCGCCATCTGTTCCTCATCAGTTTTGCGGTCGGTTCTAATCTTCGGCCGCACCGACGAACCGTAGATAGCCCCGTCGTGGGTGCTTAGCACAAACGGTATGTTCCTCGGAGTTAATTCCACTCTGTTGTTCGCTGATTGAAGATGGAGATCGACGATCTGCCCGTGCCCATGAAAGTCAGCCCCTTGCGTCGACTCCTCGCTCTCATTCGCCTCGAAATCGCCTTGCACAATTCCCTCGGACAATAGATCGACCGGCAGATTCTTCTTCGCGCGGCGCGCCAGTTGCACCACGGCGCTCATCGGAACGCCTGCCATGTTCAATGCCAGACTGAGCTTGTGCATTCCAGGCAGACCGGCCTCGCCACGCAGCGTGATTACGCCGCTGCCGACCGGCGAACTGCAGCGGATGTCATGCACCATCGCATCAGCGGAAGCATAAGTGGCATCGCAATGTGCTGCCAGCCTCACTCCCTCGCTGCTCGAAATGTCATAGCGGTGGAAATTGTCGATCGATGTATCGGTCGCAACTTTCAGGGCGGCGGGCATTCCACTCAGCGTCGCTTCCAGGCGGACTTCTCCGCGCCAACCCTTATCGTTTCCAGAGATCAGCTTGGTCAGTTGCCCGAGTTGCGCTCGATCCCACTGCAGGCTGAACAGCAGTGGCGTTTCGCCCAGGCTCCCGGCGCGCTGCCAGGTTCCGGTCATCCGTAACATTCCAGCGTCGTTCAAACTCATATCGGTGCGCAGCGGTTCGGCCTTGAGTCGCGCTCCCCACGTGTTTTCGGATTCCTGCCACAGCGCGAAGTCCGCATTCAGCAGGGCGTAGGGTTTTTTCTCCGCACCTTTTTTGAAATTGATGCGGCCCGAACTTGCCTCAATGTAGGGAAATCCCGGCCGCGCTTCCGACTTCGATTTCGCGGTGGGCGCCAGCGGCGTACGTGCGGTGCGTTCCAACAGAGCCGCCCAGTTCCAGCGCCCGTCCGCTCTTCGAACCAGATTCAGGCTCGGCTCGGTGAGTTCCAACCGTGAGATATCAAGCCGTCCGCGAACCAACGACGTGAGGCGCACCGTGGCCGTCACTTCCGGCGCGCGCAGCATGGGCTCCGCTCCGAACGCAGGATCTTCATAGATGACCAGGTTTTGCAGATCGAAGCCGGGCGGCAGGAATCGCAGGTGAACCGAACCAATCGCCACCGGACGCGCCACCGCGCGGCTGATGGAACTCGCAATACGCGCCTTCAGTCGCGAGACGCCGGGACGCACCAGGAACAGAGCTAGCAGAATTACCCCTGCTGCGGTCACCGCCCGCCGCTTGGAAAAAGAAAAACTCACCGCACAACTTTCAGCGTTCGCCCCCAGCGCGTCCCGTCAAAGAAATGCAACACTACGTGCGCCAGGAAACCAATGCGCTCTCCGAAGTCAGTTTTTCGATACTGATCGGCCGGAGTGTCAAACGACCAATAGATGAACATAGGGCGTCCAATCACATTTTCCTGTGGAATGAAGCCCCAATAGCGGCTGTCAAGGCTCACGCCCCGATGGTCGCCCATGGCGAAATAATGTCCGGGCGGCACTACGATATCGTCACCCTGAACATGCGAAGCCAGATCTACGATCCAGTTTGGATAGACTCCATTCTCATAAGACGGCGGCACCGCAGGAAAATTGTTGCGGTAGAAATCCTGCGGCGACTCCTGATCGTGATCGATATAAGGTTCGTTCAGCGCCTGGCCGTTGCGGTATACCACTCCATCACGGAGATGAATGCGGTCGCCGGGCACGCCCATGATCCGCTTGACCACATACGTTCCCGCATCGTGCGGATCGGGATGCAGAAACACGACGATATCGCCGCGCCTCACATCGCGGTAGGGAAGCAGCGGCCCAACCCACGGAGTTTTAGGCGCAAACTGAATCCGGTTCACAAATACGTGGTCGCCGATCAGCAGCGTGTTCTCCATCGAACTGGAGGGAATCTCAAACGCCTGCACCACGAAGGTGATGATGAATAATCCCGTGACCAGCACCGCGGCGAGCGATGCCAGAAACTCGACCGTAGTCTCGCGCGGCTTTCCGTCTGCTTCGCGTTTTTCTTGACTATCCTTTTCCGGAATGTCCTTATCTTTATCTTTTTTCGCCACTCTGATCATTCCATCCTTGCTTTTCGATCCTGAACTTTTCCCTCTGGCGCAGGCTCTTGCTTCTTCAATCCGGCGAATTCAATTCACCACGCGCAACGTCCGGTTCCAGCGCGTGATCTGAAAGATGTGCGTAACCGCGTAGGCAAAGTGATACAGTTTATCACCCACGGAAGACGGCGCAATCAACTCTCCCTCAGCGCCTCGCACCGACCAGTAAATCAGCAGCGGCCTCCCGATAATATTTGTTTGCGGCACGAAGCCCCAGTATCTGCTGTCATAACTATCGTCCCGATTATCTCCCATCACGAAGTAATGGCCCTGAGGGACGATGAGTTGCCCGTCCTCGACCAGTTTCCGCAGCAGCACCCACCACTCCGGAGTTTCCCCCGGAGCCACATCGAGTCGGGGGAAATCATCGCGGAACAAATCGTTCGCCGGACGGCTGAAGTGCGCGTAAGGCTCTTTCAACGCTACTCCATTCACAAACACCTGCTTGTTGACCAACCGCACCCGGTCTCCCGGTACTCCAATCACACGTTTCACAAAGTGCTGGGCCGGGTTTACCGGGTAGTGAAAAACCACGATGTCGCCCCGCCGGATCCGGCGGTAGGGCATTAAATAATCCCCCACGCCCCCGGAGCCGTAGCAAAGTTTATTGACCAACAGATAGTCACCGATCAGCAGCGTGTTCTCCATGGACGGAGAAGGAATCTGGAACGCCTGCACGATGAATGTGATTACGAATACCGCAATCACAATCGTTCCCAGCAGCGATTGCACCGAACCGATCACGTCGGATCCATCGGCCCGCGCTATTTTGTGATCGTCTTTCTGATGGTCCGGGACACTCATTTACTCTACTTAGTCAACCTCTCTATTTATCCGGAGAGCGTGGTCCCCGAGTCAATTTGGCTCCGGCCGATTGCGGCCGCGATGCCAGGTAAGAGAGCAACTGTCGTGCAGCGTCCTGTTCCGCTGTTTTTTTGGTGGAACCTTGCGCGCGTCCCACGAATTCCGCCTGGCCTTCGTTCTTCGCTTTCAGGCGCGCTTCCACGGTAAAAGTTTTATTATGTTCTGGTCCCGCTTCTTGCACCAGAACGTACAAAGGCTGAGCCAGTCCCAGGCCCTGCAAAGTTTCCTGCAATGCCGACTTAAAATCGTTCATGGGCAGCGTGCCGCCTTCGCGCTCCATCCGCTGCAGTTCGGGCGCGAGAATTTCCCGCAAGATGAACTGGCGCACCGGTTCCATTCCACCATCCAGATAAATCGCCGCCAGCACGGCCTCCAGCGCGTCCACCAGCAATGCCGTCTTGCTGCGGCCGCCGCTTTTTTCTTCGCCTCGTCCCAGACGAAGGTAGTGTCCCAATTCCAATCGCTGGGCCACTTGGATCAGATGCCGCTCGCTCACGACATGCGCGCGCAGTTTTGAAAGTTCGCCTTCGCGAAAATGTGGAAAGCGTTGGAACAGTTCTTCGCTGGTAACTAGCGACAGAATCGCGTCTCCCAGAAACTCTAACTGCTCGTTGTCATTCACCCGATACTTACTTTCGCTCGTCTGCTGCGATTCCTGCTCCCGCGCCTGCGAGCTATGAGTGAGCGCCTGCTCGATCACCGCTCGGCCGTGAAAGTGGTAGGCCAACGCCGTCTCCAGCGCCGTAATTTCCCGTTCCTTCATGATGAGTGACTAACTGAGTTATGAACGGCGAGAAGCAGGTTGACGTCTCCGACCGTCACTTTTTAGCTGGCGGCGCGCCCCCGCTGCTCAACTGTGTCAGTCGATCCTTCTCTTTGCGCGCGGCATCGCCCGCGTTCGTGCCTTCCTTGGTCAAATCCACAGCTTGGTTGGCATACTTCAGAGCCTCGGGATATTTGTTCTGCATATCCAATGCCACCGAAAGACGGAATACCGCAATCGGATCCGGCTCCTTCGGAAACGCGTCAATCGATTTCCGCAAATTCCCTTCGGCATCCGCCCAGGCTTTCGCATTGAAATCAATTGTCCCCAGGATCGCGTACGCCTCGGACCGCACATATCCCTTAAATGCATCCAGTTGTTCCGGCGGATAGCCGGTTGGAATGTCCGTCTCCACGGTGGCCAGCGAGCGTTGCGCATCTTTTCTAGCTTCCGCCAGGCGCTGGTCCTTGTCGAGGTCGGTATCGTGCGTGCGTTCGGCCAGTACCTGCGCCACACTCACCAGCGCCTCCGGGTCATCCGCATCATAGGTAAGGATTTTCTGTGCCACCTCCATCATTTTGTCGCCGTTGTTGGCCTGCTGATAGTGGTGCATCACTTGCGTGTAGAGCAATTGCCGCAACTCGCTCTCCGGAAATTTCGCGGCAAAATCCGCCGCGGCTTTTTCCTGCGCAGCAGGATCGGTTAATGCGGCGGCCGCCTTGTACGCATCAAACTCCGGTTGCGTCTTGGCCTGGGGTGGACGTTTACCGGTTGCTGCCGCCGCTTGCCCGGTGGGCGCGTTCTGCGCGGCAGGTTTGTTCTGCGCCATACTCCACGCGGCTGTCCCCAGCATCGCGATAATCACCATGATTGCTGCTCGCTTCATGCTTTCTCCTTGGCTTACGCCGCTTTCAATCCAATTATCACAAACCGAAATCCATGGGCGTCACGGCCGCACTCAAAATTGTAACGTGAGTTCAATCCGTCAGCGTTCCTGCGGCTTCGCCGGAGGCTCATAAGCCTGTTCCAGCCCGCGTTGTGCCGCCGCCTTAATCTCCGGCAGCCCTCCGCCCGTATTCAATGCGGCCTGGTATTCCTGAAGAGCCGCCTCGCGCTCTTCTTTCATATCCAGAATTCGGCCAAGATAAACGTGCGACCAGCCCAGCACTGTCGGATCTTGCGACGCCGCAATCGCCTTCTGGAAATTATCCTGCGCTCCATCTCTGTTCTTGTTGGCCACAGCCACTTCCGCCAGGATGAACAGCGCCCGCCCGCGGTCGCCTATTTTTTTGTCCAACGCCATCTGCGCCAATTCCTGCGCGCCTTTGGGATCGCCGGCCGCCAACCGTTTCTCCGCCGTCACCAGCATCCGCCGTTCTTCCGGACGCGATAACCTCACCAGTTCCGGAGTACTCGTGCTGGCAAACTTTACTTCTGCCGCCGCCTTCTGTTCTTTCTTCAAGTCGACATTATCGAGAAACGCGCTGTAGGCCCCTCGAATTCCCGTGGGATCTTTTTCAAACGCCACCACCGTGTCATAAAAGTATCGCGTCAGAATGTAGCCTTGCTTTACCGCATCATCCACAGCCTGAGCGCGCATCGCTTCTGCTGCTTTGCTTCCCGTGGTGCGTATCTCAATAGCGCGCACCAGGCATTCAGTTACCAGCAGCGAAATATCGGTCTTGAAGCTCTCTTCGATCGGCGCTCGCTTCACCGATTGCAGCAACGGTTCCAGCCGCTTGATCGAGCTGTAATGTTTTTCCGCCAGCGGGTCCATCTCGTAATGCAGAAACGTATGCCGAATCTGATCCATCTTCAGCGCCGACCGCGCTGCTGATCCCGAAGTCGTATTCGGAGCGGGAAACATCACCACGTAATAGGCCGATCCATAATTCCGCGCATCCGTCTCATTGGGGGAACCCATGAAGTCCACATAGATGGTGAACGTCCGCCCCAGGTATTGCGATGAAGGCTGCTTCAGGTAAACCTCGGTATCGAACACCATCTTGACCAATGGTTCGTGATACCGATTCATTGCCGCGGCGTAATCATTGCGATGCCGCTCCCAAATTGCGTGCAGGTTTGCCTTTTCGTAAAAATGTTCCAGCACAGCTCCGAACGGAGCGATCGCCGCCGCATCCGGTGGCAACTCCTCCACTTTCAAACGCGGCATGAAATGGGGCGGGCCGTCGAGATACAGCGCCAGCGAAATATACTGCGACAGGTTGCGATTCGCATCCTTCGACGCTACATGCTTCTGGTAGTAGTCACACACTGCGGCACGCGAAGCCTCGGCCTCCGCGGATTCCGACAAGGCCCTCTGAACTTCCGCTCGCACATTACTTCGCGTGGCGTCGGAAATGGTCAGGTCCTGGTCGTAGCCGCAGGCGTTAAGCGCCGTCAGCACGGAAAAAATCGTTTCGCTGCTCTCCAGCGTGATGGGAATCTGGTTCTGTCCCACGCAGAACTGCGCCAGCAGCGCGGTTAGGGCCGCCAACAACGTACCTCTCAATTGCAAACTCAGGAATCCCTCCACCGGAATGGCGCTGCGTAACGCGGAAGCACATTCAAGTGTAAGGACTTCCCAGCGGAGGGTCAAACCGACTATGGAATCTACATTGATGAAACCGATACCCTGGCCCGAACTTGCAACTGTGGAGCGCTACAATGGGTCGGTGCTGCAGAAGAACATGAAGCTAAGCGGGGGCGAGTTCCCTCTGAAAATACGTTCCGCCTTTGAGCAAGGCTTCCACTGCGTCCAGAATCGATCGCACATCGGCTTTTTGGCAAAGGCCCTTGATGCCAGCCTTCTTTGCTTCTCTCTCCAATTGGCGCGAGGGGTCAATGGTTACCATCAATACGGGAGATTCTGGGTGCTGTCGCGACAAACTGCGGCCGGCTCGTAGGCCATCCATTCCGGGCATTACAAAATCCATCACAGTGACGTTCGGGGAGTGCTCATCCCACGTTTCAATTGCGCGGCGCCCGTCCTCAGCTTCGCCTACAACAGACCAGTTTGTGCCCTTCTCCAGCACCTGCCGGAGGTGGGCCCGAATCATGGCGTTGTCTTCGACCAGGAATATTCGTACCACGCGACCCTTTCGTGAAACAAACTCTACGGTGGGAGCGGACCGCCGGACCAAGGATTTTCTCTCTCAGCTAATCCCAAGCTATCGCCTTAATAAGTGTAAGGCTATACAGTTAGAACCTTACTGCTCTCCTAAATCAGCACCAGATTACTATTCCGGGAATTGACGGTTTCGTTAAGAGCATGCGCAATCTCAAGCTGACTCTCGCCTATGATGGATCTGACTTCGCCGGCTGGCAGGTGCAACCTGAGGCCGCCACGATTCAAGGCACAATCGCCTCAGCCATCGCACAGATTACGGGCGAAACCGTGTTGCCCCAGGGTTCCGGAAGGACCGACGCGGGCGTACATGCACTGGCGCAGGTGGCGACATTTGCCACGGAGTCGTCCGTGCCAACCGCGAATTTCGTGAAGGCCCTGAATGATATTTTGCCTTCGTCAGTCCGGGTTTTAAAGGTCGAAGATGCGGCCTCGGATTTTCATGCGCGCAAGTCGGCCAGGAATAAGACCTACCGCTATCGTATTTTGCGCGCCGCTATCTGTCCCCCATTTCTGGCCCGGTATGTGTGGCATTATCCTTATCCGCTTGACGAGCCGGCAATAATTCAAGCCGCACCATTCCTTGAAGGCGAGCACGATTTCACCTCATTCGCAGCGGTCGATCCCGAGCGCGGACGCGACCTTCCCGTATCGAATGTGCGTCGGATCTTTTCCTCTCATTGGGAACGCCAGCAAGATGAACTTGTATACACCGTCACCGGCTCCGGCTTTCTGCACCACATGGTGAGAAATTTGGTGGGAACGTTTATTCTCGTGGGCAAGGGAACGCTTCAGCCGGAAGACATTCCGCGCATTCTGCAAGCGCGCAACCGGTCAGCGGCTGGAGCGACGGCGCCGGCAAACGGATTGTATCTGGTGAATGTCGAATACTGAACAGCGGCAAACTGTGTTTCCACGAATTCTTTGAGTATGGCTACCGATTTACAAATCGCCGTGCCGAAAGTTTCGTCCGTGAATCCGGCCACGGGTGAGGTGCTGCGCGAACTGGTTTGTGCAGGCGAGCTTGAGGTTTTTGCGGCGGTGGCTCGGGCGGGCACGGCGCGGAGGGCGTGGTCTGAGATTGCACTGCAGAAACGGGTCGCGGTTCTGCACGACTTTCAGAGCATGCTGCAGCAGAAAAAATCAGAGATCTGCGAAGCGATCACCCGCGAAACGGGTAAGCCCATCACCGAAGCTCTGACCACGGAAGTTTTAGTGGTGCTCGATTCGGCACGCTTCCTGATCGACAACGCTTATCGCCTGTTGCGCGATGAATCGGTTCCGCACGGAAACATTGTTACCAAGCTGAAGAGCGGACGGCTGCTGCACGAGCCTTATGGTGTAGTCGGGATTATTTCGCCTTGGAATTATCCGTTTGCGATTCCTGCCACGGAAACACTGGCCGCGCTCGTAGCCGGCAATGCCGTAGTGCTGAAACCCTCGGAATTCACTTCGCTGACGGCTCTCGAACTGGAATCTCTTTTGCGCAAAGCAGGCGTGCCCGAAGACGTTTTCCAGGTTGTGGTGGGCGACGGCGCAACCGGGGCTGCACTGGTTCATTCGCAAATCGACAAACTGGTTTTTACGGGCAGCGTCGCCACCGGCAAACGCATCGCCGGGGCCGCTGCCGAGCGCTTGCTGCCTGTCGTTCTGGAACTGGGCGGTAAAGATCCCATGCTAGTGCTCGACGATGCTGATGTGGACGTGGCTTCGAGCGCGGCCGTCTGGGGAGCATTCATGAACGCCGGCCAGACCTGCTTGTCGGTCGAGCGCTGTTACGTGCATCGTAGTTTGTATGACTCGTTCCTGAAAGCGTGCGTGGAAAAAACCAAGGCGCTGCACGTGGGAAGCGGACTGGACCCTGAGACCGACGTAGGCCCAATGATCCATGAGCGTCAGTTGCGGATCGTAGAGTCGCATGTGGAAGATGCTGGCGCACGGGGTGCGCGGGTTCTGGCCGGAGGCGCTCGACTGCGGGAACTGGGGGCGAATTTTTATGCGCCGACTGTTTTGGCGGATGTGACTCACGAGATGCGCATCATGCGCGAGGAAACGTTCGGTCCCGTGCTTCCGGTCATGGCTTTCGATACTGACGAGCAGGCCGTGAACTTGGCCAATGATTCCGAATACGGGCTGGCGGCAAGCATATGGACTCGCAACCAGCAGCGTGGCGAGCGCCTGTCGCGGCACATTCAGGCTGGCGCCGTCATGGTGAACGATGTGGTTTCATGCTATGGCATCAGCGAGGCTCCGCATGGCGGCGTCAAGTCCAGCGGCCTGGGCCGCGCTCATGGCCGTTTTGGGCTGGAAGAAATGGTGCGCCTGAAATATGTCGATACGGATCGCATGCCTGGAATGAAAAAAGTTTGGTGGTATGGATACGGCGCAAGTTTCGCGCGACAGATGGAAGGCTTTATCGATTTCCAATTTGCTCGAAGTCTGGCCGAACGTCTGAGGGGGGCGCTGCGCGCCGCAGGAGTGGTGCTGCGCATGAGATTGTAATTCTTCAGTACCGAGTATCGAGAACCGAGTATCGAGAACCAAGTATCGAGAACCAAGAACCGAGGTCCCAATGAGCGATACTTCACCCGCTTCCGATCCGAAACGCGAATTGCTGCGTCATGGTTTGGCCACGCTGGCTTATCGCGGAGGCAAAGCGGTCCGCGGCGCGCCCGAGGGTTTTGCCGCGTTCCCGGTGGTTGCGGGTGTGCGTGGTCCAGGACGAATTCTCGCTCACATCGGTGATCTCATGGATTGGGCGCTCACCATTGCGATCGGCAAGCGCCAGTGGCACGACTCGACGCCCCTGCCGTGGGAACAGGAAGTCGAGCGCTTCTTCGCGGCGCTGAAAAAGTTCGACGACTATTTGGCTTCTACCGAACCGGTACAAACTTCTCCGGAAAAGCTTCTTCAAGGACCCATCGCCGACGCTCTGACTCACGTTGGCCAGATCGCGATGCTGCGGCGCATGGCGGGCGGCCCGCTGAAGGGCGAGAGTTATTACGAAGCCGAGATTTCCTGCGGACGCGTCGGCGCCGAGCAGACGCCGCCGAAAAGAGAATTCTAAACGCGAGTGCCCGATGCTGATTCGTTTTGGCTTTCCGCTTCAAGTACAATGACGCTCGTAAGGGCGATTCCGGCGGCGCTCGCGCCGCAAGACGAGGGCAAGCCTTTGGCGACTGGTGAAATCACTACTCCGGGCACGCAAACTCCCGCGCAACTTCCCCACCATAAGGTGAAGATTAAGAAGAGTGGGCAGCGCGCCTGCAATGAAAAAAATGAAAAGGGAAAGTTCTGCGGCGGTCATTTGAAACGCTGGTTCTACTCGGAGGACGTAATCGAGCAGGCCTGCGGTGACGCCGAAAAAGCCTGGGGACCCGACGCCGAAGTTTACCGCTGCGAGCACTGCCAGACGCTCTACTTGCCGAATCCGGCGGAAGCCAAAGTGAATGTCGCGGGGCAGGGAATGATTTCGGTATTCGGACTAACGCTGCCGCCGAAGGAAAAATAGTACCGAGTACCTAGTACCGAGCAAGAAAAAGCACCCTGGTACCTAGTACTTGGTATCGAGCCACTGAAGAGGGCGGTTTTGCTCGGTACTAGGTACTAGATACTCGCAACTTCCCCATGAACACTTCCGAACTCATCTACGATTGGAACCAGAATTATCCTCCCGGCTTGAAGCCATTGGGGCCGGTTTTGTTGAACGATGAGAGCTTGCGCGATGGCTTGCAGTCGCCTTCGGTGCGCGATCCTTCGATTCCCGAGAAAATTGAAATCCTTCATCTGATGGAAGCTGTCGGGATCAACTCGCTCGATCTGGGATTGCCGGGCGCGGGAGCGCGCGCCGTGGAGCACGTCACGGCGCTGGCGCGAGAGATTGTTTCGGAGAAGATGAAAATTCGCGCCAACTGCGCGGCGCGAACGCACGAGAACGATATTCGTCCGATCGCCGAGATCGTGCAGAAAACCGGACTGCCGATCGAGGCTGCAACCTTCATCGGATCGAGTCCCATCCGGCGATTCACTGAAAATTGGACCGATGACTTCCTCTTGCAGACCACCGAAAAGGCTGTCAAATATGCGGTCTCGCTCGGCCTTGACGTAATGTACGTCACCGAAGACACGTCGCGTTGCGATCCGGAAACCGTAAAGCGTCTCTATTCCACCGCGATCAGTTGCGGGGCGCGGGCCATCGTCATCTGCGACACCGCCGGACACGCCACGCCTGTGGGCGCGCTGGCGCTGGTGCGCTTTGTGATTGAAGAAGTGGTGAAGCCTTCGGGCGAAAAGATTCGCGTGGACTGGCACGGGCACAGCGATCGTGGGCTGGCTGTTGCAAATTCGATGGCGGCGATTATCGCCGGAGCGAATTGCGTTCATGGGTGCGCCATCGGTTTGGGGGAACGCGTTGGTAATACGCAGATGGATCAGATGCTGGTGAACCTGAAGCTGATGGAGATCGAGCCGTGGGCCGAGCAGGACCTTACCAAGCTCAAGCAATATTGCCAGGCAGTGTCGCGAGCCACAGGCGTGCCTATTCCGGCAAACTATCCTGTCGTGGGCGACGACGCGTTCCGCACGGCGACCGGCGTGCATGCCGCGGCAATCATCAAGGCATATCGCAAGAGTGATGTTGTGCTCGCCAACACAGTGTATTCGGGCGTGCCCTCGCATCTGTTCGGGCTGGAGCAGATCATCGATATCGGGCCGATGAGCGGTAAGTCGAATGTCCTGTACTGGCTGGAGAAGCGCGGCGTCGCGGCGACCGACGACCTGGTTGAGCGCATCTACCAGCGCGCCAAAGGTAGCGACCACACTTTGAGCGAAGCCGAAATTGTGGACTGCCTGCCAACCACGGTGAAGCAAAACTAGAATCAGCACATCTAAACTGTTGGCAAAACGTGAGGTGTTATGCCTGATACGATTTCTAAACCCATGCGACATGCGATTCTTGGAGCGGGCGGCGTTGGTGGAACGATCGGCGCTTGCCTGGCGCATGCTGGCGCTTCGGTCACGCTGGTCGTGCGGCGCGAAACGCTGGCACAGCATCCCAAACAACTTAATTTTGAGAGTCCGCTGGGGAAATTTACGGTGGACGTTGATGTGGCCGCGGAAGTGCCTCCGACCGATGTGCTTTGGATTACGGTGAAGGCTACGCAACTCGAGTCGGCGCTCGGCGCACTGAAGAATCCCGATGGAGTACGTGCGATTGTTCCTCTGCTCAACGGCATTGATCACGTTGCCTTGCTTCGCGGCAAATACGGCGCGAGCCGGGTGATTCCGGCGACGATTGCAGGTGAAATGGAACGCGTGAGTCCGGGACATATTGTGCATCGCTCTCCATTTTTGCGATTGAATGTGTTGTCCGCGGGACGCGCGCTGCTCGAGGGCACGCTCGATCAATTTTCCAAGATCGGTCTTACGTGCCGTTTCATTGATGATGAACCGACGCTGCTGTGGGGCAAGCTGGTCTTTCTCGCGCCCTTTGCGTTGAGCACCAGCGCTGCCGATAAAACCGTTGGTGAAATTCTCTCCGATCCGCAGTGGCGGAGTTTGGGAGAGGGTTGCGTGCGGGAAGCGTGCGCGGTGGGTGTGGCCGAGGGTGCGAAGGTCGATGCGGAGACCGTGGTCTCCGGAGTGGGCGCGATGCCCGCCGGGATGAAAAGCTCGATGCAGAAGGACGTTGAGAAGCACAACGCTCCAGAGCTCGACGCTATTGCGGGGCCGATCTTGCGCGGGGCTCGCAAGCACGGGATTGAGGTCCCGGCCACAAGGAAGCTGGTGGCGCTGGTGGAAGAGCGGGCCGGGTACAAGGAGAGTCGTCTGGCTTAGATCTGGATCAGAAAAATTCGGATCAAACTACGTAAAATCTCTCGAATCAAATAGATAGCCAGTGTTGATTCGCTCGATTCGCTCTAAAATATTGATTACATAGAAGTTACAAGTAAAATCCTTGCAATCAATGACTTAGCCAGCCATTGTTCCCTGCGTTCATGGTAAGTCCTTTGGAATCAGCAGGGTAAATTGCTCCGCTTGGCGAGTTGGTCTTCAAAATATTGAAAGCAAGTGACTTGCTCGTAGCAAGGTGGGAGAAGAATACAGTTGTCAAAGATGACATTCTTGGGGCACTGCGCCGCCTGGACCATGATGGGGCAATTGCGTGACGGGAACAAGGGCGGATGTCACACGGGGCCTGTGGAAAAAGACGGGTTTCCCAGGACTTACGTGCTGGGCTAATGAATGGCGTCGCTTCGCGACTCAGATGCGCATGGGAACTGGAGGCATTCTCTGATGTTCACTTCACAGCCGATTGGATTTGTGAGGAGTCCGTACAAGGATGCGGGTGAGGTTCCTCGAGGGCTCGGCGCTAAACACGAGGCGGAGGGCGTGCTGGCGATCCTGCCCGAGTTTGAGGCGGGGCTTACCGACATCGAGGGTTTCTCGCATCTTGTGGTTCTGTGGGAATTCGATCGCTCCCAGGGATTTGAATTGTTGGGTACGCCGCCTTCCGACAATCGGGCGCATGGAGTGTTTGCGACGCGGTCTCCGCGGCGTCCGAACCCGATCGGTCTGACCATTGTTGAGTTGCTGCGGCGCGATGGGGCTGAGTTACACGTTCGAGGCGTTGACATGCTTGATGGGACGCCCATTCTTGATATCAAGCCCTTACTGTCTAGTATTCCGCCGGAAAAGTTGCGGCGAGGGTGGCTGGCTGAGGCGGAAGCGAGACGGAAGTAGATGGGATGGCGCCAAGTTACAACTGGAAGACGCCGAACCCCTGGCTAGCGACCTTTCGATTCGGGCTAAATTTCGCTTCGCGCCCGGACAGCGCTGACGTACACTAACCGGAGAGCGAGCGATGACTGTGACTCTGAATCTAAAGCCAGAACTTGAGGCCGGACTCTCGGCGCAAGCGCGGGCCAGCGGAATGACTGTGGAGGAATATCTGCTTTCCGTGGTTGAAGGAGTTGTGCTGCCGACGGTGCGGAAAGCCTCTTCTGCCGATGAACGGGCTGCCGCGTTTGAGGCCTGGTCTGCGGGCCATCGGCCTACGCCACCGCTGTCCGATCATGCTGTCAGCCGCGACGGCATGTATGAAGGCCGCGATCACTAAAGCGTGTCCTGGTCGACACGAACATTCTGCTTCGCAGCGCTCAACCGAATCATCCTCTTTTGTTCTCAAGCCACGCGGGCAGTTTCAAAACTAATACGGCAGGAACACACGGTTTTGTTTTGCTCTCAGAACATCGCCGAATTCTGGAATGTGGCAACCCGCCCAGCCGATCTCAACGGCCTAGGATTCTCGCACGAGGAGGCGCTCCAGGAAGTCAGCAACATTGAAAGATTGCTAACTCTTCTTCCGGACATTCCCGCAATCTACACGGCTTGGAAAGAGGTCGTGAGAGAACATAAAGTCCAAGGCGTTAAGGTCTATGATGCCCGGCTCGTGGCCACGATGAGTATCTACGCGGTCGAGAGCATTCTCACATTCAATACCTCTGATTTCAAGCGCTATATCAAATTCACCGCGCTTCATCCTTCTTCAGTGCTCGCCTAATGTTACGAACGTCCATGTGTTATCAGGCCAGCAGGCAGGTTTCCGCTAAAGGAAGGGAATGTCCGGTTCCCGCCGAAGGTAATCCCTATTAGTTGCCACACGTTGTAACATTACGCAATACCCATGAGCCCGAATCCCCCACGTGCGCAAATGCCGGAGGTTGCGCCTACGGTGCAGCAGGATGTGGCGCGCCTGGCGGCATCGCCGGAGGTGCGGTCGGCCTACAACTGGCTGCGGACGCAGGAGCCGCAACTGGCGCAGTGGCAGATGGAGATGGCGCGGATTCCGGCGCCTCCGTTTGGCGAATCGGCGCGCGGGGCATGGCTGGCGGAGCGCTTCCGCGAGGTCGGGCTGGACGATGTGCGCATCGACGATGTGGGGAACGTATTTGGCGCGCATCCGGGCTTTATGCAATCTGGAGTTGGTCAGCGTTATGTGGCGCTGAGCGCGCACATCGATACCGTGTTTCCGGCGAACACGCCGCTGAATATTCGCCAGCAGGGAAGCCGGCTCTATGGGCCGGGAGTTTCCGACAACGGAGCGGGCGTTACGGCAATGCTGGCGATCGCGTCGTTACTGCGTGCGGTGCGGTTACGGCATGGGCTGCCATTTGTGTTTATCGGAAATGTCGGGGAAGAGGGTGAAGGCGATCTGCGCGGCATGCGGCACATTTTTTCCACGCCGCGGTGGAAGGATTCGATCGCTTACAGCGTGGTGCTTGATGGTGCGGGCGCGGATACGGTTGTGGCCGAGGCACTGGGCAGCCGCCGCTTTGAAGTGATCGTGCGCGGACCGGGGGGGCATTCGTGGAGCGATTTTGGCGCTCCTAATCCGATAGTGATTCTGTCGCGAGCCATTGACACGTTCACGTCGACGCCAGTGCCGACGGCGCCAAAAACTACCTTCAATATCGGAGTGATTCGCGGCGGCACCTCGGTGAATTCGATTCCGGAATCCGCCAGCATGAAGGTGGACATCCGCTCAACTTCGATGGCGGAGATGGAGCGGCTGGAGCAGACCTTGCGGCTGGCGTTGAATCGCGCCGCAGAGGACGAAACGCTCGCAGCGGAGATGCGCTCGCCAGTGCAGAAGCGGCCGGCGGGAGTAAATTGCGAAGTGGTCGCGATTGGGAGTCGGCCGGCGGGAGAGTTGACCACGGGTGCACGCATCCTGCATGTGATTCGGGCGGTAGATGTGCAGCTCAATAATGCGGCGCAAGTGCAGCGGGCGTCCACCGACGCCAATATCCCACTGTCGCTGGGACTGGAGGCCATTGCCATTGGGGGCGGAGGCTCGGGCGGTGGGGCGCACACCTTGCAAGAGTGGTTTGATAGCAACGGGCGCGAGCTGGGGCTGAAGCGGATTCTGTTGACGCTGCTGGCGCTGGCGGGAGCGGGGGAATAATGGGGAGATTGGCGAATGTGCGGAGGGAATTAAAGACGTTGCCGGCGGAGTGCCGTCCCGAGGGGACTGGTTCCTTCTTTGCGCCGCCACCCGGCACTAGAGGGCCCGGCTTTCACATGGCGTCACTGCGTGATTCGCACCTGTCAGTAATCGTCCTCGCCTTTGTCTCTATCTTTATCGCCACGCTTCCTGCCAGCCAGATCCTGGCCCAGAGCGGTGTTGCGCCGTCGGCGGATTCCAGGCCGAGGGCCGATGTGATCTTCATTCATGCGAATGTTTACACGGGGGTACCGGCGGCAGCGCAGTTCAGTTCGGTGCTGCGCGCAGAGGCAATCGCGGTGCGTGGTGACCGCATTCAGGCGGTGGGCAAGACTTCCGAGATCGAGAAACTAAAAGGCCCCGAGACGCAGATCATTGATTTAGGCGGGCACTTCGTCATGCCCGGATTTAACGACGCGCACCTGCACCTGGCCGATGCCGGGATGACGAAGCTCAATGTCGATGTGACCGGGGTGAAGACGCTGGATGAGCTGCGGGAGCGGCTGCGGGCGAAAGTGCAGGCGGCTAAAGGGGACGAATGGATTCTGGGTGGCGGATGGGATGAGACTTTGTGGCCGTTAAAGACGCCGCCTAGCCGTTGGGACCTGGACGCGGTTTCGGATAACCATCCGGTTTATCTGGATCGCGTGGATGGGCATCTTGCTGTGGCCAACACACGAGCGCTGCAACTGGCGGACATCACTATAGCCAGCCATGACCCGGAAGGCGGCCTAATCGATCGCGATGCGAACGGCCAGCCTACCGGGATTTTGCGCGAGACCGCAAAGCAGGCGGTGCTGGCGGTGATTCCGCCGCCTATGCACGAAAAGCGCCGGCGTGGAATTGAGATCGCACTGGCCGATCTGGCGGAGCATGGTGTGACTTCGGCGCAGGATTATTCTCCGGAATGGGAGAATTTCCAGATTTACGAAGAGCTCGAAAAAGAGGGCAAGTTGACGGCGCGTATTTCCGAATGGCTGCCCTTTGACCTTGCGGTGGAAGATCTCAAAAAAAGGCGGGACTCGCATCCGCAGTCCGATTTGATGTTACACACGGGAATGCTGAAGGCTTTCATGGATGGCTCGGTGGGCGGGCATACGGCGGCCATGTTGGAGCCTTATGCCGATGATCCAAAAACCTCGGGCCTGCCGCAGTATGAGGCGGCGAAGCTGAACGAAATGGCGAAGGAACGCGTACTGGCGGGCTTCCAGCTTGGCTTTCACGCCATCGGCGACAAAGGGGTGCAGTTGGCGCTGGATGCATTTGCTGAGGCAGAAAAAGCGGCGCGCCAAGAGAAAGTGAAGGCCTCGAACGGGGGCAACGACTTCCGTCTGCGCGTCGAACACGCTCAGGTCGTAACGCCCGCTGAAATCGCACGCTTTAAAGAGTTGAAGGTCATCGCCTCCATGCAGCCCAGCCACGTGCTAACCGACATGCGTTGGGTGAATGAAAGACTTGGAGCAAAGCGGGCCGCCAATAGCTACGCGTGGGCTGCATTTTTGAACAAAGGAGTCACGCTAGCCTTCGGCACGGATTATCCGGTCGAACCGGTTACGCCGTTCCGCGGGCTGTATGCGGCGGTTACGCGCAAGAGCGAGGACGGAAAGCAGGAATTTTTCCCAGAGCAGAAGCTGACCATGGATCAGGCGATCGCAGCTTACACCAGCGGCTCCGCGTTTGCCGAATTCGAGGAAAAGGTAAAGGGCGAACTGGCGCCGGGCATGCTTGCGGATTTCATAGTCCTGGATCGCGATTTCACGGGAATGTCTGCCGAGAAATTGCTGACCACCAAGGTATTGCGAACCGTGGTCGGGGGCAAGACCGTTTACGAAGCCGGGAAATAAGCTGGTCAAGCAGGTGCAGTCAAGCAAGTGCAGTCAAAGCAAGTAATGAGCGGCTTGCCAAAGATGTTCTCACTAGCACCGCTCGTTATGGAATCTACTGTAATTTCAGCGAATTCTTCGTACTGGTAAAACGAAATGCTGCCTTTCTGCGTCTAACAGGGATTGGGTCGGATGGTTACGATGGCAGGCGCCGAGGCGCCTCAAGGGGCCGGTCGTCCGCTTCGCAAACGCGTATAATATTGGGTTTACACAGGTTCGGAGGAAAGCACGTATATGGATTCGCGGGCAATGTGGATGCGCTTGAAAACCCGTCGATGGGTTTATTCGTTCAGCATAGTGTCTACGCTGGCGCTAGGTATTTTGATTGGGACAGTGGTTTCGTTTGGGGTGAAGGGCAAGGAAGGGCAGAAGTCCTCGGACGCGACACCCCTGGTGATTCCTTCTCCGAAGCAGCTTTCCAATGAGTTTTCGCAGATTGCGAAGCAATTGGGACCGAGTGTGGTCAATATCAATACGGAGTCGACGATCAAGAGTCCGCACCGGCGTCGCGGCGGGCAGCCTCCCGACGATCAAGATAACGGCGGCGGCGGTGGCATGGATGATTTTTTCAATCGCTTCTTTGGCGGGCCGGGCGGACAAGGTGGCGCCGGCGGCGACAACTCGATTCGTGAGCGTTCACTCGGTTCCGGCGTGATTGTCGATCCGAAGGGTTATATCGTTACGAACCGGCATGTGGTTGAGAAGGCGGACCGAATTCGCGTGCGCCTGCAGGACGATCCTCCGGGCATTCAGCATGATGCCAAGGTGATTGGAGAAGATCAGGAAACAGATTTGGCGGTGATCAAGATCGACCTGGAGCGTGCGGTGCCGTCAGCGAAGTTGGGCAATTCTGACAGCATGCAGGTAGGGGATTGGGTATTGGCGATTGGCAGTCCTTTTGGTCAGGTAGGAACGGTGACCGCCGGGATTGTTTCCGCCAAGGGGCGCGACATTGTGCCGAACCGGCAGTTTCAGACTTTTATTCAAACTGACGCCGCCATTAACCCGGGAAATTCGGGCGGGCCGCTGGTCAATCTTGATGGCGAAGTGATTGGCATCAACACGGCGATTTTGAGCGAGACCAATGCCTATGCCGGAGTTGGGTTCTCGCTTCCTTCGAACACTGTGGTTCAGGTTTACAACCAGCTGATTGGGCCCGATCATCGCGTGGCGCGAGGCTCGATTGGAATCATGTTCGATTCGGTGGAGAATCCTGCGATCACGCGGGTTTATGGGGCGGGTTCCGGAGTGACGATATCGAGCGTGGTGGCGGGCAGTCCGGCGGATCAGGCGGGGCTGAAAGTTGGTGACACCATCACGACGGTCGACGGGAAGAAAGTGTCAAAAGGGTCCGAATTGGTAGGGGACATCGCGTCGCGTAAGCCTGGGGCGAAGGTGGAGTTGGGCTTTGTGCGCAATGGCAAGCAGCAGAGTACATCGGTGACTATTGCCGATCGCGCCAAACTGTTTGCGGCGCGGCTCAGCGACGATGAAAGTGGCAATGATGAGAGCACGCCCAAGCAGAGTAAGTTTGGCATCACGGTTCGCAAGCTGACGCCGGAGATGGCCGACCGGCTCGACATTGCCGCGGGCAAAGGGGTGATCGTGCAGGATGTAAAGGGCGGATCGTTTGCCGAGGACATCGGCGTGGGACGCGGCGATGTGATCCTGGAGATCAACAAACAACCGGTAAATAGCGAAGATGATTTCGCCAAAGCGGAATCGCACCTCAAGAGCGGCCAGGATGTGGTTTTCCTGGTGCGTCCACGAGGTTCGTCTCGTCAAGACGGAACTATCTTTATGGCCGGAACACTTCCGTAACCTGGTAATGGCCCAACGGAACTGGCATTCCCGCTGCGGATAGGGGATCATTACGGTGCCAGTTCTAGTTGGGCCTTATTTTTTGTGAAGGCGAAAAAGGAAAATCTTTACCACCGAGGGCACAGAGGAAGACGGGGTAATTCCAATGATTGTGTTACCCCGTGTTCCTCAGTGTCCCCTGTGGTAAAGATTTGGTCTTCCTGCTCAGGATGGAGCGGCGTGTGTTCTGAGGTTTGAACGTTGGGGAAGAAGCAGAATTATCGCGCGCAACTACAGGGATGGATGAGGGCGGGCTGCGTCCTGGCGCTGGTTCTTCCCTGCATTCTGCCGGCGGAACTATTCGCGCAAGCTTCTGCCGCTTCCAACGCAACATCGAACAGCAAGTCGAAAACGACCAGCGCAAAAGCGAAAACAGTGGGCTCCAAAAAACCGGCGACAGCATCCACCCACGCATCCACGGCCGGCCGTCAGAAGAAATCAAAACAGGTTAGTTCGCGCCGAAAGAAGACCACGCGGGGCCAGCAGAAAATCGATCCCGAGCGTGCCCAGACGATTCAGGAAGCTTTGATTCGGGAACACTACTTGAGTGGAACAGCGGCGGGAACGTGGAACCAGGCAAGCGAAGACGCGATGCGCCGCTATCAGGCCGAACACGGCTGGCAATCGAAGACGGTGCCTGACTCGCGCGCGCTGATCAGCCTTGGACTTGGTCCGAGCCACGACCATCTACTGAATCCGGAAAGCGCGATGACGACGGGGCCCTCCGCTCCGCGCGCGGCGTCGTTAACCCCGGCCTCGCATAGTGCGGAACCGGGCGCGCGGATGAGCGTGCCGTCTACGACTTCCGGCGAGGATGGGGCGGGTCCGCAGTAAGTTATCCAAGAGTTAAATTCCCAGGAAACTCCAAGCAAATAATAAGCAGGAAGAATCGACTTTATCCGCCGTGCGTTTTGCGGTAGCTCCCGACCACAGGCCGGGGGAAATAAGGCAGGGGCTGGGAGTTGACGATTGCGCGCGGATTGCCTTCGACCAGGGCTTCCGCCACGTCGTTGCTACAAAGTTCCGCTACAGCGTCGCGGGCCGTCGAGAGCACTGGGATGCGCTTCTCGGTATCGTGAGCGTCGGTGGCCAGCACGTGCACGGCATCGTGCTCCAGCAGCCAGTGAGCTGCGCGGCGCGTGCGTTCGCCCCAGAATCCAGTGAGCGCGGAGCCGGTCACTTGGATCACGCAACCCTGCTCGGCCCACTCCACCACGCGCTGCGGACTCTCGCGAAGAATAGGATTGCGCTCGGGATGCGTAATAACGGCGGTGATGCCACGGTCGCCGAGCTGCATGAAACAGTCGGTAGTCTGTTGCGGCACGCTGTAATTGCTCAGCTCAACCAGCATGTAGCGAGTGCCCGCAATGGTGTAGCGGGCGGGGTTCGCCAGCACGTCCTGTAAGTTGTCGTAGGAAAGATGGAAGTCGCAACCCAGGCTGAGTATGGGCGCGTTTCCGACTAGTCCCTGCAGGTGGTCGACGAGGCCTTGAAGATAATTGCGGTCGTAGTGGTAACGGTCGTTGGCGTGAGGCGTGGCTACTTGATGGGTGATGCCGTCAGACGCGGCCATGCGGCACATGGCGACGGAGGTCTCCCACGACTTGGATCCGTCGTCTACTTCCGGAAGAATGTGCGAGTGAATGTCGACCACGATTGTTAGAAACCCAAGCGCGCGCTTTGGGTTGCGTATGAGTTGATTTAAGCAGATTCGCGGGGAAAGAGGAAGGACAGGTGCTTGTTGTGGAGGATAATGACAACTTCTGGGGCCTTCACCAGATTGTCGGGACGGCCTTTGACTTGCGGATCTCTCGATCAGCGGTAATCAGAGGGAGATCTTCGATGAGCGCGGTTGCTCCAATCACTCGGTCCACGGGATCTTTGGGATAATTTGCTGGAAGCGCGAATGCCTGCATTGCAATCTTCGACGTGATGGGCAGGATAACAAGGCGGCGCTCCACTTCCGATAGAACCGTTTCTACATCCGGAATCAAATTGATTCGTCCGTAACTCGCCAGCCGGGCGATTTCAACAAGCGTAATGTCGGCAACTGCTAGTCCGCGGTCTTTATTGCGCGCATCCTCGATGGCAGCATGAGCCGCTGTTGATATCCGCTTATAATCTTGTGCGAGCCAGATAACCACGTGCGTGTCGAGCAGGATCAATAAAGATCGCCCCATTCCTCGGGATTAAACGCCGGAGAGACAATATCGCCATTGATTTCGATTTTGCCTTTGCCCTTGAGGAAGCCGAAGATGTCGTCCTTTTCTTTCTCGACCGGTACAAGCTTCGCTACGGGCTTGCCGCGCTTGGTGATCAGCACGGATTGGCGCTTGGACTGAACTTCGTCCATGACCTTCAGGCAGTGGACTTTGAACTCGCCTGCCGCCATCTTTTTCATCGAAGTCTATCCTTTCGATCATGGTCATTATACCATGGTCATCTGAGCTAAAAGAGAATCCCAATAACCCACAGAACGTTCTAGGTAGACTTGGTGGCCGTAAATCTTTCCAATAGATCGCAGATTTTCTTAGTGTCGGTCAGGAATGAATCCCCCATGTGGGACAGGGATGCCAGACTGTGAGCAGCTGCTTCCGAATCGCCAAAGCCGCACGCGTCTCGAACGAGAACAGGAATCAGGCCGAGGTCAGCCCCATGCCGGCAAGTGGGATCGATCCCGATTTCGAGAGCGATACCTACAATGATAAAACTGCGAATCCCGCAATCTCGAAGAGCCATTTCCAAAGGAGTGCCAGCGAAAGCGGACATGGCGATCTTGTCGAAGATCGCTTCGCTGGGCAGGGGCTGCAACTCAGGGATGATTTGAAACGCGGGGCTGTCCCGGAGAAATATGGGCTGAATTTTTTCGGGAGAGTCTACTCGTTGCCAAGCAAGAGCGGTCCGTAATTGAAAAGCGCCCATCAGGTTCTTGGGCAAAGACATGTGACGGGTAAAGATTGTACGCATGCCAACGCGCCGCGCGGACTCAAGAATCAAGCGGACCTGGGCGACGATTTCGTCTCCATTCGCAATTTGGCGGACGATGCCAGATTGCATGTCGTAAACGAGCAATGCGGTGTTCTCAGGAGAAACTACTTCCTCCAGTGTTCGCGGTACGGTGAAACCCTGGAACTTCAGCATGGGCATTCTGTCCTCGTTGATAGCGCGAGTCACCTAGTTGGATAGCGGTTGTGAATGAAATCTGCGATTCCCGCATAGGCGCGGGTCAGCGTCTTTTCATCCGGCAAAAATACAATGCGGAAGTGCTGCGTGCCGGGCTTCTGGCCGAAACCAGACCCGTGGACGACCATGACGTGTTTCTGGCGGATGAGTTCCTTGACGAAGACTTCGTCGCTCTCGGGAATGTCAATGCGGGGGAAGGCGTAGAAGGCACCGCGCGGGGCGACGCAACTGACGCGCGGAGTGGACTCGCACCATTTCTGCGTGAGATCGCAGCGGGAGCGCAGCTTCCGGCGGACTTCGATGAGATGATCCTGTGGGCCTTCGAGCGCGGGCTTGATCGCATATTGCTCGGGATGATTGGCACAGAGACGCGCGCGCAGCAGGCGATGAATGCCTTCAGTGTAAGGCTTGATGGCGGTGGCGTCGCCGGAGACGATGCCCCATCCGATACGCCATCCGGGGACGAGATAATTCTTCGACATGCCTCCGAAAGTGATGCAGGGCACGTCGGGCGCGAAGGCGGCGAAGGCGATGTGCGGGGTGGTATCTCCGTTCGAATCGGGGAGAATTAATTTGTCGTAGATTTCGTCGGAGAAGACGACCAGGTTGTGGCGGCGGGCAAGGTCGGCTATTTTTTCCAACATCTCGCGCGAGCACAAAGAGCCAGTGGGATTGTTGGGGTTGATCAGCACGATGGCGCGGGTGCGCGGCGTGAGCTTGCGTTCGATATCGGCGAGCTCGGGCTGCCAGGCGTCGTCTTCGTTCAAATCGTAGGCGTTGAGCGCGATCCCCAGCTTGCACAGAACGGCCGAGTAGAGCGGGTAGTCGGGCCTCGGTGTGAGAATGTCTTCGCCGGGATTCACCAGCGCGGAGATGCAGAGGTCGACTGTTTCGCTCACTCCAGAGGTGACGAAGACGTCGCGCACGGTCGTGATGGCCTTGCGCGCAGCTTCCCCTCGAATTGCTTCGAGCGCTTCAGGAATTCCGGGCGAGGGAGCGTAGCCGTTCTTCCCGTCGCGCATGGCTTTATAGGCGGCTTCGATGATGTGCGGCGGAGTCTGGAAGTCGAAGTTCAGCGGGTCGCCAACGTTGAGCGGGAGAACTTTATGTCCCTGTGCGATGACTTCGTCAGCGACGCACGCGAGGTCGCGAATTGCGTAGCGGACGTTGTCCAGGCGGGCAGCGGCGGTGACTTCGCGGGACTGGATAATCGGCATAGAGAATTTTAACCGCAACTCCTGCGTAACAATCAACGGACTATTACGATTTCGCTGTCATTTAAAACAATGTAAGCTGAAACCGTTGTGATCGAGCAGAAGATCAATAATTTTTTTGGGGATGATGAATCTACTGGTTTTGGGACCGGCTGGTGGAGTGGGGTAACTTCGGTTTTTTTCGGATCTCTCTCTCTCGGAGCGGTGTTGTGCCTCCATTTCCCTCAGTTACTAACCGTTCCCCAATTTCGTTCGCACTATTCCATGCCCGCCATCCGGATCCTGATCGAATGCCTCATCGTGGGCGCTGCCGGCTTCGCCACCCTTTCCTCAATTCTTCGCAAGAAAAAAGTTTTGGCGTTGACCGGAATTCTGCTCGCCGGGGCTGCGGCTGCTTTGGGCGGCTCAAGCCTGAAGATTAACGAAACCCTTCATGACGGACCTGCGATTGGCCTCGACTGGTTTTTGCTTGATCTACTCTTGACGGCAGTTATCTACGTGCCCCTCGAAAGGCTCTGGCCACACCATCCAGAACAAGGAACGTTCCGCGACTCGTGGACGTTAGATGTGGTCTACTTCATGTCCACACATCTTCCAATACAAGCCCTATCGTTTCTGATTTTGTTGCCCACAATCCAGTTTGTTAAGTATTTAAGCGTTCCAGGTGTTCAAGCTCTCATAACGAGACTGCCCTGGCTTGTGCAATTTTTTCTGGCCATTCTGGTCGCGGACGTCGCCGAATATTTCATTCATTTAGCGTTTCACAAAGTCCCATTTCTATGGCGTTTCCATGCTATTCACCATTCTTCCACGGCGCTCGACTGGCTCTCGGGATCGCGCGGTCACTTTTTCGAGGACGTAATCGTGCGCGCTTGCATCCTCACTCCTCTAATGATTGGCTTCTCACAATCCGTTATTTTGGCGTATCTGATTTTTGTGACGCTTCAAGCCACTTGGTCTCACTGCAATTTCGCTCCCAGCCCGAAATGGCTGGAAAGATGTCTCGTGACGCCTAGATATCACCACTGGCACCATACTTCTCAAAAAGAAGGCCTCAACAAAAATTTCGCGGTCCACTTTCCCTGGATCGATAAGATATTCGGAACCTATTACTATCCCGATGAATGGCCGGAGCGATATGGCTTGGACGGAGCGCAAGTCGCGCTTGGCTTTATCAGGCAGACAATTGAACCATTTACAAAGAGGAAAAGGCTCTCGTAATACCCTTGCACCTCTTCGCTCGGTAGCATGCTCCCGGAAACTATCATGCCGATCTCCGCGCGGCTCTCGCACCCCGAGAATGCCTTGATGGGCCGGTGGCCGGCGCACGTATACGCGAGTCCTTCGACTGCGTTCGACATTCGCCTCTGCGCTCTCAGGATGCCAGAGTTGGGGCGAGCGCCCACGAACGACAGTCGAACGTTGGTTCACTCGCCTCGATCAATCTGCGCTTTCTGCAGCGTATCTGAATAATCAACGTAGACTGACTTCCACTCGGTATAGAAGTCGATGGCGCCGATGCCGCCCTCGCGATGGCCGTTGCCGGTGGCTTTGGTGCCGCCGAAGGGCAGATGCACTTCCGCGCCAATCGTAGGAGCGTTGATGTAAGTGATGCCAGTTTCGAGATCGCGAATCGCGGCGAAGGCCTTGTTCACATCTTTGGTGTAGAGCGCGGAGGAGAGTCCGTACTCGATGCCGTTGGCGATCTCGATGGCATCTTCGAGGTCGTCGCAGGGGATGATCGAGACGACAGGGCCGAAGATTTCTTCCTGCGCGATGCGCATCTTCGGATCGACGTCGGTGAAGACGGTGGGCTCCATGAACCAGCCGTGTTGGTAGTCGCCTTGGTCGAGGCGATTGCCGCCGCACATCAGCTTCGCGCCTTCGTTCTGCCCGATCTCGACGTAGCTCAGGTCGGTCTGGAGTTGTTTTTCGTTCACGGCGGGACCCATCTCGACGGTTTCGTCCAGCCCGTTGCCTACTTTCAGTTTCTTGGCGCGGGCGACATATCTTTCGACGAACTCGCGATAGACGCCTTTCTGCACGATGATGCGGCTGGTTGCGGTGCAACGCTGGCCGGTGGTGCCGAATCCGCCCCAGAGGCCTCCTTCGATAGCCAGTTCGAGGTTCGCATCGTCGAGAACGATCATGGGATTTTTTCCGCCAAGCTCTAAAGAACAGTGTTTGAAACTTTTTGCGGCGATGCCGCCGATGATGCGGCCGACCGCAGATGATCCGGTCAGGGAGACTGCGCGGACGTCTTCGTGCTCGGCGAGCGGCGTGCCAACCTCTGCGCCGAAGCCAGTGACGATGTTCACCACGCCTTTGGGAATGCCTGCGTCAGTGAAGGCGCGGACTAGATTGAAGGTGGAGAGCGGAGTATCCTGGGCGGGCTTAATAACGCAAGTGTTGCCGCAAACGACGGCGGGCAGTAGCTTCCAGGAAGAGATGGCCATCGGAAAATTCCACGGCGTGATCATGCCGCACACGCCGATGGGCTGGCGCACGGCCATGGCAAATTTGTTCGGTAGCTCCGACGGCACGGTGGGGCCGAACATTCGGCGGCCTTCGCCGGCGTTGTAGTAGGCGGCATCGATGGCCTCCTGCACGTCGCCGCGAGTTTCCTTGAGCACCTTGCCCATTTCGCGGGTCATTTCGCGGGAGTGCTCTTCTTTGCGTCCAATCAGGATTTCGGCGGCGCGGAAAACCATTTCGGCGCGGCGCGGCGCGGGGACCAGTCGCCATTTGGCGAATGCGCGCTTGGCGGCGTCCACGGCGTCGTCGACGTCGGCCTTGGCTGATTTCTGGAAGATGCCAACCAGGTCACGCGTGTCGGCGGGATTTCGGTTCTCGAAAGTCTCTCCGGTGGTGGACTCGACCCACTCGCCGTCGATGAAGTTCTTGAATACCTTGGTGGGATTGCTGCTGCCCAGAGTGGCGGGGGAAGCGAGAGTGTCGGTTGCCATGAGAGCTCCTTATAAGTGCCCGAATATTGATGCTACAGCGGGGGTGGAAGGTGCGGCAAGGGCGGCTATTGCCCTCAGTCTTATACTGCTTGTCATCCTGCGGACCCGCGGTTCTTGTGGAAGCGAGAGACTCCGCTTCCTCAGGATGACACCGAAGTGGGAGTGCCGGGCGGTCGCAACCGCTCGCTTCGCGGCAATGGAAAAGGGGCGGAGGGGACCGAATATCCTCTGAGTGGCATCCATATTCTCGATGAGAACGCCATGCGATGAAACTATCATTCGATCGGCAAGCGCTGCACTCCCATGCGGCGCAGAATCCCGAACTTGGATCCTCGCAGGAACCATCCTCGGATCGAGCATGGCTTTCATCGACAGCACAGTGGTCAATGTCGCTCTGCCGGCGCTGCAAGCCAGCTTTCACGCGACTGTGGTGGATGTGCAATGGGTGGTGGAGTCTTACGGGCTGTTTCTGGCTGCGTTGATCCTGGTGGGCGGGTCGCTGGGCGATCTGTTGGGACGGCGCTTGATGTTTCTGGCGGGGGTAGCAATTTTTGCGGCGGCTTCGGCAGGGTGCGGCTTGTCCGCGAATATCCATCAACTGATCATCGCGAGAAGCATTCAAGGGGTGGGCGCCGCGCTGCTTGTTCCCGGAAGTCTGGCGATTATCAGTACGTCTTTCGACGAGAAAAGTCGTGGGCAGGCGATTGGGACGTGGTCGGGATTTACGGCGATCACTACCGGCATTGGTCCGGTGCTGGGCGGCTGGCTGGTGGAGCATGCTTCCTGGCGCTGGGTGTTTTTAATCAACATCCCGCTGGCGGCGGCAGTAATCGTAATTTCGCTTTGGCGGATTCCGGAGAGCCGCAGTGCGAGTGCGCGACGCATCGACTGGGTAGGGGCGGTGCTGGCCACGGTTGGGCTAGGTGGCCTAGTCGGCGGTTTCCTCGAATCGGTTAACTTCGGCTGGAAGAGTCCTGTGGTTTCAGGAGGTCTGACGGTTGGGATTGTCTGCCTGATTGCGTTCGTACTTTTCGAATCCAGGAGCGCTGCGCCAATGTTGCCGCTGACTCTGTTTGAATCCCGCAGTTTTAGTGGAGCGAACCTGCTTACGCTGTGCCTTTATGCGGCGATCGGGATTTTCTTTTTCGTTTTCCCGTTGAACTTGATCCAGGTGCAGGGATATTCCACAACCGCAACCGGCGCTGCCATTGTTCCCTTCATTCTCCTGATGTTTTTTCTTTCCCGGTGGTCTGGCGGCTTAGTAGCGCGCTACGGGCCGCGAGGTCCGCTGATCATTGGCCCGCTTATTATTGCGCTGGGCTTTGTCTTGTTCGCTGTGCCTTCGGTTGGAAGCAGTTACTGGAAAGCGTTCTTTCCGGCAGTGCTCGTAGTCGGGTTCGGGATGGCAGTAAGCGTAGCTCCACTTACCACGGTGGTGATGAATTCGGTCAAGCAGGATCGAGCCGGGACGGCGTCCGGCATCAACAACGCAGTAGCGCGGGTAGCGGGCGTACTTGCCATTGCAGTCCTTGGAATCATCATGGTGGCATCGTTCCGGGCGCGACTCAACAACAGCCTCGCCCATTTAGCCCTGCCTCCTGGCATCGTGCAGCAACTTCAGGCGAACACGAGCAAGATGGCAGGTTTACAAGTGCCTGCTGGAGTCGACGACCATACAAAGGCCGCGATCAGAGAATCTATTCGAGAAGCCTTTGTCTTCGGATTCAGAATTGTGATGCTGATTTGCGCTGGTCTGTCGCTGGTGAGTGCCGGCATAGCGTGGCTAATGATCCAGAGCACGGAAAAAGCGACTAAGGATTTTCCCTGATTGCTTATGGATCAAGATTAGCCCAAAATTCATTCATGACTGTTTCGCCACGCTGTCCACGCTGCAAGACAGCGCTCGTCCTGAGAGCGTCGGGACTGACCACCTATCTAATCTGCCCTAACTATCCGAATTGTCAGGGCCCAATGGATCATCCAAAGCCGATGCAGCATGCGCAAGAAGGTTCGCACGCTGCTTAGGCAAGGCCCAGAAATAACCTGTAAAATATGAACTTCTGACCCCCCGCGGGACCGGCATCTTTGCGACCACGCGTACGTAACTTATCTGCACCAAAGTGCGACAAATAGCATAAACTAGAGCCGTTCCTGGTTCGCCTTCTTCCGCGTTCCGAATTCTCTGGATCAAGTTCATTTTTAAGCATTTAGGACGTGACTGAAAATGCGCGAGAGCCCTGTTTGTGTCCCAGATAATCGTGCTGGGGTTTCGAGAATGTTTCGCCAATTTTTGTCTTTGTCTTTGCGGGCCATGCACAGATTTCTGGTGGCGGTGGTGGTGTGCGGAGTGCTGGCGCAAACGGCCGCGGCAGGGCAATCCGCTTCTGTTGACGGACAAGGACTGAAGCCAGTCCTCGAATATATTTCAACAGCTTGGGATACGCTGACGCGGTCAATGACGGATTGCAAGAGCCTGGTCGATCCCAAGATGAAAGTGCCTCCCGTTCTGTATTTGCCCGCAGGTATGGCCGAACCGGCCGCTGTTCAAAAACTTTCGAGCGAATGCAATGTTCGAGTTGAGCACTTGCCCATGAAGATTGATCGGCTAGGCGAAATCAATACCAGCAAGATTCAGCCTCACGGACTTTTGTATCTCGAAAATAAGTATGTCGTTCCCGGGGGGCGCTTCAACGAGATGTATGGCTGGGACAGTTATTTTATTGTCCGGGGGTTGTTGCGGGCGGGACGCGTGGAATTGGCCCGGGGGATGGTGGATAACTTCTTTTTTGAGATTGAAAATTACGGAGCGATGCTCAACGCCAACCGGACGTATTATCTGACGCGATCACAGCCTCCGTTTCTGAGTTCGATGGTTGTGGATGTGTACGATGCGCTGCAGAAATCGGGACAGAAAGATCCGGCATGGCTGGGAAAGGCCTACGGCGATCTTAAAAAGGATTATGAGATGTGGAACCGCGAGCCGCATCTGGCGGGCGATACCGGCTTATCGCGCTACTACGATTTTGGCGATGGGCCGCCGGCCGAGGCGGTGCAGGACGAAAGCGGTTTCTACCGGAAAGTTTCGACGTATTTCTTCTTTCATCCCGGGCAGGCGGACAACTACATTCAGGAGAATGTGCCGGGGGCTACGCAGCCGGTAGCGGGGGCTCTTTATTCCCAGCAGGTGTGTGATGTGCCGACGACGATGGCGCGCCCGGAGTGCGAGAAGCGCCGCGAATTTAAGTTGAGTTCCGATTATTACAAAGGCGACCGGTCGATGCGCGAATCGGGATTCGATGTGAGCTTTCGCTTTGGCCCGTTTGGCTCGGCGACCCATCACTACGCGCCGGTCTGCCTGAACAGTTTGCTCTACAAGACGGAGAAAGATCTGGAGCAGATCAGCCGCTGGCTGGGGCATTCTGCCGACGCCGAAAACTGGAGAAAGCGAGCGGAAGATCGCAAGAAGTTGATTACACGCTATCTGTGGGATGAGAAGTCGGGATGGTTTTTCGATTACAACCTGCAAACGGGCGGGCGTTCATCGTATAAGTATGCGACGACTTTCTATCCGCTGTGGGCGGGGCTGGCCACGTCAGAACAGGCGAAGGCGGTCGCGAAGAATCTGCCGGCTCTCGATCACCCCGGCGGGGTGGCGATGAGCACCGAGGAGAGTGAGGCGCAATGGGATCTGCCGTATGGCTGGGGAAATATTGAAATGCTGGTTGTCGATGCACTGCGGCGCTACGGTTTCAAGGCTGATGCCGACCGGGTTTCGTACGAGTTCCTCTCTACGGTCGCAGAGAATTTCCGGCGCGATGGAAACATCCGCGAAAAATACAACGTCGTAACGCGTTCATCGGAGGCTCATGTGGAACTTGGGTATCAGATGAATGTCGTGGGTTTTGGCTGGACCAACGCGGCTTTTCTGGAATTGCTGCACGACTTGCCGAAGGATCTGGCGGAGCGTCTGGATCGGGAACAGAACCAGCCTTTAGCGGCGGCGGTGAAATAAGCGCCTTTTAAGGGCGAGAGTCCGATTTGGTCTGCAATTGCTCGGCTATTTTCAATTCACTTTCTGCTTCTTCTTTTTTCCCCATGTCGCGATAGGCCTGCCCGAGCAGGTGATGAGTGGTGGGATTGTTCGGATCCATCGCGGCTGCTCTTTGCAAAGCGCGAACTGCCAACTCGAACTCGCCCTTTTTCTCCAGAACTTTTCCCATCAGAATGTAAGGCCCGGTGGATGTAGCGTCCAGCCAGATGGAGCGCTGCAAGAGCCTTTCCGCGTCGTCGTATTTCTGAATGCGCGAGTAGGCGTCGGCGAGCTTGTAGTAAGTTGCGGCGTGGGCGGGATTGATGGCCAGTTCTTTTTGAAATTCAGTGACGGCTTCCGGAACGCGCGACTTGAACAAGTAAAGTTCGCCTAGAAGAAAATGCGCGAGGGGAAGCTTCGGATCGAGGGTTGCGGCCTTCTGCGCATACTCTTCGGCGATCGGATCGAACTCCTGCCGGAACAACATGCGCGCGGTGAAGAGATAGCTGGATGCGGAGTCTTCGGGCACATCGAACATTCGCGCGAACGCTTTGCGCGCCTGCGGATAATTCTTCGTCTGGATATAGCAGATGCCCAGGATGTAGGAAGCGTCCACGTTGGCGCGAGGCATCCAGGCCTGCACTTTTTCGAGCAAGGGAATGGCTTGGGAGGGATATCCATTCAGGTAGTAGGAGAGGCCGAGCAGTTGCGTGGCTTCATTATTCGCGGGATCGTCGGCGACGGCTTTCTTCAGGAATTCGACAGCTTTTACGTAGTCGCCCTTCTTGTAGTAGGCGATGCCGAGTTCGAGGTCGACGCCTTTGGTCGTGGGGGCGGAAGCTTCTATCGATTGCAATTCGGCGATGGCTTCATCCACTTTCCCTTGCTGCATGAGGGTACGGGCGTGGGAAAAATCTGGACGTGTCGAGAGCGATGGTGTTGTTTGCTCGGGGGAGGGATTGGCCGGAGCTGATTGTTGCGCGATGCCAAGCGGGGAGAACCCCAGAAGCAGGCAAGCCTCCAGAACAGTTGTTTGAAGAGGGAAACGGCAAATCATAGGGATTAGATTACAACGACTCTCACAGTAGGGCTGGAACGGCTTTCGTAAGAAACCGTACCCAAAAAATAAGAGGGAGTCTCGAAAGACTCCCTCCGGTTGAAAGCTCTGCGGAACCTAGAAGGTGAAACGCAGTGCAAACTGCAATTCACGCATCGTGGTTCCAGCTTCGATGTCCGTAATCCTTCCGTTGTTGCTGTTTACGGCGCTATTTTGGCAATCGACGCAGGCATTGGCGCCGTTGTTTCCGCTGAACGCGTAGACAGGATGGTTGAAGATGTTAAACGCGTCCATACGGAACTGGGCTTTAACGCGCTCGCCGATTGGAATGTCCTTGGTCACCGACAGATCCGAATAAAACCCTGCGGGTCCGCGGAGCGAGTTGTAACCGGCGTTGCCGATGTTCCCGTTTCCGGCATCGGTAAACGGTCCGGTTAGAGACGTCAGAGGGGTGAAGTATTGAACGTAGGGACCTCCTACCGACCGTTGCTGGAGGGATCCTGGACCCATGTGGAATGAACCCGAACCCTTGTTCGGACGGCAGATGCCCACATCCTGCTCGCTGCCGCACTCATTGGTGGTAGGCGTCCAGGGCAGACCGCCGCTCCAGTTGGTGGTATTGGTTACCTGCCATCCCCCAACTAGGTAATCCACTGCGCGACCGGAATTGCCCAGGAACATCTTGCCCCTGCCGAACGGTAAGGCGTAAACCGTGTTAATCACAAATACCTGGTTACGGACAAAATCGTTCGGGCCGTATGCAACCGGATGACTGATCGCATAGTAGTTATTGTTATAGGCGTAAGCGTGGGCAAAAGTGTAATGCGCGATGAACTGGAGGCCATTGGCAAATCGCTTGTCGACCTTGGTTTCAAACGCGTTGTATTCGCTGCTGGCGTCATTGCCGTAGTAATTGCCAAGATCGTCTCCGATGCCAGTGCAGGCGCCCGTCGAATCCTCGTGGCACAGTGGCCGCCTTTGAGGAGTCGTATAGAGTACGCCCGTATTCGGGTCAATCGTCTTGTAGCCGAACAGGGAAACGGGGTTGATGTCATAGTTCGGACCGTCCCCCGAAAATCCGTGCGAACCTTTGTTTCCTACGTAGGCGACCTCCAACGAAATCGTGTTGGTGAGTTGGCGTTGTAAAGTGGCGTTCCAAGCATCGAGGGTGGGCAACACTTGTTTAATCGGGCGAATATGAACGCCGCCATCCTGGCCATTCAGGCTGGCAAACGTGATTTGCCCGTTGGCTGGGATCGCCGGGAATATTGGAGCAATCGGTCCCTGCGAAAGCGGGTTGGTGGTGGTGTTTGTGGTGTAGAGAGGAATAGCGTTCGGACTAGCGGTCGGGGTGAGGGGGTCCGAGGACGCGTCGATGTTTTGTTTGATCAGCACCGGCAGGTTCTGTGTCACGGTATGTCCGAAGTTCGATCCGAACACGCCGATGTCGTAGCTGCGTCCATAACCCATTCGCAAAACCGTCTTCGGAGTGAGCTGGTAAGCGACTCCAAGACGGGGAGCGAAAGCGTTGAGCGTATTTTGCACGTTTCCATTCAATCCGTAGCCGCCGTATCCGGCCACACGAATGACGCCGGTGCCTCCGTTGTCCACGATGTTGGCGAATCCTCCGTAGCCTTTAGCGAGCACGGATTCAGGCGTGTAAATCTCCCACCGCAAGCCGTAGTTGAGAGTCAGCTTTGAAGTTGCGCGGTAAGTGTCCTGTCCGTAGAAGAAGAGGCGTTTCTGCCTTTCCGCTGCATTGTTGATGTTGCCGAGGATCGGGTTGGTGACATAACGAGCCATCGAAGTTACATCTCCGAGCAGGAATGTCGCCAGGTCCAACCCGCCAATATTCGTTAGCGTCTGATTTGAGGTCGCTAGTGGGCTGAAATTGTATTCACCCGTGCGATTGTTGTCGGAGGGGATGCGCAAGTTGCGGGCGTAACGAAGGTCGGCGCCGAACTTGAAGATGTGATTTCCCTTCGTCTTTGTCCAGTTGTTGACGATCTGGAATTGATCTTCTCTTTCAGTCAGAGGGCAGTTGCAACGGGCGACGCCTAGGCCATCACCAAAGCTTGAGATTACCTCCGCGCTTCCGTTGTTGGGGGCGCCATTCTCACCGGTGTTCGGATCAGCTCCCAGGAGGAATGCACCCAAGCCAGCGGTCTTCGGATCGCTGGTGTTTGCATTTGGGATTCCGAACCCAGTCATCGGAGTGCCTCCGTCTGGCTTTTGCGTCTGAGGGTTGTATTTGAACCATCCGAAGCGAACATCAGTGAGAAGGGAGGTGCTCATAGTCTTGGTAAAACCTGTAGACAAACTGTAGTTATGAGTGATCGAACTGCCAGCCAAACCAAGAAGACCGGTGCCAGGTCCGCCTAACGCTCCCAGAGAACCCTTACCAGAGAGACTGAAGTAGTCGAGGCTGAACCGTCCGAAGATATTCAGGCTTGAGGTTGCCGCGTAATCAATGCGAGTGTCGAAGCTGTTCTGGCTGAAAGGAGCGGACCCGGAGGAAAGGAAGTTGTTAGCGATGCCAGCAGTTTGGGGGGCGGGAAACAGGGCCAGTATGGCGGCGGCCTGTGTAGAGACTTGACCGATCGGGATACAGTTGCCGCTGCAGTTCGCGGCCGGCTGTGGCCCGTATGGGGTTCGATTTCCGCCATTGCCAGTCAAAGTACCAGTGGACGGGTCGTAAATCTGGCCGCCGCCGGCAAGTCCCTGGCCAAGATATTCGCTCAGATTGCAGTATCCCGTTGTGTTGGTGGCTGGGTTACAAGTGCTTTGAACCAATGCCGTGGGAATCGACAACGAGTTGGTGATGCCGTTGGACTGGCGAGTCGCCTGGTAGTCGCCAAAGAAGAACAATTTGTTCTTGATGATCGGACCGCCGATTGACCCACCAAATTGTTGCCAGCGGGATGACGGAATCAGTGGGCCCGTGACTCCGGGTCGAGGGTATTGTGTGAAAGGATCTCGTGCCTGAGTCGCATCGGTGCGGCGGAACCAGAAGCCGCTGCCGTGAATGTCGTTGCTTCCAGACTTCGTTTGCGCGGTTACTACGCCCGCGACAGCCTTGCCAAATTCGGCGTCATAGTTCTGCAACGCGACTTTAGTTTCAGTGACCGCGTCAAGGTTAGGATTGACCACGATAATTCCGAGAATTGGATCCTGGTTGTCGGTGCCGTCCAGTTCATAGGCGGTGCCACTGAAGTGTTGGCCTTGAACGAAAATTTGTTGGCTGCCTTGAGGATTCTCAGTGGCGGCGTGACCCCAACCAAGCTTTTGCGTTCCAGGAGACAACAGCTCGAAGCTGGTAAAGTTGCGATTCAGAATCGGAAGGTCTTCCACGTACCGTGAATTGAACTCGATCGCCACATCGGCGCGGTCGGTCTTCAACTGCTGGGCTTCGGCAGTCACTTCGACCTGCTCGCTGGTTGATCCCACTTGAAATTGCCCATTGACGTCGGTGCCAGCATCAGCATTGACGATGATGTCTTTTAATTCCAAGCTCTTGAAGCCTGGGCCCTCGACGTGGACGGTGTAGGTGTCGGGAATCAAGTGAGTGACGCTGTAGTTGCCGCTGTCGTTGGTAGTGGTTTCTTCTTTTGTGCCTTTGCGCTGGTCAGTGACCGTCACCTTGGCATTCGCCACGGCGGCGCCGGAAGGATCAGTGATGGTACCGAGTATGCTGCCGTAGACTGCCTGACCGGACGCTTTTGGCATCCAGAAACCGCAGAGAAACGCGAGTGCTGCCGCAGCCGCAAGAACTGACCTCTTCATGAACTTCCTCCTGGAACTTGAACACTTGGCAAAACAGAAGACAGGTGATTCTTTGAATGGCATGCATTCGTAATACAAATGCACTATTGGTTTAAGTTTCTTTACGTTTTATACCGTTACAGGTGTAAACTGCTTAGCTTGCAGTAAGATACCGGAGTACGTTACTTCACTGTCACATGGCATCAGCGCACGGTTTCGCATCGGGGCGGGAGCAGCGCTTCCAGCAAATAGATCGGCTTATTAAAAGTCATAGCTTGAGTGGCTCGGAATCGCTGTGCAAACTCCTCCGCTATTTGGCTGAGCACTCCCTCGATCATCCTGGGGTGGCGCTGAAGGAATATCAGATTGCTACCGAAGTCCTGGGGCGGTCTGGAGGATTTGATCCGCAAAGCGACTCAGCCGTCCGAGTACAAGCGGGACGTTTGCGAATGAAACTGGCGGAGTACTACGCTCACGAGGGTCGCGAAGATCCCATTATCGTAGAGTTGCCCAAGGGATCGTATTCGCTCACTTTTCATGAACGGACTCCGGGCGGCCAGTTGCCGGCTGGGCTGACCTTCGAGAAGGAGAAGGAGAACGGGAAGGGTGCGGGAAGAGATTCGAACCGGGGCTGGGCAGTTGCGGTGGGAGCGCTTTCGGTGCTGCTCGTCGCTTCATTGGTCACTAGTGCAGTGCTGTGGTCGGGGCGATCTCGCAGCCAAGCCGTAGCGAAGGAGCGCGTACCTCCTGCGTATCAGATTTTCTGGAGCCGCTTCGCGACCGCTCCGCAGCCGCCATGGGTAATCTTCAGCAACGCCAACTTTGTGGGACGTCCGCAGACGAACATGCGTTACTTCAATCCCTCCACGGATTCGCGGGAGGCGATCCTCGATCACTACACCGGAGTGGGAGAGGTGCTGGCGATCCATGAACTGGATCGTGTTTTCGGCGTGCTCAATCGCCAACTGCGAGTGAAGCGCGGGGCACTGTTTTCTCTGGACGACGTCAGGAACAACGATCTGATCTTTATCGGTTCGCCTGCGGAGAATTTGACTCTGCTGGAGATACCGGGAACGCAGGAATTCGTCTTTCAAAAAGTAACTTCCGGGCCGCGCAAGGGAGACGTGAAGGTGATTAATGTGCACCCGGCGGCAGGGGAGTCGCAGGATTTCATGGCAAGCCCATCCAGCCAGTTGGTGAACGAAGATTATGCGATCATCGGCTTGAAGTCAGGATTGGATTCAGCGCATTCGATGTTGATTCTCGCGGGAACTACGACCGTCGGAACGCAGGCGGCTGCGGAATACGTTTGTCGGGAAGACTCTCTGACCGAACTCCTGCAACGGCTCGGGGTTTCCAAGGCCGGTGAGATCAAGCCGTTTGAAGCGCTGTTGCGCGTGAAGGTGACGCACGGCGTTCCGGTGCTCACCGATCTTGTTGCGGTGCGCAAGGGCGGCAGCTAGGGCTGATTCAATCTCGTGCGCGAATGTTTCCAGCGCAGATTCAACTGATGCGGATCGACCATCCGTTGTCGAGTTAGTGTGCCGAGGTAGATGGCGGAGCGAGATGAGGATCCAGTTCGGCGGCCTTCCGATACTCTGCGCTAGCTTCTTCTTTTTGACCCTTTTGGGTGAGGGCGGCACCGAGTTCGCGGTGCGCCAGCGCGTAGGTTGGCAGGACGCGAATCGCAGTTCGAAACTGGGAGATGGCGCCGTCGAGATCGCCGGCGAGGAGCAAGCGGCGGCCAGAATTGGTGGCAAATGTCGCGGCCTGGAGATCAGTTTTTCCTTTTGCCATTTCGGCGCCCGCTCTACTTTCAGCCGCGGCGCCGGCGGAATCGCCCAATTGGCGCAGCACTGCTGCCAGAGTAGTGTGTGCGCCGGCAAAGCCGGGGTCGAGTTGAATGGCGTGGCGCAAGGCGTCAGCCGCTTCCTGCAGTTTATTCATCTGCTTTAGAACTGTGCCGAGGGTGTAGTAAGCCTCGGCGTAGTCCGGCTGAATTTGGATGGCTTGCCGTAACTGTTCCGCTGCGTTGGGAAAATCGCCCGACTGCCACAGCGTCACCCCGAGGCTGTAGTAAGCGTCGGCCAACTTTGGATCGAGGCGAATCGCTTCCTTCCATTCCGCGATTGCGGCGGGCAGGTCGTCTGAAAGTTTCAGAGCCAGGGCGAGGTCGTGATGCAAACTCGCGGATGCGGGGTCGAGCTTTAGGGCTGCGCGAAACTGGGAGACGGCAGCGGCGAAGTCGGTTTTCTGCAGGTATGCTGTGCCCAGGTTTTCTACAAATCCTGCGTCGTCTGGATGAAGAAGGATGGCTTGCTCAAATTCTTTGATGGCTGCGTCGGCATCTCCGCGTTGGAGCAGCGCTAGTGCGACGTTGTTGTGGGCCTCGGCATCGGTTGGGGTCAGGGCAACTGCTTTGCTGAAGGCTGACACGGCGCGCTCCGGATCTCCGCGCCGCTGAAGTAGAAGACCCAGGCGGGTTTGAAAAGGAGCGGAATCAGGCTGGAGTTCCGTGGCTTGTTTGTAGGACTGCAGCGCTTCATCGCGATCACCCTGCGCTTCCAGCAGTGAGCCGCGAAGATACCAAGCCGGTGCATCTTTTGAATCAAGCTGCAGAGCGCGGTCCAGCATCTCTTGCGCTTTCTTCGCATCGCCTTCGGAGGAGAGCGTGATCGCGAGGTGGAGATAGGCTGGTTCGTAGTTGGGATTTAACGATATTGCTTTTCGAAATTCTTTTTCGGCATCGGGGAATTTTGATGCTTGCGCGAACAGTGAACCGAGACCGTCATGCAACTCAGGTTGTTGGGGTGCGAGGAGAATGGCCTGCTTGAATTCCGCGATGGCATCGTCAGTTTTCTTTTGTAAGCTGAGCGCGCGTCCGAGCGATTGGTGAGCTTGCCACTGCTGGGGAGCGAATTGTACGGCGATGCGAAACTCGGTAACCGCTTCGTCAAGGCGACCGTTGGTTTGAAGCGCCTGCGCCAGGTACGCGTGAGCAATTGGGAGAGACGGTCGGAGCCGGACCAGAATGCGGAGGTGGACGATGGCGCCGTCGATGTCGCCCTGCTGCAGCAATACCTGGCCTAGCATGTTCTGCGCGTCGGCATTGCGCGGATTGAGTTTTATTGCTTTCTGGAAGGCAGTGCGAGCGGCCGGGAAGTCGCCGCGTTCGAATGCGGCGACGCCGTTTTGATATGGCGTGGGCGCCCCGGAAGCCGCGGGCCTGGCTTGGGGCGTGGCAAATGCAAGTCCGCAGACAAAGGCTACGAGAATTAAACCGACGGAGAGTGGAAGGACGCGCATCGATATCGATATCGAAAACGAAAGCTGGATTTACAGGATAGCATTGACGATTTTCCGGCAACCAACCTACCATTCGAAGCAGATCATGCAATTCCCAACGAGGCTGTCGAGAGTCGTGTTCTGCTCGAAGCTCAAGCTCGCGTTTCGACTTATTATCCACTCCTGGATATTCGTTTGCATCTGTTACGGCCAGCAAGCGAAGACTTCCAGCGCCGCCCCGATCAAACAACTGGCTAACTTCACCGATATCGCCGATAAAGCGGGACTCACGATGCAGGATATTTTCGGCGGAATCGAGACCAAGAAATACATTATTGAGACCACCGGCACCGGCGTTGCGATTTTCGATTATGACAACGACGGCTGGCCCGACATTTTTCTGGTCAATGGAACCAGGCTGGAGGGGTTTCCGAAAGGAAGCGCGCCCAGCAATCATCTTTACCGGAACAATCATGATGGAACTTTCACCGACGTCACAGTGAGCGCCGGTCTCACCGCTACCGGTTGGGGGCAGGGAGTATGCGTTGGTGACTACGACAACGACGGCTGGGAAGATTTGTACGTCACTTACTATGGGAAGAACCGGCTGTACCACAACCAGGGCGGAGTGTTTACAGAGGTTGCGGAGAAAGCGGGCGTTGCCGGCTCGGGAAAAGCTTGGGGATCGGGCTGCGCGTTTATGGATTACGATCGGGACGGCAAGCTCGATCTGATCGTTACCAACTATGTGGATTTCGATTTATCTACCGCGCCCGCGCCTGGGGAGCGCGCGACATGTTTGTGGAAAGGAGTTCCTGTAATGTGCGGGCCGCGCGGGCTGCCGGGCGCGAAAAATATTCTTTACCACAACCGCGGCGATGGCACGTTTGAAGACGTGACGGTGAAGGCGCACATTGATCGTACGGATGGACATTATTCGCTCAGTGTTTCCACGCTTGATTTCGATGAAGACGGCTGGCCCGATATTTACGTCGCCTGCGACAGCACGCCGAGCATTCTGTACCGAAACAACCACGATGGAACCTTTACCGACGTCGCGGTGACGGCGGGTGCGGCTTTTAACGAAGATGGGCGCGAGCAGGCAGGCATGGGAACGACGGTTGCCGACTTCAACGGGGACGGTCATCTCGATATCTTCAAGACGAATTTCTCCGACGATACTTCCACGCTTTACCGCAACAACGGCGATGGAACGTTTACCGATGCGACCTCGGCCGCCGGACTCGGCTTGTACACGCAGTATCTCGGATGGGGGACGATGTTTTTAGATTTCGATAACGATGGCTGGCCCGACTTGATCCTGGCGAACGGGCATGTGTATCCGGAGGTCGACAGCCAGCATCTTGGCAGCAGCTACAAAGAGCCGCGCATTCTTTATCACAATAACGGGGACGGGACGTTCAGCGACATTTCGGCGTCAGGAGGGTCGGGAATTACGACTCCGGCTTCATCGCGGGGTCTGGCGGTGGGCGATTTATGGAACGACGGCCAGATGTCGGTGGTGGTCAGTAATATGAATGCGCCGGCCAGTTTGCTGGTGAATCAGGTGAGGACGGCGAATCACTGGATCGCGCTTCGCACCGTCGGCACGAAATCGAACCGTGACGGAATCGGGGCGCGGATTACGGTGAAAGCCGGATCGCGGATTTTGGTGGATGAGGTTCGGAGCGGCTCCAGCTACATTTCCAATAGCGATATGCGAGCGCACTTCGGACTGGGTGCGATTGCCAAGCTTGACTGGATTGAAATCCGCTGGCCCAGCGGGCTGATCGAACGGTTTGCGGACCTGGGCGCGGATGCGGTTCACACGGTGAGGGAAGGATCAGGCAAGGCGGTCGAAGGCGACGGCAAGAAAAAGTGAGTGGCGTTTGAGGGAGCGTTCTGCTGCCGACGTCTCAAAAGGCGCACCAACCGCAGGGCACAAGAGCACATCCAAGCTGCCGTGTCCGAAATTGAAAAACCCGAAGAAATGCTGCCCGTGACTTCGTCCATGCCCACGGAAATTCCTGAGCAGCAGGCGGCTCTGTTTCGTGAAGTGCTGCTTGTTTTGGAGGAGAGGCACTTTCCTTACGCCGTCTCAGGTGCGTTCGCGTTGCGACAACATACGGGAATTTGCCGCTCTACGAAAGACTTGGATTTATTCATGACAGCCTCCACAAGCCTTGAAGTGTTGCGTTATCTCGAGCAGCGCGGCTTTGAGTGCGAGGTTTGCGATCCGGTATGGCTTGCCAAGGTTCACAAGGGAGAATTTTTTGTGGACCTCATTACAGGCATGAGCAACGGGGTCGTGGTAGTCGAAGATGCCTGGATTGACCGCGCCAGTCCTGCCGTGGTTCATGGCATCGAGACCAGAGTGCTGGCGCCGGAGGAATTGGTAGCCTCAAAGATTTTCGTCGCCAAAAGGGAGCGTTTCGACGGAGCCGATATCGCCCACGTTATTTACGGAACTTACCCTAGATTTAATTGGGACCGCGAACTGCAACTGATGGGGGCGCACTGGGAAATGCTGTTGTGGTCCCTTCTGCTCTTCCGGTATGTATATCCGGCGCAGACGCACTATGTACCCGCCCGCATTTGGAGCAGGCTCGTGGAAAGGCTGCAAAACGAGATTGCGAAGCCAGATTCGAAGGCAAGATTTCGTGGCAGTCTGGTGGATGAGAACATGTTCGCGATCGACATCAACGAGTGGGGACTGGCAAACCTGTTGGAAGAGACCAGAAAAATCAGGATAGAAGAGCTTGAGCGCTCAGCAAATCCGGGCGTAAGGCTCGCCGAACTTCCACACGATACATCTCCGAACCGTCAATCCGCATGAGAATTGCCGCTACCGCCGATTTGCATTTCAGTCCGCAGAGCTATGCCAGCCTTAAGGACCAATTTGAGCGGGTGGGAGATGACGCCGACGTGCTGGTTCTAGCGGGCGATCTGACCAATTACGGCCGGCCCAACGAAATGGAGCCGCTGCTGAGCGTGCTGCTACGGCTGAGAATTCCGACGATCGCAGTTTTGGGGAACCACGATTACGAGAGCGGCAGAGAGCAGGAACTCGGCTCGATGATGATGGAGGCAGGCATTAAAGTTTTGGATGGCACGGCTTACGAGCGAGATGGAGTTGGGTTTGCGGGAACGAAAGGTTTTGTGGGCGGCTTTGGACGCGAAATGCTTACCGCTTTTGGCGAGCGTGAAATTAAGCAATTTGTCCAGGCCTCGATCGACGAAGCGCTCAAACTGGAGCGCGCCATGGCTCAGTTGCGCACTGACAGAAGAATGGTCGTCCTGCATTATTCGCCCGTGGTCGATACCGTGGAAGGCGAAGCCCGGGAAATCTATCCATTCATGGGCACTTCGCGGCTGGGCGAGGTCGTAGACCGGCTCGGCGCGAACGTGGTCGTGCACGGGCATGCTCATCACGGGAAGATGGACGGGCGCACACCCGGAGGGGTTGCGGTTCATAACGTCGCGATCTCGCGACTGCAGGCGCAGCAACCGTCGGCGGTATATCGAATCTTTGAGATGTAACTGGGGAGATGTAATTACGATGGGGCGGATGCCTTGCAGGCGACCGCCCCATGTGAAGCTTTGTGAATATTGCTATTGCGGTGATCCAGTTACCCGCAGCAGCATCAGCGTTCCGCTTTCCAATTTCACATTGTTCTTTTCGGAAGTGATTACCGAACCTTGCGCTGTATTCGCGCTCGACAATGTGAGATCCGGGATCCCCAACACTCCTTGCGTAGCGCCGGTGATGGGCTGATGGGCGCCGTTTTCGGTCTTGTTTTCACTTGGTGCGGCAGTTGAATCAGCGCTGGGATTGGGAGATTGCGAACCTCCCATAGCGCCGGCGCGCGGGTTACCGTTGCTTTGCGTCATTCGGCTGGCGGTGCCCGCGGACGATGACTGCGCTTGACCTGTGCCCTCGCCGCCGGGGTTGTTATTAGAGCTTAGATAGGAAGGCGCGATGATTGCCTGAATCGACATGGGAAGATTGACGTCGCCTCCGGTCTTCATTACGGCACGGTCGAATGCGATACCCAGCTGCGATTCCTTCTGCCCCTTATTGCGTGCCTGCGCCTCGGTAACGCGTCCCACCACCTTGGTATCTTTTGGGACGATCACTTCGCCGTTGCCGGCCTTCATGTCCTGCGTGACCTTCGCTTCCACTGCATCGCCGGTTTTAATTTTCTTTGCGTCAATGCTCTTGGTGAGCTGAACCGGAAGCACGCTTCCGGGGGCAATTTTAGAATTTGCGCCCGCCGGAGTTGAAGCGGCCTGAGGAGAACTGGCGGGAGCCGACTGGGTAGGAGCAGGATTCTGTTGCGCCCGTGGCGCCGCCGGGGATGTAGCCGCCGGAGTTGTTGTGTCCTGCGCTATCGAGAAGCCGCATAACAGCGCTAGTGCTGCAAAGATTCTAGGAAAAAGTATCTTCATTGCAAGTCTCCTTCTGCTTCATCATCCGTTCCAACGGTTCGAAGGGGCGCGCACGGACGATTCCAGATGATTAATTAGATGTAGTTTCTCGCTGAAGGGTAGACGCTGGAAGGCTTACAAATTTTGTGATTCAGGCGACTCTCAAAATGGCGTAACCATCCCGTCCTCATGGATTTACAACTGCGTCCCCCTTTTGCCCTCTTGAAGTGATCAAACCCGCACCTACAGGACGCAGGATAGATTCTCAATACTGAATCCTGGATATTACGCCGTTCACCCGATAGGCGAAGGTTTTGTGAACGCCCACAATGTCGGCAGGTGAGCATGGCAGTCCCAAAGCGGGTTCTAATCGTCGACGACCATCTCGCAATGAGACGCGCAGTAACGCGCGTGCTCCAGTCTCAGTCGAACGTTGAAGTCTGCGGGGAAGCGGAAAACGGCCGCGTAGCGATTGAACAAGCGCAACGCCTGAAACCGGACTTGATCGTACTCGACCTATCCATGCCAATCATGAATGGTTTGGAAGCTGCGCGCATCTTGCGCGGGATGATGCCAGATGTTCCGATCCTGATGTATACATCGTTCGCGACCTCAAATTTGGCGGAGGAAGCTCTGGCGGCAGGAGTCAGCCGAGTATCCACAAAATCGAGCCCGCCCGCTTTGATCGAGGACTTGCAAATACTCCTCAAGACGGCGGCTTAGCTTCCGGAACTTCCTGGCTCAATGTCTTTAGCCCTCGGACAGCAGCTTCAATTGCCAGACGTTCTTCCGGCGTACCGAAGTGATCCTGGCTTAATTCCGCAACACGGGCTCTAATGGCGGCGTGCGCCTCCGCGATGCGTTCCGAAAGTTTGGAGCGGTCGGTTTCGAGCACAGCGGCAACGTAGGGACGTTGCCATTCGTAATCGACGTTCATAGGAAAGCCAGCACCAGGCTGGGCTTCAATATCGATTCCGTAAACCCCTCTAAACGACAAAAGTTTCTTTCATGGCAGGAAGAGGATGACAATCCGCGCAGTAGGGCAGGCGAATGTTCCAGCCATTCTCAGCTCCCTCCATCCAAAACTCCGTAGGCAAATACCGGAGAACTGACCCGCAACGGGAGCAGTAGCGCGTCGTGGCTGGAGTTGAACTTTGGGCGTTGAGAAAGTTCTTTAGAGTTTCGACAAGTTCATCGTGACGCTCGGTACCGGGGAGGTGGCGCATAATGTCTCCTTCGAAACCAGATCCAGATTGCGAAGAGGTTTATGAATTGATGGTAGGAGCCATGGTGCAGTCCGTCTGTCCGCCATGGTACAGCGTTGTGTTCGCCAGCGGACGAAGGCTAGGATGACTCTTTTTTCCACATCTGAGTGTGCTTGCGGATGAGGTCGTAGCATTCGCAAGCGGCATCTTCGAGCAGGGAGCGATTCACAATTTTGACGTGTCCGCGGTTATAAGTAATCAATCCCGATTTAGCCAGAAGCCCGGCGGCTACGGTTACGCTGGACCGCCGCGTTCCCAGCATGTGCGCTAGAAACTCGTGGGTCAGCGGGACGACACCACCGTCGATTCCAATGCGGTCCTGGCTCATCAGCAACCATCGCGCCAGTCTTTCGTCTACTTCATGGAGGCGGTTGCAGGCGGCGACCTGCGATCCTTGCATGGCCAGGAGAAGTCCATATTGCTGTATTCGTTTAGCCAGAACGGGACATTGGCGCAAGACTTTCATCAAGCTTTGGCCGCTCACCCGGAAGGCCGTACCCGCAATTTGCACGAGAGCCCGGGTGTCGCTGGTCTTGAACCCCGCCGCGAGCTGTAGCCCAGTGCATCCTTCCTTGCCAGTGAGACCGACCTCCACACTTTTTCCATCTCGCATAACGCTTAAGATCGAGACCATCCCACTGTCTACGAAATATGCATATTTGATAGGTTCCTCGGTCTCCTGAAGAACATCGTGTGTCCGCAGTTGAACGAACGTAAGATCGGCGAATATGGAGTCGCATTCCTGCGCGGGAAGACCCAGCAAAAGCTCGTTCCTGACGGGATTTCCTTCGATGAGGGGCGTGGTTCTTTGGCTTACACGAGCACGAGAGGGGACCATGGACGGCTCCTTGCACAGCGAATCGCTGTCTGATTTCGCAAGGACCGTCTCCAATTAAGGGTACGGCGGAAGGATGCTAGAAGAGACCACGCAATACTAGCAGTAAAGGGTCGGTGAGACGAGTGAAATCGCGAGCGATCTGGATGTGTGCTGCCCATACATTCGATGTTCTTGCAGGAGTGCGAGGAATTTTCTTGATGATCTTCTTTTTTCTTTTTTATTTTTCTTCGCGTATGTCTCTTTGCGTGTCTGCGGGAGATTCAGGCGAGTCGGGAATGAGTCCGCCAACCTTCGCGAATCTTATCTTCAACCAATACTAACGCAACGCTTGCGTAGAATAATTCATCGCAAAGTTAGTTCGGTGGTCGAAGCGGCACTGGCCGCCCAGCGCTCTCCTATGTCGAAAGATTCCGATGCGATCGTGATTGGTGCGGGTGCGGCTGGCATCACCGCCTCGATTAAGCTTGCTCGCACCGGGCTCGCCGTCACTATTCTTGAGGCTCGGGACCGGATAGGGGGGCGCATCTTCACGCTGCTTGATCCTGAATGCAAAGCTCCTGTTGAATTCGGCGCTGAATTCATTCACGGCCGCCCCCTTGAAATATGGAACCTTCTCAATCGCCGGAAAATTCGGATCACGGAAGTCGACGGTGATACCTGGTGCGTGAACGACGGCCAGTTGGGCCGCTGCGACTTTTTTTCAGAAGTCGATCAGATTCTGGAAAAAATGGACGATCGCAAGCCCGACCAATCCTTCCTGGAGTTTCTGGAAGAGTGTTGCAGTAAATCGAATCTCGGCCCGCCGCAAGAAGAGGCTAAGAAGTGGGCCTTGAGCTACGTGTCCGGATTCAATGCGGCTGACCCAACGCGGGTGGGCGTGCACTGGCTGGTGAAGGGAATGCGCGCCGAAGGAAAAATTGAAGGGCAGCGCGCGTTTCGTGCTGAGCACGGATACACAGATTTAATTGACATCTTCCAGCAGCAGCTAAACGACACCGGCGTCGCAGTTCAGAAAAATACGGTTGTCGAAAACATCCAGTGGCAGCCTGGGCGGGTTCAAATAGTCGCGCGCGGGCCGAAGGGCACGACAACATTCTCAGGATCGCATGTGTTGATCACCGTTCCGCTCGGCGTGCTACAGGCTCGATTCGACGAGAACGCGGCAATCCGGTTCATTCCCGAGTTGCCCGAAGAAAAGCAAAATGCCATCAACAACGTGGTGATGGGCAAAGTAATTCGCGTTACGCTACGATTTCGCGGACGCTTTTGGAAAGACCTTCCACGGATGCGCAAGAAAAGCGGCAAGACTATGGACGGTATGAGTTTCCTGCTTTCGCACGATGATTGGTTCCCTACCTGGTGGACACATGAGAAGCAGCCATTCCTTACGGGTTGGGCGCCATTCCACTGCGCTGAGCGGCTGTCGGGACAGAGCGAGTCATTCGTCGTCGAGAAGGCTCTGCAGACGCTGCATCGATTGCTGGGAGTAAGCGTTCAGGAACTCGAGACTCTGTTCGAGCAAGCGTACTGTCACGACTGGCAGAGCGATCCATTCTCGCGCGGAGCGTATAGCTATGGAAAAGTTGGCGGAGATGGGATGGAAGAAGCTCTGGGCCGGCCGATTGAGAACACGCTATTCTTCGCCGGCGAAGCCACGGATGTTAATGGCCACAACGGAACTGTGCACGGCGCCATAGCCAGTGGGGAGCGGGCCGCTGCTGAAATGTTAGCGGTCTTGGGTAAAGGGAAATCCAGCAAATTAAAAATGCGGTCTTCGGAGTGAAAGTATTCAGAATCCGCAACCTTAGGCGGCCTTGCGTTGTTGGACAACGTCTTCTTTATTTTTATTCTTTGGTTCGGATTTCTACTTGCTCATGCTTGATGTCGAGGCCGAGATGGTTGTAGATGCTCATGTACTGGTTCGCGACCCAGACTAGCGCGAATGGGTGATGAGATATCCCCGCCATCCAGGGTACAGAAGTTCGAAACGCGTGATGATGAGGAATATCGTGAGGGAGCGTGCCGCGATTAACCTTCTACTAACACCGCGACAGGAAACTTCGCAAGAATCTCCGCTATATGGATTGCGCCGGATTCGCCATTCTTCGCCAGAGATAGGACTTCTCCTGTGAATGCGTTCCGATAGTCCGCGGACTGGAAGTAAGACGGGATTACAAGTTGAGTGTCTCCCCAGACCTCAGGACCAAGCGGCGGAATCTCGCGTTCGTTGAGTAAGCTGGCGACGAGGCGGGGAACAATCACGAGCACGTTCGTATTTTCAAATCTCCGCGCGAAGGCCACGACGTGATCGGATTTCGCGCCTTGAACTGTCAGCGGCAGATACTCGCCTTGCTGGAAAAGCTCCGGCCGCTCCTTACGCAAGCACAAAGTCCTCCAGATTAAATACAACTTGAGTCGGCCGTCCTCTGGATTGGCCACAAGACTCTGAGTGGCGGACGGATCTGTCTCGCTGCTCAAACCGCGAATGCTCTCGAACACCTGCCGGCGGCGTCCGTAATCGACGGGTCGCCGGTTGTCGGGATCGACCAGACTGAAGTCCCACACCTCATTCCCCTGATAAATATCGGGAACGCCGGGGCTGGTCAGTTTGAGAAGCGTTTGCGACAGGCTATTCCAAAAACCAATACGGGCGATGCGACTCTGGAACGGCACAAAATCATTGAGGAACCGGTTCTTGGTGCCTGGGGTAAGCAACTTTTTGACGAACGACGAAACCGCGTTTTCGTAGGAGGCGTTTCGATTGATCCAACTCGTGTTCTCTTTGGCTTCGCGAATCGCCTTGAGCATGTAATTCTCGATCCTCTGAGAAAAAGCATTCCAGGCATTCTTTTCAGTCTTGTCAGTCATTAAGTCCAACGGGCAAGAACCCACCAGAGTCTGATAAAGGTGATATTCGTCATTGGAAGAAGGCGCAAGCTGGTTATTCACCAATGATTTATAACTGCGATTGAAGCGACGCCAGTCTCGCAGTCGGAGTCTCCATTGGCTGGGGATTTCCGCGAGCACGTTGATGCGGGCGCGTACATCTTCTGAACGTTTCGAATCATGGGTGCTGGTGGCGAGCATGTTGTGAGGCCAGTTGCGAAAACGTTCCTGGTTCGCCGAGTGAAATTCTGTAGCGGTAACTCCGAAGTTGTGAAGGTTGCTTCCAACATCATTCAGCGAGATCAGGCGGTTGTAACGGTAGAACGCGGTGTCTTCAAGCCCTTTCGCCATAACCGGACTCGTGAACTGCTGGAATTTCATGGCGAAGGCGACGACTGCTTTCCGGTAAGTCGGATTGCGCCCTTCAGCGATGCGAGTGAGAAGCACCTCGCTGATGAAATCGAAGACGCTAGTATCGGCGGCCGGACTTCGCCACTTGGCTTCGTCGATCGCAACTCGAATGTAGCGCGCGTCGCTTTCCGAAACGGAGGAGGCTGTGACATAAGTGCGGTACACGGGAAAGCTGGCGACCACCTCGGTGAGCGCGTCGCGCAGGCTATTGAGCGTGAAGTCGCAGGTATGGCGTTCGGAGAGTGCGATGCGCGTGAGCTGATCAGCGAGGACGTTGAGTTCGCTGGCCAGGGCGACGCGAATAATCAGCCTTCGAGAACGATATGCGAGATCGTCGAAATCGATTTCGTCTCCGATAAAGTTTCGGTAAATGCGCTCGAAACGTGAAGTAGCGGTTGTATCGACAAAAAGTCCATTGACCAAATTCGAAAAGTCGTAACCGGTGCTGCCGCACACCGGCCATTTTGCCGGCAGTCGCTCCGCGCCGGTAAGGATTTTCTCGATCACTACATAGCGAGACTCACTCCCGCTGGTGGCGGGATCGACCGCGTTGGCGAGGCCTTGCTGCAGTCGTTCGAAATATTGCGCGGGATCGTAGAGGCCGTCGGGATGGTCCAAGCGGAAGCCGTCTATCTTTCCCTCAGCCACAAGGCGTAGCACCAGATGGTGGGTGGCTTCGAATACCGCCTCATTCTCCATTCGCAGGCCGGCCAAATCGTTGGTATCGAAAAAGCGCCGGTAATTAATATCATCCGAGGCGACTCGCCAATTGGCCAGGCGAAAAGCTTGCGCTTTAATGAGTTCGTGGAGCTCGTTGAAACTAGCGGGATCGGCGGGAGTTCCGTTGATGAGAGCGACCGCATCCATAATCCCGGAGACGATTGCTGGTGATCGCGCGCACAATTCCGCCAGCCTACGCTTATGGATTTCCTTATCGCGATTACGCTCCGCGATGCGCTCGCTGTCAGCTTCCTGTCTTGCCGGTAAGTGGCCGAAACCGGTGATCAGGCTTTGAAATTCCAACAGGTCTGGGTTCTCCTCGCCAAGAGTTGCCACAAGTTTCGCGGTACTGTGCTGCAAGATGCGGGGATACTCGCGCGGGTTCACGGGAAAGCGATGCTCTCGATAGGAAATATCAAACGCGCCACGCTCCGGTGAAAAAACCAACTTCAATTCTCCACTTTCGAGCACGGCGCCGTAATGATCGTGCAACACTGGTACCAGCACTTTGCCATGGAGTTCTTCTTTCAGAGGACGCCAGTCGATATCGAAAAAACTTGCATAAGCGGAAGCTTCGCCATTCTCGAGGACGTCGAGCCACCACGCATTGTCGCTGCCCATGATTCCCATGTGGTTCGGAACGATATCGACAATCAATCCCATGTCGTGTTGGTGAAGCGCAGCTACGAAGCGGTCGAAATCTTCCGGACTACCAATTTCAGGATTGATAGAACTGTGGTCCACGATGTCGTATCCGTGCACGCTGCCGGGACGAGCTTTCAGCAACGGAGAAACATAGCAATGGCTGATGCCGATCGCGGCGAGGTAGGGAACGATCGCCCTGGCTTGGTCGAACGTAAAATCACGATTCAGCTGCAGTCGGTAAGTGGCGCGCGGGATTTGAAAGTCCGGCTTCATGACTCCAGACACCACACCACCGACCAGGGTGGAAGTGTTCCTTCTTTCAGCAAGTCATCAGTTACTTCATCGCTGGCATAGATCACAGGAGCGTCTGGAGGCTCGATTTCTGTGACTACATCTGCTCCAAAATTCGTCAGCAGAGTAAGCTTCGAGTGGTCCGGAAACTCCCAACGCACCTTCAGTCCGTGGTCACCTTCAACTTCATAGTTTGCCCTGATTGCACATGAGCCGGAGAGGCGAGGGACAATGTGCTGAGATCTCAACTTCAGGAGCGTCTGATAAAAACTCAACCATTTTTGATGACGGGGCTGTGCGAGATCGTGCCAGTCAAGCTTCGAGGCCTTAAAAGTTGTGGCTGCGTTAGGGTCGGGAATTCCTTCCCGCGCGGCCGGATCGTTGAAGCGGGCAAAACGCGCAAACTCATTTCGCCGTCCAGCGGCAACCGCTGGGGCCAGGCTCTTCTCAAAATCACAGAAAAATAGAAACGGACTTTCCACGCCGAATTCTTCGCCCATGAAAAGCAAAGGCGGAGACGGCGCGAGCAGGAAGATTGCCACTGCGGTGCGCACTGCACGGGGATTTGCGATGGTCGTGATTCTTTCTCCGAAGGCGCGATTTCCCACCTGATCGTGGTTTTGGAGAAACGATATGAAGGCGCTGGGCGGCAGTCCGGTGCTACTCTCACCGCGAGTTTGGCCATTTCGATAAAACGATACCTCGCCCTGATAATCGAAACCTTCGCTCAAACAACGCCCCAGGCGATTGATGGGACGATCCGAATGATCTGAGTAGTATCCATCCTTTTCGCCAGTGACGAGGACGTGGAGCGCGTGGTGGATGTCGTCGTTCCACTGCGCGTCATAAAACTCGGGCTTGCAGAGCTTCGTACGTTTGAGTGGGCGCGCCTGGTTAAGTTCGTTTTCCAGGATAAGGTGGACGTGACGATCCGGCTCAATCTCATTTCGAACTTTCTCGGCGAGTTCCGTGAGAAAGTGGGGCGAGGAGTCGTCAAGAATCGCATGAACCGCATCCAGGCGAAGTCCATCGAAGTGATATTCCGTTAGCCAGTAGAGGGCGTTGTGGATAAAAAAATCCCGGACCGCTCGACTGTCGGCGCCGTCAAAGTTGATCGCATTTCCCCAAGGAGTGCGATGCCGGCCGGTAAAGAATTGTGGAGCGTAAGAGTTTAGGTAATTTCCTTCGGGACCGAAATGGTTGTAGACAACGTCGAGCAGAACCATGATTCCACGATCGTGCGCACTTTGAATTAATCGCTTGAGATCTTCGGGGTGGCCGTAGCTGCTATCTGGAGCGAAAGGCAGGACGCCATCGTATCCCCAATTGCGCTTTCCCGGGAAATCGGCGATGGGCATCAACTCGATGGCGGTGATTCCTAATTCCGCCAGATAGTCGAGCCGGGTTCGGACCGATGAAAATTTGCCCGAAGGCGTGAAAGTTCCTACGTGCAGTTCGTAGAGCACAGCCTCTTCCCAGGGACAGCCACGCCACCCATCATCGTGCCAGTCGAAGGATTCCGGATCGATGACTTCGCTCGGACCGTGTACGTCTCGCGGTTGAAAGCGCGAGGCGGGATCTGGAACTTCCTGCTCGCCATCGATACGGAAGCGGTATTGTGTGCCGTGTCTAGCCGCGTCGGTAACCAGCTCAAACCAACCTTTCGTTTGCTCCTGTAAGGGGATGTGGGTTGAACGCTTCGCGCCTGCGAGGCTCAGTTCCACCCGGCGAGCGGCGGGAGCCCACAAGCGAAAGCGCACGCTTCCGTCTTCACTACATTCAGCGCCGAATGGCATTTTATGACGGCGCTTCATTAGACTCTTCCTTTTTTTCGTTCTTGCGCTCCATCAGGCGGCGTTCCATCAGAACGACCAGAGAGCGCGCCTGTAGCGGATAAACTCCTCCCGAGTCGTGCGTAGCGGCGGTGCGCAGGCCATCCTCGTGCGAAGTATCCATCCAAGCCACCCATCGCGAGCCTGGGTGAAATGTTGGCAGCGTGAATGCCATATCTTCATGGTGAGCATTCAGCAGCACGAGAAAGTTTTCGTCACCTAGCTTCCGGCCACGCTGATCACTCTCGTCGAGTCCCTGGCCTGCGAGAAACATTCCGAGGCAGCGGGCCTCAGGATCGCGCCACTCCTCTTCGGTCATTTCGTTGCCACCGGGATTCAGCCATAAAACGTCTTTTACGTTTGCTCCCTTGATGGGGCGCCCCTGAAAAAAATGGCGCCGCCGGAAAACAGGATGCCGCTTGCGCAGGTTAATCATGCGCTGAACGAACGTGAGAAGATCACGATCCTGAGGCTTTAGATTCCAGTTGATCCAGCTAATCTCATTGTCCTGGCAGTAGGCGTTGTTGTTTCCCAACTGCGTGTGATCGATAGCATCGCCCGCATACATCATGGGTACGCCTTGCGACAGAAAAAGCGTCGCAATCAGGTTCCGCTTTTGTTTGGCCCTCAGAGCCTGAATATTGGGGTCGTCGGTTGGGCCTTCTACTCCGCAATTCCAACTTCGGTTGTTGTTATTGCCGTCGCGATTCTCTTCACCGTTAGCTTCATTATGCTTGTCGTTGTAGCTGACCAGATCGTTGAGGGTGAAGCCATCATGCGCGGTAATAAAGTTGATGCTCGCATAAGGACGGCGGCCGCTGTGCGCGTACAAATCGCTCGAACCGGTAAGGCGATACGCCAGATCTCCAACGACTCCTCCGTCGCCTTTCCAATACGAGCGTACGGTATCGCGGTAGCGATCGTTCCATTCCGCCCATCCCACTGGGAAATTTCCCACTTGATATCCGCCCTCGCCAAGGTCCCAAGGTTCGGCAATTAATTTCACCTGCGAAAGGATGGGATCCTGATGGATGATGTCGAGGAACGCTCCCAGGCGATCGACCTCATGAAGTTCGCGGGCGAGAGTTGCCGCCAAATCGAAACGGAAACCGTCGACATGCATTTCCAAAACCCAATAGCGCAGGCTATCCATAATCAGCTGCAAGACGCGGGGATGCTGCATGTTCAGCGTGTTTCCCGTCCCCGTATAGTCCATGTAGTAGCGCTGCTTCTCGGGCACGAGGCGGTAATAGGTGCTGTTATCGATTCCCTTGAGGGAAAGGGTCGGGCCGAGATGATTGCCTTCCGCGGTGTGGTTATAGACGACGTCGAGAATGACTTCGAGACCGGCGGAATGCAGGGTCTTAACCATCGTCTTGAATTCGCGGACGGAACCGGTTGCCAGGTACCGCGGTTCGAGAGCGAGAAATCCAATGGAGTTGTACCCCCAATAGTTGCGTAGGCCGCGCTCCACCAACTGGCGGTCGTCTACGAAGCTGTGCACCGGCATGAGTTCGATTGACGTCACTCCGAGGCGGGTAAGGTATTCGATGACCGGGGCGGTGGCCAATCCGGCATAAGTTCCGCGCAAGTGCTCTGGAACATCGGGATGGCATTTGGTGAAGCCCTTTACATGGAGCTCGTAAATCACGGTCTCGTGCCATGGAATGTTTGGTGGCCGGTCTGATCCCCAGGTAAATGCAGAATCGATGACACGGTTCTTCGGCATGCCCGCGGCATCGTCGCGCCGATCGAAAGACAAATCTTCCTGCTTATGTCCGACTCGATATCCAAAATGCGAGTCGGCCCAGCGGATGACTCCTTGAACCTGCTTGCCGTAGGGATCGAGAAGAAGTTTATTAGGATTAAAACGATGCCCGCGATCGGGCGCATAGGGACCATACACGCGATATCCATACAACTGCCCTGGGCGCGCCTCGGGCATGTAGCCATGCCAGACCATATCCGTTTGCTCGGGTAGGGGGACGCGTAGAATCTCGCGTTTTCCGGAATCGTCGAATAAGCAGAGCTCTACTTTCTCCGCATGCTCCGAATAGAGCGCGAAGTTAACGCCTTCGCCATCCCAAGTCGCCCCTAAGGGGTAAGGTCGGCCAGGCCAAACGATTGGCTGAAGTGGATTCGGCATTTATTTTGAACTCCGCAGAGGCAGGCTTAACGAATTTATGAACCGTTGGTCTTAGAGCGCTTTAAGAACGGCAGCACCTCGCTGCCGTAGAATCAATCACCCGCTCCTGATCTGCCTGGCCAGAATGAATGTTCACGATTGTAGCGCCGGAATCGAAGAATTCATTGATGACTTTCAGGTGAGCAGAAGAATCCGTACTGACGGGCCAGTCTCCCCCCGGGCGGCTTTGATGTTTTGATTGTTCTGATCGTTTGTCGGATACGGCGGACGCGCGGCTGGGATATCCGCTCAAAGCGGAAGGGCCGATCAGCATACCCGCGATCCCCGCGGACTTGAGCATATCTCTGCGGTCGACCATCCGTATGCCGCTGTTATTGCCAAGCAAGCGAAATCTTCCTCTTCCAGAATTAAGCGACACTCCTGCGCATTGTTATTGGCCGACTCTTCGATGCCGGTGAGTTAACGAAAGTTTGCCGCCGTTCTACAAAGGCACCCAGTAAGAGAAGAAGGAGTCTTTTCGAACTATTCCGATCTGGCGCTTCTCAGCTTATTTGCAAGTTTCTTTATCTCGTTTTCCCGCGCGATATTGACGACTCCCCTGGCATCGTCGAAGAGACTGTCGCGCAAAAGATTTAAGAGCCGAGCTTTGAGTCGCGCCCGCTCTGCGACGGGTCTGGCTACGTAAATAGTGTGCGGTTGTTGAGAACACGTCAGAGGGCTCCCAACGAACGCATTCTTAAGATCGGGCTCTGGTTCTCCTGGTATCTGACCCAGCACCTGTGCGCCAGCGAGGGCAGAACCAAGAACGACAGGCAGCAGAAAAAAGCTCCTCTTTGCCACATCTCTACCTCCTTCTCATACGCCGAGGAATAGATGGCAGTCCGTTCCATCCGGCAATTCAGAGATGATTCTTTGAAAGAAGTCGTTGCACTCTAGGGGAAGGCAAATTCAGGAATACGGCGACCGCAGTATCACTGTCTGGGAAATTTGCCAGACGCGTGGAGACAGGCATAAACACTAAGGGTTAGAGAGCGCTAGTAAGCGTTGAGAGTAACTTTATCGAACCACAGATTTGTAGGGCTGCTGCTAATAATTTCCATCGAGCTGAAAGGCGATATCGATTTCTTCCTGGTACTAGTTTGGCTGCGCAGTGTAGTAGGTATCGACTGAGTAATTTTGGTCGTCAACATTCAGCGCTATGTAGTGGAGCTGGTTTACGACACGCTCCAGAGTTCAGACCAAATGCTAATGCGTGAAAAATGAAGATTCCGACTGCGAAGAAATGGTCTAGATCTGGGACCAAAGGCCGGGCAGGTCAGAGGCCTACGGTGCTCCCCGTATTGCCGCTGGGGTCGAAGTCTTTCATAGTCGTTAAACTTGCTCGTCTTGGGGATTCCAGCCGATCGCCGCTCCCGACCCTGGTCCCACGTTAGCTATCTGAAACTGGAGGTTCGTAAATGCGCGCGATTTCCCCCGCTTTTCGGAGCATTCATATTATTTGTGGAATATCCGCTGTGTTAGCTGTCAGTTTATCGATGGCGGGATGCAGCGGTACTTCGAAAAGCATGAGTACAACCACGACTCCAAGCAATCCGACCCCAACGCCGACACCGACACCCACACCGACACCCACGCCGCCACCCACGACACCTCCGCCTTCGTACCCACCGACACCGCCAGTTCCGATCACATGGTCGGCGAGCAGCAGTAACCTGCCTGCTCCGGTTGCGACACCGCCCCCGGCAGGCTCGAACGATTTTCCATTGACGATTTCGAATCCAACCGAAGGAGCGAGTGTAACGTCTCCTATTAATGTCGTGGCATCGGCCGCTCCGAAGAACCCAATCTTTTTCATGCGCGTATATGTCGATGGTGTGTCGGTGTACTACACCTCTTCGAATTCGATCAACACGCAGATCTTTGCCGCGCCTGGCCAGCACACGGTAGAGGTGATGGCAGAAGATAACGGCGGCTACATCTCCGCTATTCCTCTCAACGTTACGGTCACGACGCAATCGCAGACAACCATCAGCGGCATTCAAAATATGCCGGGGTGGCAATCGTGCTCCGCAACATTTCCTCCCGGATCGCAACGTGCGGGGCAACTCTGCGCTGCGGGAAACGGGACTGCGGTGTCGACCATGACGGAAGGGCAAACATCGCCTGCCATGGACGGCAAATCGGCACAGTTCAGCATTGCCGGACCCGTCGGATATTCCAACATGCTTTACTTCAATCCGATTGCGGGTGGAACCAGCGTCAGCACATTTGTTTACGATTTATATTTCTATATTGACCATCCGGAGAGAGCTCAGGCCCTCGAGTTTGATCTCAATCAGGCTTACGACGATACCGGACTGGGAAACCCGCAGCGCTGGACATGGGGCTCGGAATGCAACCTCAAAGGCTATTATCCCAATCCGGGTAGGTGGGATATCTGGGATGATGCGAACTCGATATGGCGGGAAACGAGCGTGCAGTGCGATCCTTTTCCGGCAAACGCCTGGAACCACTTGATCTGGAACGTGCACCGTTCGGGAGACCAGGTGGTTTACGACACCTTGACCGTGAACGGCCAGGTCTATCAGATAAATACTTCGTACACCAATCAAGGTGGTTGGGACCTGGAAGAAATCGATACGGCGTTTCAAATGGACTTAGACTCTAATGCCGAGCCTTACAACGTCTGGTTGGATGAGGTGAATCTGACGGCTTACTGAAGTGGCGCGCGCTGCTGGCAAATTAAATGAATGGAGGTCTAATTAGGATGAAAAGAAAGGAAAAGGTCTAATTACACAGCGTTCGCAGGACCAACCCCTTAAGGAACGTTTTCCTCTAAACCAACAGGAGGAATTCCATGGCAGGCAAAAAAAAGTCCAGCAGAAAGTATGGAGAGGCCGCGGGCAAGTCAGTTAAGAGTGCAATGCACAGGAAGAAAAAGGGAACACTCAAATCCGGTAAAGGCGGCAAGGGTGGAACCGTAAAGAGCCGCAAGCAAGCTATAGCCATCGGGCTATCGGAGGCGCGCGAAAAGGGCGCGAAAGTGCCGAAGAAGAAAGCTGCCTAAGACAAATGGCGCGGGCGAGCGAGTCTCGCGCACTCGGTAACCGCTTCCAACGCGAGCGTACTACATGGCGATTGCGGCTGGTGCCGCAGTCGCCAGGTAATACGAACACGTAATAAGAATTGGACACCTGGCGCAGGTTGCCGTGTGTCACCGCGTTGTCAGGATTTCCTAATCTCGAATATTCGCCTACTCCTGCCCATTCGTTACGCGATTTTGCTTCCAGAGAGCGCACGCCGCTGGTTCAAGCTCCTATATTTTCTAAAGTTAAATTTTGCGCGGGTCGATATGGCCATTAGATCGCAGGAACCGTACAGTGTTCCGTGTCAGATCAACCAATTTCTGAGGAGACACTCATGTCAACAACCGCCGTTTCCAATACATCCCCAACTCAGCAACTACAGCAGTATTTTCAAACCCGGCACAGCGACCTGCAACAACTCGGGCAGGCGCTTGGCTCCGGCGACGTAGCCGGGGCGCAAACCGCCTATAGCAAGATTGTTTCGTTAGGCCAAAAAGGCCCCTTCGCAGGTGGAAATCCCTTTTACCTAACCCCGCGCGAGCAAGATTTCAAAGCCGTCGGAACAGCTCTCCAAGCTGGCGACCTCGCGGGCGCCCAGCAAGCATTTACGGCGCTAAAGGCCACTTTCCAAAAAGGGGGACCACAGCTCGATCCAACACCCACCACGACCGGCCCGGAAATTATCCTCAATCTCAACTCGGCCAACGTCGGCAACAGCGGCAGTCCCGAACAGATCACTCTCAATATCAGCAATACCGCCGGGGGTGGAGAACAGCTTTCGCTCAGCGTCGGTAGCCAGGGATCCTCGGCTCAGCAGGTCACATTCAATCTGCCTTCCAACAGCAATGAGCAGATTGTCGTGAATTTGGGTGCTTCCACGAGTTCTTCAACCGGCTCCACTACTAGCGGTTCAACCGCTAACGGAGGCCTCAGCGTTTCCGCTTGAAAGCCCTTGAACAACCGGTGCAGTAGGCGGGAATCGCGCCCTCCTCGACCTGCATTACTGCACCGGCGCATTCAAGGCCGCTACCAGTTCCAAGAAATTGCTGGCGTGAACTGCTTGATCCACTGCTTCTTTGCGGCTGAACAGCTCGCTGGCATCGGCCAGCAAATCTTGTTGAGACTGGTTATCTCCGGTCAAAATCAGAACGATCAGCCGCGCCGGCTTGCCGTCTCGCGCGTCAAAATCCACTCCGTTTGTTATCGCGACTACCACCAGCGGATGACTCAACCCATTCACGCGCGCGTAGGGCACCGCCAATTCATTCTCCCACCCGCTGGCCAGGATCCGCTCCCGTTCCGACACCAGCCGTAACAATCTTTCAGGGGCATTACTAGCGGCCTCGGCCGCTACTTCGCACATCTCCTTCAAAGCCCCGAGCTTGGTCGTCGCCGCCATGTTAGGAAGGAATAATTTGGCCGTCACCGTATCCTTCAGGGTCAGTTTCCGCCTTCGCCCAATCAGAAAGTGAATCGCCGGTGCTGAGATTAATGAAGTGAACAAAGCCATCACCACCATGGCAACGAACATGTTTTCCCGTATCAATCCCGCTTGCAGCGCCAGGATGCCAAGAATGATTTCCATCGCCCCCCGGGCATTCATGGCCAGACCCACCGCCAGAGACGAAGTCCGGTCCATGCCGCCCAGGCGGGCGCCCCATCCCGCGCCCAATAACTTACCCACGCAAGCGACCCCTATCACCGTAAGTGTTAGCCCCAGATGGAAATTCGAAACAAAATTGGTTCGCAATCCAATGCTGGCAAAGAAAAAGGGCGCGAACACATTATTGACGATCTGGTGAATGTGCTCTGAAGTCCGCTTGCGCAGGTGTCCGGACTCTCCGACTGCGATGCCGACAACAAAGGCGCCGAACACCGCGTGAATCCCGGCATATTCCGTGAATGCCGCGCCCGCCATCGTAAGCGTGAAGATGAACCCCAGCACGCCACCCGGCCACGTTGTATGCGCTTGCAAGACCGGCAAAATCTTATCGATCAACCAGCGTCCCAGCGTAAGCGTGCCGCCTACAAACAGTAGTACCAAGATGATTGTGTGCTTTATACCATCTCCGATACTGCCGCCCGCCGGCGGATGCATCATCCCCAGCACGAACGAGAACAAGATCCACCCCACCAGATCGTCAAACATCGCGGACGAAATGATCACTGTCCCCATTTCCGTTCGGAGTAGATTCAGATCCATCAAGATTCTTGCGATAACCGGCAGTGCGGAGATGGACAAGGCAGTGCCCACGAAGAGGGCAAAGATCAAAGGATTGGCGCCCGATTCTGCACCCATATAGCGGGGGAAAACTTCAGCCGCCAGGAAGCCGGCCCCGAAAGGAAACGCGACGCCAAATATGCTGACCAGCAACGCGCTCTTGCCCTGGCGGAAAATGCTTCGCAAGTCGATCTCAAATCCGGCCGTCAACAGGAAGAACACAACGCCCAGCGTTGTGACGGTATCGAGCACGATCGGCATGGGTCCGGTCGTGGGAAACAGTGTCTGGTACAGATGCGGGCGATAGTGTCCCAGGACGGTCGGTCCCAGAAAAATTCCAACGGAGATCTCTCCGAGAATCGGAGGCTGGCCGATTTTCTGCATCAACTCAGCCGCAAGCTTGGCGCAACCCAGCAAGGTCGCCAGCGCCATGAACATCGTCATCACGTCATGCGGGCTTAAGTGTGGCATCGCCAGATCTTTCTTACGACTACCGGGTTAGTCCCTTCTAGATCTTTAGGCTTAAGGCATATCCCTAACAGAATCCACCCGTTACATAAATCCAAAAGTACAGTGAATACCGTAGGCACTCATAAGTTAGCGGCACTTACACTTTGTTTTTCTGTTCTCTGTGCATGCAAGCAAGGAGAGAGCCATGAAGATCCGATTATCGTGCGTGATTTTGACAATTTTGTTTACCTTACCAACCTTGAGCGTAGGTCAGGACCGCAATCAAGCCTCAAGCCGGTCGCAAGACCGTATCACCAAAGAAGTTCGACATGAACTCCTCATGCTGCCCTGGTTTGGAGTGTTCGACAACATCGCCTTTCGAGTCGATGGCAGCACTGTAACACTGTTAGGCCAGGTTGTCCGGCCCTCGCTGAAATCTGACGCGGAAAACGCGGTGAAACACATCGAAGGGGTTGAGAAGGTGGCTAACCAAATCGAGGTATTGCCGACCTCACCCATGGACGATCGGCTGCGCCTGGAGTTATACCGTGGAATCTACGGGTATCCTGCGTTGGAAAAGTACGCGCTTGGAGTACAGAAACCGATCCGCATCATCGTGAAGAATGGTCACGTCGCACTGGAAGGGGTTGTGGACAACGAGGCAGACAAGAATCTTGCCGGAATGCGTGCTAATGGAGTCCCGGGCATTTTCTCGGTGACGAACAATCTGCAAGTCGTCCCATCGAAGTGAAGACATTCGCATTCAGGTACGCAGCCTGCGCGGGTGATTTACTCGGCGGGCTGCGACACCGCAATCTCTCCCAACGCAGGATCCCAACCTTACAGACTTCCTTCAGGCAACGTACAGGATTCGTCACTGTAGGTGTGGCGACCATCCGGGAGATAATCGTTTGATGGAAGCAGGATTTCAATGCGCCGGTTGCGGTGAATGGAACTCCACTACGGTGGATGAATCCGCGGGCAGGCGGCAGAGCTATGTCGAAGACTGCCAGACCTGCTGCAAACCTAACGTATTGCAAGTTGGATACGATACAATCGCGCAGGAATTTGTGATTGCGGCCGCATTGGAGTGAGCGGAAGTGATGCTTAAATAGCTCTGTCTGTACGAATAGCCTCGATATCGCGCTATAGTTAGCTGCTCGGCGTTGCAGATTCAGAAAGGAATGAAAACAATGGCGACCAGCTACACAGGCGGTAGCAGGATGGTGGCGCACAATATGGTCACGACGCAGTTCGAGCTCGATGGATTTCGCGTTACCCGCACGCTGGGCGTGGTGCGCGGTATTGTGGTCCGCTCGCGCTCGATCTTCGGCACCATCGGTGCTGGATTGCAGACGCTCATCGGCGGCAATATTACTCTGCTAACAAACCTGTGCGAGAAGACACGCGCCGAAGCCTTCGATCTGATGCTGGTGCACGCCGCCCAATTGGGGGGCAATGCCGTAGTTGGGGCACGCTACGATGCGACCGAAGTCATGCAAGGCGTGACCGAAGTCCTTGCCTACGGCACGGCGGTGTTCGTCGAACCAGCCAAATAATAGCCACCTCAACTCTCAGAAAGAAGTTGGGGAAGAATTTTCTGCCTTTGCGCGAATGTGTCACATATCCTGCGAGCGATCAAGAGCTTGTCGCCAAGCGCTCCTAGCGGACCAAACCCAACCTCATATTCGATTACATCGCGCACCAGCGTGCCGTCGATTCCGTCACGATTGTCCGTAACAAATTCGTGAAGGTGATGCCAGCGTTTGAAGGGCCCTCGCTGTTGCACGTCGGCAAAGTGATGGTTCCATTCGAATTCGGTGATGCGGGCGACCCACTGCGCGCGCAGAGGTAAGATGGGAGATAGGCGGAAGGAAGTCACGATAATCGAGCCAACGCCAGCGCTTCGCTGAACATCGAGAAAACCTGTCGCCGCCGGCGGTGCAACGAGATGACGCTGATCAAGTCTGGTCTGTGTCGCCGTCGGCATGATCCGCGGCAGATTTTCGGGATTGGAGAAAAACGCGAAGACCCTCGGGGAGGTGAAGGGAACCCAGTCTTCGAATTGGAGTCGGTGCGCCAGGCGGCTTCCTTCAGGCGTAAAGAGCCTAGAAGAACTTTTTCCACAAGAAAATGCAGGACCAGCGCGGAGTGCAAGAAAAATCGAAGCGAATAAATGGCGAATGAATCTAAACCGTAAACCCAAGCCCTTGTGGGCACACTTATAGTTAACCACAAGGGATCGTATTTTGTACTTCAGGTACTAAAGTATTGGTCCTACCTTTAAGTTTCTTCTTGACAATCAACAACTTACGGCTAAGATGTGGTACAAAGTGGTACGGAGTGGTCAAGACAAGTAAATCTGTGGGAACGGGAAGCTGATAAAGGGGAGCCGGTGGAAAACCGACCCAAAAGCACGACAAACAGCCCGAACCGACCGAGTTTGACCGAACTTTGCGTATTTTTCACCTCCCTTGTAGCGAGAGTAGCGGTGCAGAGATCCTTCGGCGACAAAGAACGTCGCCTCAGGATGACAAAGACACAACATGTTTCGCGGCAATCACCCAACTCGCGTCGACGAAAAGGGACGGCTCAAGGTTCCCGCCGAATTCAAGCGGGTGATCGACGAAAAGTACGGACAGCGATACTACATCACAAGTCTCGATGGGAAGGTTGCTCAAGTGTATCCCTTCGAGGAGTGGGAGCGGATCGAGCAGAAACTGGCCGGGCTCTCCACTTTCAATCCTACGAAGAAGAAGTTTCTCGACCGGGTGAACTATTACGGGCAGGTGGTCGAGATGGATGGGCAAGGGCGGCTGCTGATGCCGCAGCTGTTGCGCGAGGCTGCGCAGATCAAGGGCGAGGTTGCGGTTACCGGCAACTTGACGCATTTAATTGTGCGCAACCTGGAATCATACCGCAAGCAGGTTGAGGAAGAAAAGTTTACGCCTGACGATGAGAAGACGCTCGACGAATTGGGCATCTAGTGGGCGAGGGATCAAAAGAAACCCCTCAGGGGGTTGGGCATGGTGGTGGAAGGGAAGCGAGCCCTCTTTTACAAAATCATGTTCCGGTTCTTTTAAAAGAAGCGATCGACTTTTTAAACGTGCGGCGTGGCGGGACTTATATCGACGCCACGGTGGGCCTGGGCGGGCACAGTTACGAAATCGCAAAACGCCTCGGCGCACCGGGACATTTGATTGGCCTCGATAAAGATCCAGCGGCGCTGGAAAGAGCGGGCTCCAGGCTCCAGGCTTCGGGCTCCAGCGAAGCGGATTGGCCGACTATCGAGTTACGGCAAGCATCATTTGCAAGTTTGACCGAAGCTCGAGGCCCGATAGCCGACGGCCTGCTTGCCGATATCGGCGTAAGCAGTCTGCAGCTTAACGATGCGGCGCGGGGATTTAGTTTTCAGGCGGATGGGCCGCTCGACATGCGGATGGACCCGCGGTCGGAGCGTACCGCCGAACAAGTGGTAAACCACCTCGACGAGCGCGAGCTTGCCGATGTGATTTACGAATTCGGAGAGGAAAGGAGGTCGCGGAGAATCGCCAGAGCCATTG